>ENA-OFCE01000910-OFCE01000910.1-metagenomes-genome-assembly--contig:-NODE-910-length-17132-cov-7.987410_pt1 | contig 17132 bp, 21 predicted proteins | sample MGYA00153388_OFCE01 | MGnify analysis MGYA00153388
GTAAAAGGTGCAAATAATTCACCGTGACACCAAGCTGCAATCATGTTAACTCGGCCACCTCTGCTACCGCTTTTTAAAGCATGAAACCTTTTTCCTTTCTCGTTCCAGCCATAACCATACTCATCTCTGTTATCCATTCCTGACTCATCTATGTAAACTAGTTCTGTGGCTGAGTATTTTCCTAGTTTTTTGATAAACTCTTGTCTTTTCTCTTCGGATCCAACTACGCTCCAGATCTCTAAACGCTTGTTCATAGCTGAATCTGATACTCTATAACAACTTGGAAGAACTAACTTAAATCAGTTTCATCCTGTTTTATTAAGTCCAAAGTAGACATATACAGATGATACTGCAAGCCCTAACCAAGTGGTTCCAATATCACTTAAAGTGGAATTTATCTCAGGAAAAACTACTGTGCCAATAACTAATGCTGCAAGACCCGCTATTAACCAAATTAACATATACGCAAATGCAAGATTTTTTACAGTAGACAACTCTTTTTTATTCTCAGTATTAAAATCTATCATGGCAGGATTTTCGCCTGGTGGCGTTAACGTTAATCGAGCTAATACTAATGCAGAGACAAGTCCTCCAATAGTAGTTAAAACATAGGTCAAGCCGGATGAAACTTTTACTGGATTACCTCCAGAAGTACAGACCTGCCAAATAAGATAACTCAAGGTAGAGACGTACAAAATAATAAGGATGTAAGCAAGGAATCCAGCAAAAAAAATCCTAAAATTTTTATTCATATTCATGGTCAACTCTCTATTATAATAAAATTAAGTTCAAAAACCATATTGTTATTATACCTGGCAATTAAACTATCAACTGGTTGAACAAGTCTCTAGGTTATATTGATCGCCCATAAACTATAATCATCAATTGAATCAGGACAAGTTTTCTATTGCCCATCATTAAAATTAAACTTTATTCCAGAAAGCATTTGAAAGTCACCACCATTCTGTCTGCCAGAATATCCAGTCAGGGATAGTGAAAAGAAAAGATTATTTTCTTTGTCTTTAGCATTTTTGAAAAATTTGATTGGAGTATCTAATCCAATCCCATATGCTAAATACCCATTGCTTTCTTTGCCTAAGGAATTTTCAATATTGTAGGATGACTCTACTGATATTTTTGTATCAATACCTGTTTGAATGCGGGCACCTAGAAGCAAATTACTTCCATTAATAGAAACTCCATTTCTATCAGTTACATTGGCACCGCTCCGATAAAATCCATGAAATATCAACTGAGAATCATTACCAATTCCTGTTTGATAGGTAGTCCAAATTCCCGATCCATCACTACGAAAATCTCGATAATTTGCTGTTGGACTGACCCAACTTGTGGCAAATCCTAAAGACAAACTTTGTTTTTGCTCTAGCCTTCTCTTGTTTTTTGTTTTTACCGCCTCAAGAGCTGGCCTCAGAACGTCTTTTGCAACTGTATCAAATTCATCTTGACAAGCCTTTGGATCTGGTTCTTTTGTACAATCCTTCGGGTCTAATTTGCTCACACCATCAACCATAACTTTCTCTAATCCATCAAGTAGCTGATCATCCAATCGTGGATCACCATCCCTAAACAATATAAACTCTACTCCTACACCAAGGCGTGCTGAGTTATCTTCTTTTTTGGTAGCAACAGAGAACTTAGTATTTGCTAAAAACCTACTCAAGTAAGATTCGCGATATTCTTGCAGAGTGAAGTCAGTATTTTTTATTATTAAGTATGGTGCAATATCTATAGATACTCCAGTTCCAAATTTTCCTTCAGAATTCAATCCATTTAACAATTGAAATCCCACCTTATCTGGTGCAGATATCGTATTGATTGGAGAATATTCAATCACTCTAGCAGCGGGAGAAATGGAAGGAATAAAGTCAAGAGTGGAAAAGCCTGACAGATTCTTACTGAACTTGGACTTATCAGTCGTGACTTGAGCAATTTTATTTCTGAAATTGCTTGTTTTAATCAATTTTTCATCAGTATCTTTTAATGTAAGAGGGATTAAATTAATCGAATGAGAAACTGATTCTGTTATTGATTGACCAATATTGAGATACGAATTATCTCTTTTACGAAAATGCTTCTCAGGCATCTTCTTAATGGTACCACTACTTTCAATCAGTTCTTCTCGAAAATTACTTTCAGCACTCGCTTTATCAAAATAAGACAATATCATAGCGAAAGTCAAAATACAAATCAAGTTTATCTTCATGAGATTTATTTAAAATGTTGATTACAGCACTTCCGGCAGCTATGAGGTACAGCCCAATCTCTAAAAGTCACTTAGCAAGTAGATTAAGGATAAAAAAGTGCATCTTATGACAGCCGGAAGTGCTGTATGGTGTAAATCAAGTACGATAAATCGTATCTAAAATGTAAATAAGCTTGACCTTAATACTGGCGGTACGTCGGCACCATTTACTGAAAATGTAAATAACTTTTCTGTTGCACCTTGGAATATATCCAAATCAAATAAATAATCGATAGGAGTACCAGGTGGGGTTAGCTCTGGCTCGTCAGCTACATAGAACCATCCAACTGAACAGCCGGAAAAATCTCCTATTGTCTTACCTAGTCCAATTAGGTCGATTGGATCTAGATTAAAATCTTGTTTAGCAATTTTATTGTTAAATTTTCCCTTGACATTTGTCCATGAACTATTCCCTATACGAAACTTAAAAATACATACTGCGAAGTTATTGCCACCAAACTTCATTTTAATAGTTAAAGGTAAACCACTGGGATTAAAATTCATATAATTCCTTTTCCTTAATTTAGGTAATTCAATGACTTTAAGTTGAGTCTTATTTTTAAAGTATAAGATTGTTAATGATTATATGGATGATACTACGCCACAAGAAGTTGATTGTCAATAAGGGGTTATTTGTATAAACCCTCAAAAAGGGGGATTCTGGAAAATTAGGTTTAGTACCACACGCTTAAAACCCATACAGTAAACAAAACACGTCTCAGAAACTGCACTTTAGGAGACGTATCCATATTATGTCTCTTTCAATGTTCCAAAAAGCAATTCTTCGATTCTCTAAAGAGTAGTAATACACTCTCAAACCCATAGCTTTTATTAGTCGCGTGGTAATTTAGATGTGAAAAGCCCATCTAGGAAAACTGATAGCCCTCAGCTATAAATATGCTAATTCCCCCTTTTCGGGGTTTACACAAATAACCCCTAAAGTGAAAGTTTCATGCCTGATTGACTGACAAAAGTTGTAACTGTCCCAGGGTTGGAGCATCCAATGGGTTTCAGCCACTTAAAGTGCTCGGATCTTGAAGATTGTGGCATTTACCATGCTAAAAAATCGCTGCAATGACCAATCTTCGTTACCCCTTGGGACAGTTACAGATATTGAATGGCTTGAACCATTTTATGAGTCAATTATGCGACCTTATTATGTCGAACTCAAACTTGAATGGGATCGCACTAAATTTCGCGAGTCCTTTGACCTAGGAATCACAAAAATTATCCAAGCTGATAGCATCGACATTGGAATGCTCAAAGTCGAAGAAAGAGAAGACTGTATTTATATTTGCGACATCCAAATAGATAGCGGATATCGGGGAAAAGGGATCGGTACAAAATTGGTTAAAACAGTAATTCAATCTGGAAACTTAGCTAGTAAACCCATCCGACTTCGCGTGCTCAAAGGGAATCCAGCAAAAGAATTATATCTTCGCTTAGAATTCAAAGAAATTCAAATACTCGCTAACTGTTATATAATGAAACGAAATCAGTAATCCGTAGTATATGAATATTAAAGCAATTATTCATCCAGCAGAAGAAGGCGGCTATTGGGCAGAGGTTCCGGCACTTCCTGGATGTATTACTGAGGGAGATTCAATGGAAGAAGTGATGGCTAATTTAAAAGATGCGATCGAAGGTTGGCTCGATGTTGCCAATAGTCGTAATGTAATTGAGTCAACAGATCGAGTTGTTGAAATTGCTATATGAAGTCTATATAATTTCTCATTGGAAAAACCCTGCGTTAATATTAGAACTAGAAGCCATTATTTTGAGAGCCACTCAACCGCCTGAAAATGTTCAGATACCACCCGAAAGGTAACACCATGCAAACAAAACTGCTTGACCAACTTTCCGCTGCTGATGCGGCAATTATCTTAGAGCGACTACCCGAAAGAATCTGCGCTGCAATGCTCGCTCGATCTGCTGAAATTGAGTATCCGATCGCAGCTATAGTTGAAATGGCGATCGCCAGTTTTCTAGATACAGAAGCATTAGGCTTTGTAGATTGTAAACCAGGTCGCGGACAATAAAATTTTAACTTAGATCGAAGTCTACATCTCGAACCTAGATAGTCGCACTACTATTGAGATAGTTGAAATTTAGAGATGATGATTAGATCGATATTTCAGGCGATCGAGGTTGTCTTCCCACTACTAATCTATAATTGACCTAGCTATTCAATCGATCGATTATGACTTCCCAACAACTTGAAGAACGCTCTCAACAGCTCGAAAAGCGAGTTGCAAGCTTGGAAACAGAACTAGCTCAGATGAAACAACTGTTAGTTGAGTCTTCCCAGCGAAAAAATCCTTGGTGGTTAGAAATCGCAGGTAGCTGTGAAAACGATCCTACCTTCGATGAAGCCGTCCGTCTTGGACAAGAATGGCGCAAATCTGCTGAGTAAATCCCCCAATGTACATTCTTGACACCGACCATCTCAGCCTGATTCAGCGCAATGGAGAAGACGGAAAACGAATTATAGCAAGATTAGCTAGTATTGCTAATCCTGAAGTTGCCGTTACCGTGATTACATACGAAGAGCAAGTTAAAGGGCGGCTCAGTGTTCTTGCTAGAGCAAAAACGATAGATGAACAGGTTTTTGCATATCAAGGGCTTCAACAAGTTGCAATTGATTACCTCAAGATCGCAATTCTTCCTTTCAGCTATGCAGCCGCTCTTGAGCATCAACGCTTACGTAAAGCCTATCCTCGATTGGGAAATATGGATCTAAAAATTGCGGCAATTTCGTCAACTCATAACCCACATTCCGCACTTCGGAAAAGTAGCATCAAAAAAGCCTAATTTTGCGTCACGGCAATCAGTGAGTTACGATCGGTAGTATCGTCAAACTGTCGAGTCTTCGTGACTAGTATGTGTCGTAAAAGTTGAAGTGCGGAATGTGGGTTATAATGCACTCTTACTAACTCGTAATAAATCAGACTTTGGGCAAATTTTAGAATTGCGAATCGAAGATTGGTCTATCTTAGTGAAATAGATAATTTTAGATATGATGATTAGATCGATATTTCAGGCGATCGAGGTTGTAGGTGCAGTCACTCCGTACAATATTATTCAACTAAAAGTTTTCTATCCGGTAATGTCAGATAATGCCCCAGCACAGAGCATGGGCATCATCCCCGCCAATCCTCAACATGCTCCTTTTCCAGTAGTTATTTTTTTTGGGGGGATAAACTGTGGCTGGGAACTGTATCAATGGCTGGCTGTGAAATTAGCCGCGCGGGGGTTGGTGGTAGTGACTTTTAATTGGGTTGCTGAAAATCTACCTGGGGGCGTGGGGCTGACTCCAGGTGTTGCGATCGAGAACTTGGCTCCAAATATCTACGGTACAGCCCCCACCGCCTCCGCTTTGCCCACGCTGTTGTCAGCTTTGGCACGTTTGAACTCTGAGGGAGTTTTAGCGGGCTTGTTGGACTTAGAACGGGTGATTTTGGGTGGGCATTCTGCTGGCGGTAGAGTCGCGATTGAAAGTGCCAACCCCAGTTTTTTCCCCCAGGTTGTAGCTGCTTTTGCCTATGGTGCTCATACGGCGGCGATCGTTCAGTTAGGCTATGAAGCTGGGACAATTTTACCTTTGTCTGATGCACTACCACTGATGTTAATTGGTGGTACCTGTGATGGGGTAATTGCCAATAATAGCTATCTCTATGGAGTAACTTGGGAACGCCCGACAACACCGATCGAACGGACATTCCAACAGATGGTAGGTGGTAAAAGCGATCGTTATTTACTCTTGGTAGAAGGCGCAAATCATTTTTCGATCGCCGATCGTGTCGATGCAACTACAGGTACTTCTTTTCTAGACTTTTCCGCTACTCAACCAGACGAGCAAAGTCGAAATTTAATTGCTGCGGCGATTGGTTTATTCATTGACGCTCATGTACGCGATCGATCGCATGATATCGTAGCTTTAGAGCAGTTGTTAAAATCTGACGATCGGGCGATCGCATCATTTGAGCAAAAGTAGTTTGTGGATTGAATGCTAACAGATTTCCTAGTCGATCGGGACTGATTTCAACCGCGTCCTTTGTAGCGTCCGCCTTGTGGAATCAGATCTTCAAAAACAAGATCGAGCGATGCAAATTAACCTGCATTTGGTGGGTAATCTAAGTGGAGATAGTACCACATCCCCCAAATCTGCACTATGTCAGAAACTATTATTGATGAGATCGATCGGTTGATGCCATTGATTATCCATTCTACTTGTCTCAAGTCCAATCTCTGGAAATCTCCCCATGAGGAATTACCCTTACGGGACTATGCACTAAGTTGGGTAATCATGGATCGCACTCCTCAAGGAAGAGTTGCTTATGAGAATGTCACATCAGAGATGGTGGATGTTTGGGAAGCGGAAGGGATCGATTGGCAACAACGTGCTGTAATCAACCTCAAGGTAGCCTCTCAAGAGTTATGGACACATCAGAAGCTACGCAAAGATGGTAGCGTTGTCTGGGCGATTATGATGCACACGGATGGATTTGGTTCGTCTAGAATCTTGCTCTCACCCTATTTAGACAAATATTTTCCTGACGGTTATTATGTAGCTATTCCCGATCGCAGTATCGGCATTATTATCCCCCGCGATCTATCGATGGGTGAAATGCAGGAAACTCAAGATTTACTCGAATCCTGGTACGATACAGCCTCAGCACCGATGAGTCCGCATTTATTCGCACCTGGCGATTTGATTCCCGAACATTATTCATGGAATTAAATCAGCGATCGGCACAGAAGCGGCGGAGCGTGGCTTAGACTAGAGGATCTAATCTCGATCGAATTAGTAGAATCAAGTCAGCAACTGTAATACAGGTAGAGTCAGTAAAGTCAGCGAGAAAATTCAGCTCAAAAGCCTCAGATAGATCGAAGTAAATATTTGCAGCTTCCAGATAGGAGAGTAAATGCTTAGAGCCGGAGAGTCGCTGACGACGCTCTGCAAGTCGATCGATAAAGTTATGAAATTTGAAGTCTAGATGGATCGCATCTGGATCGATCTCCAAATTTCTAGCCAAGATGACTCTAACGATCTGAAATATATCGAGGGTGCCGCGTTGCATTATTTATTCAAACTGGATAATTAGTTGACAGTTAGCCATCGGGTGGGCACGTCTCAACAGTTAGGTTTGGGACGATCCCGCTCGGGCGAATATTTACATTGTCTTGGTTATTACTGTTATAGATGCAGACGATCGCCAAAGGCATTGGTATAATAGCTCAACCTGTTAAACTTACTACGAAGTCTACAGTGTAGCAATTAGCTATTTGACTGATGCCTTGGACACCTTTACATAGTCAACTTCATCAGTGCCTGATCGATCGTCAGTTGCTACCGCTTGGCGCAAATATCTTGGTAGCAGTGTCTGGAGGGCAAGATTCGTTGTGTCTGGGACAATTGCTCCGCGATCTACAGTCACGCTGGCAGTGGCAGTTAGCTGTGGCTCATTGCGATCATGGTTGGACGCAGGATATTGGGATTGCCGATCGAGTAGCACAAGTTACCGCCCGATGGATGTTACCATTTCATTGTGAAATTACTGCCAATTTACCCGAAACCGAAGCTGCCGCTAGGGAGTGGCGATATCAATCCTTAATTAGAATCGCTCAAACCACTTGTAGTACTTATCTAGTTACCGCTCATACCCAAACCGACAGGGCGGAAACCCTACTCTACAATTTAGTTCGGGGTGCAGGTGCCGACGGACTATGCGCGATGTCTTGGCAACGACAATTGACACCAGAGATTAGTTTAGTCCGTCCACTATTGGAAGTTAATCGTGCCCAGACAGGTGAATTTTGCCGAGAGTATCAGTTACCTGTTTGGGAAGATGCTTATAATCAGAATCTAAAATACGCTCGCAATCGATTGCGCCTGGAGATTATTCCCCAACTAGCAGCCGATTTCAATCCCCAAGTCGAAAGCCATTTAGCCCGCACAGCCGAACTATTACGCGCTGATGTTGAGTATTTAGAGTCACTAGCACGCGATTGGTATCAGCAAGCATTAGACGAACAGGGTGTCAAACTCGATCGAGTTATCCTTAAATCTATTTCGCTCTCGCTTCAGCGACGAGTCATCCGCCAATTCCTCGCCCAAGCATTGGGTAAGATGCCAACATTTAGTCAGATCGAAGATACGATTGTGCTGATTAAGGCACCTAACCGCACTCGTACTTCTACCTTCAGTCATGGACTAGCTGCTGAAGTCTCTGGCAAATGGATCGTTGTAAGGCAATAAACGCGATCGACTGTCAACTGTTTAACGATATTGTGTCTAGCATTTAGTTATCTTCAACCTAAATCGAGTATAAAAATATACAACATTACTAATCAATAACTGAATAAATTACATTAATATTAAGCTGTGAAAGTTTTATGGGTAGCAAGGTTCGCTACTTTAATAATTTATTTGGACAGCAATGAGTTGCGAATAACAAGATCGGATAATTAACGAATTTGTTAGAATGTGATTGTCATCACAAATATTTGTTTATTATACCTACACATAAATTGAGCAGCATAGAGTCGAGCTAGCTAATGACTAGAATATGTTATCTAATATCTATCTTTACTGACTGCCATCGACTTAGTTAATCGCAACCTAATTTAATCATGAAAATTAAAAATAATCGAAAATCTACCGATCGATGGTTGGTAGCTAAAATCTCGTTCGTCTTCGCGATGTCAGCATCGACACTGCATCCAGATATCACGATCGCGATGCCTGTGGGAGACAGCCAGCCGGACGCTCGACACCTAGCTCGAATCAAATCCCCAACCGCCACACCACAATCTGCTAGAGATTATTACAACCGAGCGATGCGGCGTTACCGAGATCGCGATCGAGTGGGTGCGATCGCCGATCTCGATCGCGCGATTCAATTGCAGCCTAGTTTTGTCGATGCTTATAATAATCGCGGCATCATCAGAGGACTCAGTGGTGACAGTTTGGGAGCAATCGGGGATTATACTCGCGCGATCGCTCTCAATCCGAGATCTTTTGAAGCCTATGCCAATCGTGGTTTTGCACGCTTGAATACTGGAGATAGAGTAGCTGCGCTCGCAGACTTGCAAGCGGCGAGTGAGATCCAACCCAACGATCCTCAAGTGGCGATCGGCAAAGGGATCGTCTTGGCGCAAAATGGAGATAAACAAGGTGCGATCGCCAGCTATGATAAGGCGATTCAACTCCGCCCCCAGAATGCGGATGCCTACTACAATCGCGGTTTGGCTAAACTCGACCTTGGCGATAAACAAGGTGCAATTGCTGACTATAATAAGGCGATCGAGTTGCGACCCAACTATGCTAACGCCTACAATGGTAGAGGTAGAGCTAAAGAATTGGCGGGAAATCATCAAGGTGCAATCGCGGACTTCGATCGAGCCATCAAGCTAGATCCCAAGCGATCGACTGCTTATTTCAATCGCGCAGTTTCCAAAAACTCGCTCGGCGATCGTACAGGTGCGGTGAGTGACTACAATCGCCTCGCTAGTCTCAACCCCAAGGATGCTATCTCTTACTTTAATCGCGCCGTAGTGCTAACTGAGAGTGGAGAACGAGCCAAAGCAATCTCTGACTATACTACCGCGCTCAAACTTAATCCTCAGCTAATTGAAGCCTATAATAATCGCGGGATTGTCTACTTTACGATGGGCAATCGCCAAGCAGCAATTGCTGACTATAGCCAAGTAATCCGGCTCAAACCTGATAATGCCCTAGCATATCTCAATCGCGGGATTGCTTTCTATGCTGGCGAGGAGTACCGCAAAGCAATACTAGACTACGATCGAGCGATCGCACTCCAGCCCAACAATGCGGAAATCTACTTCAATCGTGGAGTAACCCAAGCTAGACTTCAAGATTATCCACAGGCTCTAGCTGACTACAATACAGCGATTCGCTTGCAACCCAATCATGCTCTAGCTTACAGTAATCGTGGGTTGCTTCAAGCTCAATTGCAAGCGACTCCCGCTGCTACTGAAGATTTAAAAACGGCGGCAAAACTGTTTCAATCTCAAAATAATCAAGCTGGCTATGAATCGGTGATGCGGAAGTTAGAGAAAATTAAATCACCTCAGTAGGAGCAACTGACATGAGGATTAAACTTTGAGATGTTGAAGTAAAGTCTGACGCATAATGCCGCTTGGAGCTGGTTGTTGCAACCACAACTCAAAAGCGATCGCACCTTGTTGGACGAGCATTTCTACGCCATCGATCGCCATCATCCCCTGAGCTGTTGCTAATTGTAAAAACTTTGTGGGGCGCGGTGTATAAATCAGATCGTAAGCGATCGAACCCGCTCCAATTTCCTGCATCATTTGGGCACTAATTGGACTAGCCTCAACATCTGGATACATCCCAATCGGGGTACTATTGACGAGTAACAAATTAGGTTGACTAATAAAAGTTGCTAACTCATCCCACAAATGAGTTTGAATAGTCACAGATCTAGGTGAATCATCACCATCTACTGTCAGCCGAATATCCTGCCAACTAGACTGAAACTCAGCCAATTTCGCAGCATCTCTACCAAATACATGGATGTTGCCACAGCCGAGCTGATGACACCCCGCCACCACCGCACGAGCAGCACCACCATTGCCCAAAATCGCGACAGTTGTTTGTGCCCAGTCCCGCTTCATTGCCACTAGAGGGCTGACAAATCCGGCAACATCTGTATTTGTCCCGTGCCAGCCTGTGGGGGTATTCCAGATGGTATTTACCGCCCCTACAGCCTTGGCTAGGGGGCTAATCTCGGTTAGCAGCGGTACGATCGCTTGTTTGTGCGGGATTGTCACGCTACATCCGACTACGCCGATGGCGGAAAAACCGTCTAGTGCAGTTGCTAGATGAGCTGGTGTGACTGAAAATGGCACGTATCGATAGTCTAAACCTAAGTACTCGATCGCGGCATTGTGCATGACTGGAGAAAGTGAATGAGCAATCGGATTGCCGATGACACCTAGCAGTTTTGTGGTACCAGTAATTTGGGACATTGAATTAAGGGATAGATGAGCAAAGATCGGGACTAGAGCTGAGAGCAGATTAAATCCTAATTCTGTCACAGACTATTTGAGATTAACTCAAGCCGATTTGTAAAGTCTCTGGCGTGGTGGTGGGTTTACCGACAAGAGTAAGTAAAATATGAATAAGGACTGGTAAATATTTTCAGGATTACTAACAACCATGATGCAAGTAGATATTGGAATCGACGCAGATACCCGCAAGGAGATCGCAGATGGATTATCTCGACTGTTGGCAGATACTTATACTTTGTATTTAAAAACTCACTACTTCCACTGGAATGTTACAGGCCCAATGTTTCAAACTCTTCATCTGATGTTTGAAACTCAGTATACCGAATTAGCTCTGGCGGTGGATCTAATTGCCGAGCGAATTCGAGCACTGGGCTTTCCAGCCCCTGGAAGCTACAGCGAGTTTGCTAAATTGAGTTCGATTCCCGAAGCAACTAGCGTACCTAAAGCTACGGAGATGATAAAACTCCTCGTTGAAGGACAAGAAGCTGTGTGTCGGACGGCTCGCTCGATCTATGCTAGTGCCGAAAAAGCCAGCGACGAACCAACCGCAGATCTACTTACCCAACGCTTGCAATTACATGAAAAAACTGCCTGGATGCTGAGAAGTCTATTAGACCAATAATCATAAATGATTAGGGGTAATGTCTTGTCGGTTTTTTTATTAGGAGGTTCCCTCCGAATAAAACCGCCGCTTCATGAATTATCCCTACTCATTTACTCACATTTAGTGATGATTTAATGCTGGCAACTGTCAACTGTCAACTGTCAACTGTTTAACATGGAAAGCGATCGACAACTAGATCGGACGTTAGAATTACAAGAATTAATGCAGAAGGTAGGCATTAATAGCTTGAGACAATTGTATCGATCGACTGGAACTTCAGATCATACTATTCGGAAATTACGATCGGGTAAAATCGAATTCATTCGCTGGCAGACATTAGTTAAGATTAGTAGCGTTTTCAATATCACTATTGATGAGCTAATCGAAACATTTAGCGATCTAGCAATCGCTAAATCCGCTCGTCAAGAACTAAAAATACTGCAACAGGAATATCAACATCTCCAGCAACAATTACAACAGCAGCGTCAAACCCTTCAGGCTGAATTTCAGTACCAGAGTTTACAGACATTAGAATCTTTCCTCACTTACTTTCCGACGGCTAAGTATGCAGCCATGAATAATCCAAGTTTCCCAGCTACTAAACTATTTCCCCTAGTTCAATCGATCGATCGATTAATTAACCAATGGGGCGTAACAGTAATTGGTGAGGTTGGATCGAAAGTAAACTACGATCCGCGCTGGCACCAATTAATCGAAGGCACAGCCAGCCCTGATGAACTAGTTACCGTTAGATACGTGGGATACCGACAAGATGACACGCTAATATTTAGAGCTAAAGTAAGTAATTAAATTTGGATTTTGTTAGGATTTTTAGTGCAGTATGGGCTGTGAATAATACCCACCCTACAACTACAACTAGCTGGGTGTTTTTTGTAAATCTGGTCGTTCTTCAGGTAAAATTGCACCTTCGATCGGACAAACTTGAATACAAATTCCACAATCAATACAGGTAGAAAAATCAATCCAATACCAATCGGTACCTAGTGTGTTTTTTCCTGGGCCATCATGGATACAAGCGACGGGACAAGCAGCTACACAGTCAGCAATACCTTCACAAACATCGGTAACGATCGAGTGGGACACAATTTTTTCTCTACTAATGTTCAACAGTATTTAATCGTAACGCAAATTACTTAGAAATATGTCTAAGTCATGATTTTTGGTACTTTGAAAAAATCTGTTTCGCGATCTGGTGCCGCTGCGTAGATGCCAGCTAAATTTTGATATGATGACTGCGAGTCATGGCGAGTGATATTACTCATATCGATCGCTCTAGTTGTTGGTTCGATCCCTGTAGTATCGAGTTCGCTCAATTGTTCAAAGTAGTCAATAATACTACTCATCTGTCCAGCATATTGTTCTTCTTCGGCAGGAGTCAATTCCAATCGAGCCAGAAGAGCTACTTTGTGTACTTGTTCGCGGTTGAGCATGGAGGATGGGGGACTTGGGGACTTGGGGACTTGGGGACTTGGAAACTTGCTAAATTGTATTCACCATTCACTAGAGCTTAAAGCCTAAAACCTAGAAAAAAGCCTAAAGCCTAAAGCCTAAAACCTAAAACCTAGAAAAAAGCCTAAAGCCTAGAAAAAAGCCTAAAGCCTAGAAATATATATCGAGTTGAGATCGTCCGGTGGTTTTGAGCCAGTTTTGGGCTTCAATATAGTTATTGGGGGCAATTTTGATTGCTTGAATCCAGTACTCAGCGGCTTTACCCAGCAGAGCTTCACTGGCAGTCATATCGCCTTCATCTGCGGCTTTTTCACCTTGATAATGATAGATCACAGCGATGTTATTTAAGGCTTGGCAGAGGCGGGAATTTAGCTCTACAGATTGGGCATAAAAGCTTAATGCTCGATCGTGTTCGCCATTACTCGCATGGATCAAGCCCATGTTGTACAAGATATAACTGCGATCGTAATCATTTTCTTCCAGTCGTAAGGCTTCTTCATAGTTATCCAGAGCCTCAGCATATTCGCCATCGGCTTGGGCGGACATCCCATCGCGATAGTAGACAAAGGCTTCTTTGGCGCGCTTATTGGTGGGCATGATCTTGAGCAGGATATCAGCCATCACGGTAAAGCTTTTATCGATGAAGTTGTCGTTCTTCTGAGTTCTTGGCATCGTAATTTAGTTAAATTAGTTGACAGTTAAGGTACTTATACTTATTACAATCTATTTTACTGTTCTGTCAAACTAAACCAAGTAGAGATGTATAAATATTTATAACATCAAAATATCCTGAAACCTTTGTGGTGGATAGTGCCCACTCTCCATCTAGCTTTGTGAGTCTAGACAATAGACTTCCTGCGAAAGTCAGGTATTAGGCTTTAGGCTTTAGGCTTTAGGGGAAACTATAGACGAAAACAATAGTAGAAAAGATTTTGTTTTTACTTTAGCAGGAAGTTTAATGTGCCGCTCTCTATTCCAACTATTGAGATCGAGAGTCGGTTAGGCTTCGTGCCCCAACACCAGCAACGGCACGATAGCCTATCCAAACTAACTAAGTCCGATTAGTTTTTCTTCAACCAGCTAAACATCGCGCGTAAATCTTTCCCGACTGATTCGATTTGGTGCTCCGCTTCCCGACGGCGAATCGCAGTAAACCCAGGGTTCCCAGATTGTTTTTCGAGAATGAATTCACGGGCAAATTGTCCGGTTTGAATCTCAGTGAGCACTTTTTTCATCTCAGCTTTAGTCTCTGCGGTGACGATACGGGGGCCGCGAGTATAGTCGCCATATTCAGCAGTATTTGAGATACTGTCGCGCATAGTTGCCAAGCCACCTTCGACGACGAGATCGACGATCAGTTTGACTTCGTGGAGACACTCAAAATAGGCGAGTTCGGGTTGATAACCTGCTTCGACGAGGGTTTCAAATCCGGCTTTAATTAGGGCACTCAAACCGCCACAGAGGACTGCTTGTTCGCCAAATAAATCGGTTTCTGTTTCTTCGCGGAAAGTAGTTTCGAGGATACCTGCACGGGTACCACCAACGCCTTTAGCATAAGCCATCGCCCGATCGCGTGCCTGTCCAGAAGCATCTTGATAGACAGCAAATAAAGCTGGTACGCCTTGTCCTTTTTCGTATTCGCGGCGGACTTGATGTCCGGGGCCTTTAGGTGCGACCATGATCACATCGACATCAGCAGGCGGTACGACTTGCCCGAAGTGAATGTTGAATCCGTGCGCGAAAGCGAGGGTATTACCCGCACTCAGATTTGGTTTGATTTCATTTTCATAGATACCGCGTTGGACTTCATCGGGTAGCAAAATCATAATCAAGTCGGCGATTTTGGCAGCATCGGCGACTGTTTTGACTGTCAAGCCTGCGGCTTCTGCTTTAGCGGTGGATTTACTACCTTCATATAAACCAATAATTACATCTACGCCGCTATCTTTGAGGTTGAGAGCGTGAGCGTGACCTTGGGAACCGTAACCGATAATTGCGACAGTCTTGCCGTTTAATAAGTCTAAATTCGCATCGGCATCATAATACATCTTTGCCACGATCGATCTCTCCTTAACCTGGTACTTCTCTATAATATTTCCTACTTTAGCGTTACGAGCGAGTGCATATTTACTCGCTGTGTATTGCCGCAGGCAGAACATCTTACCATGTTGCCGTAGCGCGATCGTCGATCGTGAAGATTCTCCAGCAATTTCAACCGTCACTTCGCTCTCTTGATTCGCTCTCAACTGTCAACTGTTTACCAGCCAAGCTAGTGCCGTACCGATCGACACTCCAGCACAACCAGCAAGATTTGGATAATTGCAACGTGGAGATTTGAATAACATTGAATTTTAGAGACTAAACCGACGACGATAATTAGCTACAGATTCTACCAAACCGATCGCGATAAAATTGGTAATGAGTGCCGAGCCGCCATAACTAATCCAGGGTAACGGAATCCCAGTAACTGGGGCAATCCCAATCGTCATACTGATATTGACCACCACCTGAAAACTAATCATCAGAAAGATGCCAATTGCCAAGAGCGACCCAAAATTATTGGGAGCTTGTTGCGCCACACGCAATAATCGCCAGCACAAAATCAAAAAGGTCGCCACCAAACACATCGAGCCGACAAATCCTAGCTCCTCACCGATCGAAGAGAAGATAAAGTCGGTGTGCTGTTCGGGGATAAAATTAAGTTGTGTCTGCGTACCTTGATTGAGTCCCTGTCCCCACAGTTCGCCCGCACCGATCGCAATTCGCGACTGGATCAAGTGATAGCCAGCACCCAACGGGTATTTATCGGGATCGAGAAAAACGATCAGCCGCGCTTTTTGGTAATCCTTGAGTACATGCCAGAATACCTGACCGAGCATTCCCGCAGCAATATTTACGCCGAGCGCGACCATCGCGGCGATCCACCGGAACGGCAGCGTCAACCAGCCAATGACGCACATCAGGATCGCCCACACGATCCAAGCAGGCACACTCAGACTATACAAAATTGCCGCCAACAGCGGCGATACCAATAGTACTAGCCAACCAGGTTTGGCATTTGCCCAATACAGCATCCCGATCGCGATCGCTCCAAAAACCAATGATGTCCCAAGATCTGGTTGAATGAAGACCAATAACCACGGTGGGAGCGTAATTGCTAAAGCACCCAAAAATGTCGGTAGTGTATTCGCTGGCCGCCGATGCAAAATTGCTGCCAACGTAATAATCAATCCTACTTTGGCAAATTCTGAAGGCTGAACATTGAAACCGCCAATACTAATCCATCGCTGTGCGCCTTTGGCACTATTGCCCATGAAATCTACCGCAACCAATAGGCCACTAGTCAAGCCATAAGTCGCCCAGTGCCAGCGGAGCAGATGATTGTAGGAGATCCGCGCAATCCCAAAAGCGACCGCTACTCCGATCCCACCAAAGACCCAGTGTTGCAACCAATGATTGACTGGTTGATTTAACTCCGTACTGCGGATCATCAAGCCACCAAAGAAGGTTAACCCCACAGCTAGAAAGAGTAACAGCCAGTCCATCTGCTGCCAATGGAGGAATAAATCTTGCCAAGGCGATCGATTTGAGGATTTGTACATGGAAGGAGATGGGGAAACGGGGGGACGGGGGAACGGGGGGACTGGGGAACTGGAGATCTGGAGATCGATCTGTAATTTCCCTAAAGCCTAAAGCCTAAAGCCTAAAGCCTAAAACCTAAAGCCTAAAGCCTAA
>ENA-OFCE01000914-OFCE01000914.1-metagenomes-genome-assembly--contig:-NODE-914-length-17065-cov-4.720517_pt1 | contig 17065 bp, 18 predicted proteins | sample MGYA00153388_OFCE01 | MGnify analysis MGYA00153388
TGATGTCGGCGATCTTCTTGCTCGAATCGTTGATGCCCTTCATCGTGGTGACGACTTGGCCGACCACCTCACCGCCCTGAATGGCGACGGTCGAAGCTCCGAGTGCCAATTGATTCGCCTGCTTGGCGTTGTCGGCGTTTTGCTTGACGGTGGAGCTCAGCTGCTCCATCGACGCCGCTGTTTCTTCGAGCGCAGCGGCCTGCTCTTCGGTGCGCTGGCTGAGGTCGTTGTTGCCCTGCGCGATTTCGCTGCTGGCCAAATGCACACCGTCAGTCTGCTCGCTCACGTCATCGACCAGAGAGCGTAGATTGAGAGCGCACTGGTTCACTGCGCGCAGCAGCATACCAATCTCGTCGACACGGTTCAGGGTCACATTACGCTCCGGGTTTCCGGCAGCGGCATTCTTCGCGACGCGCACCACCGTTGCCAGCGGCGATGAAATCTGAGCTTCAAGCCAAATGTTCCCGATGAGGGCCGCGAGCGTGGCCGCACCAACCACGATCCCGAGCGCGCCCGCGCCAATCCCGGCTGCCGCGCAAGTGCCTACAACGATGGCGACCCCGGTGAGAGAGCTGCATCGAATGCGCCAAGCGACAGACATGGTCTGGAGCGACGACGACCATCCCAGCATGCCGGTTCGCACGAACAAGCCTTTGTGAAACGCCCGCCCGCCTGCCTTGCCTTCGCGCAGATCGCGATACAGCGCCTCCGCGCCTTCAACTTCGGCGCGCGTCGGCTTGGTACGCACCGACATGTAGCCAACCAACTGATTGTTGCGGCGCACTGGGGCCGCATTGGCCCGCACCCAGTAGTGGTCGCCGTTTTCGCGCCGGTTCTTCACCAAAGCCGACCACGAATCCCCGCCCTGCATGGTTTTCCACATGTCGGCGAAAGCCTCCTTGGGCATGTCCGAGTGACGCAACATGTTGTGTGGTTGGCCGATGAGCTCTTCCCTTTTGAACCCGCTGACCGCCACAAACGCAGCGTTGGCATAGGTAAGGTGGCTCTGGGTATCGGTGACCGACATCAAAGTCGCATCGTCCGGGTAGTCGAATTCTTTCTGGGTCACGGGTTGGTTATTGCGCATCTTGTCTCTCAGTAAGGTTGCGAGGTTTTCAATTACCGGTGGACTTTCAAGCCACCGCGGCGCGCGATTCGAAGCCGATCAGCGCGTCGCAAATTCGAGCAGCCCCTTCTTGGCGCTGATCATGGGTTTTTCGATATCGACCCGGATCAACATGCAGTCGCTGATCGCGCCGACGGCCATCAAGTTGTTGATCGCCATCACGGAGTTATTCGGGCACTGGGCGCAGCTCTTCCAGCGTCAGGATGATCGTGTTGGCGAGCGCGTCAACCACCACGCTCATCACGCAGTTGTCGATGTTGAGCACGATCACGACCGTGAATCGGCGTAGCCGACGGTGTCGAGGTTGAACTTGAATCGCATGTCGATGACGGGCACGATCGCGCCGCGCAGGTTCACCAGACCTTTGACAAAGGCGGGTGCGTTGGCTACCCGGATCGACTCTTCATCGCTGCGGATCTCCTGCACGCGCGGAATGTCGATGCCGTATCCGGTGAAGCCGGGCTCGAGGGCAAGGAGCTCGCGCAAGCTTGTGTTGAAGGTCCCGGCGCCGAGTAACAGCGCCGCGGTTGCCGTGCCGGTTTGGTTGGATGCTTGCAGGCCCATGGTGGCAATTCGGTGGTGGTGTTGGGGTAGCGACGACCCTGGCGCAGTGAAACGAATCGTCCACCGCCGTCCGAAGGAGTTTCGGCATGCGACGCAAAGGCTTGAGCGAGAAAGAATGGTGAATGCAAGAACTGCTCGGCGTTTGGGGGGGAGCCAAAGACTGAGTGTTTTTCGGAGCAGCGGCATTTGCCCATTAGAAAAGGGCAGACGGATTGAACAATAAGTTTCCTGATCAGCAAGATGATTCAGCCCGCCCAGGTCGCAGCTCACGCTGTTTGCTACCTGAAGGCGACGATGGGGCACCTGAGCAGGACGTCGGCCATGGCGCAGTGCAAGGTGTAAAACAAGGTGCAGTACCAGCGAGGCCTGTTGATGCCGGAATTTTTTGATCGGTACGGCTCACCGGAGCCGTGTGAAGCCCTCGTTCGAGCGTGGCGGTGACTTCAGGGCCTTGCCTGGTTCAGCGAGAACGAGATCCATGCGCTGCTGACGATGCACCAGCTCTGTCCGGCCTGGACGACGACAGCGTGCTGGCGCGCCACCTGCACCCGATGCTGGAAGAACTGCAGAGCATGCTGGGTGCCGACGAGACTGAGGCGCGCGCCAGGCTGCGCCGGGTCAAGGTGATCGGCACCGCGCGACGGCGCGTTTCGGGTCGGCATTTCGAGTTGCTCGGCAGGTGCGCTGGTGCAGCGGCGGCGGGTCTGGCAGCGCTACTTCAAGCGCACCGACCGCCGCCTGAGCGAGCGCGAGATGTCACCGCAGCGGCTCGTGTGTCACTGCGCCACCTGGTACCCCGACGCCTGGTGCCACACCAGCCAGGGTCTGCGCCGTTTCGCGCTCGATGCGGTGCGCGAGGCGCGCATGCTGGAGACGCGGGCGCGGGCGCGGCAGATCGCGCTGCGCGAGCTCGAAGCCCGACTCGATGCCGGCTGCGGCATCTGCGGCAGCAGCAGCGGCGACGTGAAATGGGCCACGCTGGAGTTCGACGCCGATGCGGCGCAGTGGGTTGCCAGCGAGGAATGGCATCCGGGGCAGAGCTCGCGCTGGCTCGGCGGCGGCGATGGCCAGGGGCGCTGCGAGCTGAAAGTGCCGTACACCGACCCGACCGAACTCGCGATGGACATCCTGCGCCACGGCGACAGCGTCAAGGTGATCGGCGATGCGGCGCCGGCCGCCGCCATCGCGCAGCGGCTGCACAGCGCGGCCGCCCGATATGCTTGAAAATCGTCGCTTCAATTTAAGGAGCTCCGCATGAAAGCAAGCTGGAACGGCACAACGATCGCCGAGAGCGACGACACCGTGGTGGTCGAGGGCAACCATTACTTTCCCGAGAGCAGCCTGAAACGTGAATACACCACCTTCAGCAACCACCGCAGCAGTTGCGCCTGGAAGGGCCAGGCGTACTACCTCAGCCTGATGGTCAACGGCAGCATGAACGAGAACGCCGTCTGGTATTACCCCGAGCCGAGCGAGGCCGCCGCGCAGATCAAGGGGCGCATGGCCTTCTGGAAGGGTGTCAAGGTCGAGTGAGGTGACCTTGGAGGCGACACCGAAGAAGGTTCGCCGCCCAATGAAAACCGCGCACCGGGCAGCCACCAGGGTCTGAGGGTGCGCGGTGCTGACCGGGCAGGCGGGCAGGCGGGCAGCCCTCAGTTTCGCGACGCTCAGGCCATGTTCACTTGCCGGCTTTGAAGCTCGTAAAAATACGCGTCTGGATGCGCCGAATCGGTTGCGGTACCGAGTCGGGCGCGACCATCGTCGCTTTTGCGGCGTCGTCCAGGAAGATCGTCTTGTTTTCGGCCACGCTCTTGGTCACGAACTTCATCGCTGCCGCGTTCGGGTTGGCGTAGAACACCTTGTTCGTCAGCGACGCGTGCACCTCGGGACGCATGATGTAGTTGATGAACAGGTGCGCGTTGTCGACGTTCTTGGCGTCCTTCGGAATCGCCATGGTGTCGAAAAACAGCGTTGACCCGCCCTTCGGCACCAGCGCCATCACGTTGACTTTCGACTTGGCCTCGATGGCACGCTGACGGGCGATGTTGATGTCGCCCGAATAACCCATCACAGCGCAAACCGCGCCGCTGGCCAGGTCGTTGATGTAGCCGGACGACGAGAAGCGCGTGACGTACGGCCGCACGCTTTTGAGCAGCGCAGCCGCGGCGTCGTAATCGGCCGGTTCCTTGCTGAACGGCAGTTTGCCCGCGTACAGCAGCGCCACCGGCAACACCTCGGACGCCGAGTCGAGGAAGTTCACGCCGCAACCCTTGAGCTTGGCGGCGTACTTTGGGTCGAACAGCAGGCTCCAGGCGTTGTCGGGCATCGGCATGTCGCCGAGCGCAGCCTTGACCTTGTCGACATTGATGCCCACCGCGACGTAACCCCACAGCCAATCGACCAGGTATTTGTTGCCGGGGTCGACCTTGGCCAGTTGCTCCAGCAGCGCCTTGTCCAGGTTGTCCCAATTGCTCAGCTTGCTGCGGTCGAGCGGTTGCAGCAGCCCGCCTTCGATCTGCATCTTCGCGAAATGCGCACCCGGCACCACGATGTCGTACCCGGTCTTGCCCGCCACCAGCTTGGCGTGCAGTATCTCGTTGTTGTCGTAGTTGTCGTAGTTGACCTTGATGCCGGTTTCTTTCTCGAACTTCTTGATCGTGTCGTCGGCGATGTAGTCGGACCAGTTGTAGATGTTGAGCACCTTGCCCGCTGCCGCCTTGGCCGGCTTCGGGTCGGCGGCCGAAGCGGGCAGCGCAGCGGCCAGCCCGCCGAGCAGGCAGGCCGCCCACAGGGCGGTTCGGACGGGAGCACGGGGGCTGCGGGACGGACGGGACGGAAGGGACGGACGAGCGTTCACGGATGGACTCCTTCGAGTGGGATTAAGTCGGACGAGCAAGAATTCTGCCCCGTCGGCGTCGCATCGGCATGGGGGCACTTGATGATAGAAGGCGCTGCTGCCACATCACCCGGCAAGCAGGTCTGTACCGGGCGGTTCCAGAATTTGACGTCCTGCAACCGCGGCGTGGGCGTGCTCACCGGGGTGCTGCTCGGTGTGCGTGATGGCCTGAATGCCACGCTGCTGCGTCGCGCTGGCGGGTCGGACTGGTGCGGTTTGCCAACGACGACGCGAAGGCGCCGCGCGGTGTCTGATCGCGGCCTGTCTTCAGCGCGCCGGCCCGGCAGCGCCTTCTGCAAGGCGCCTTTTCTCGCGCAGTTGCTGCAGCTGTTCGTCCTCCAGCCGGCGTCGCGCTTCCTGCTGAGCGTGCAGCGCCTGGTGCTTCTTTTCCTCGATTTCCTCGGGCGTCGGTTCCTCGTCGATCGACAGGGACATGAAGGCCGACGGCGGCGGCTCGCCACGCGCGCTCTTGAGCTTGATGTTCAGGCGCAGTTCGTTGGCCGAGTCGGCATTGCGGATCGCTTCCTCGAAACTGATCAGGCCTTCGTTGTAAAGCTCGAACAGCGCCCAGTCGAAGGTGCGCATGCCGAGCTCGCGCGACTTGGTCATGATCGCCTTGATCTCGTGGAATTCACCTTGGAAGATGCGCTCGGCGATCGTCGGCGTGTTCAGCAGGATCTCGATGGCTGCCGACCGGCCCTTGCCGTCTTCGCGCCGCACCAGCCGCTGCGACACGATCCCGCGCAGGTTGGCCGACAGGTCCATCAGCAATTGGGCGCGGCGTTCTTCCGGGAAGAAGTTGATGATGCGTTCGATCGTTTGACTGGCGCTGTTGGCGTGCAGCGTGCCCAGGCACAAGTGGCCGGTCTCGGCGAAGGCGATGGCGTGTTCCATCGTCTCGGCGTCGCGGATCTCGCCGATCAAAATCACGTCGGGCGCCTGGCGCAATGTGTTTTTCAACGCATGCCGCCACGAGTGCGTGTCCACACCCACCTCGCGGTGCGTCACCAGCGACATGCGCGACGCATGCACATATTCGACCGGGTCTTCCACCGTGATGATGTGCCCGGCCGAGGTGCGGTTGCGGTGGTCGATCATGGCGGCCAGCGTGGTCGACTTGCCCGAACCGGTGGCACCCACCACCAGCACCAGCCCGCGCTTGTTCATCACCACGTCCTTCAGCACCACAGGCAGCTTGAGCTTGTCGAAGTTGGGAATTTCCGACGCGATGGTGCGAATCACCATGCTGACGCACTGCTGCTGCACATAGATGTTGACCCGAAAGCGCGAGACGCCCGGAATCGAGATCGCGAAATTGCATTCCATCTCCTTCGCGAACTCTTCGCGCTGGCGCTCGTTCATCATCGACTCGGCCAGCTTGCGCGTGGCGTCGGGTGTGAGCTTTTGCGAAGTGAGCGGCTGCATGTTGCCGTGCGACTTCATGCTCGGCGGGAAGTCGCTGGCGATGAACAGGTCGGAGCCGCCCGCCTGGCTCATCGCGCCGAGCAACTTGTGCATGTAAGCGCGGGCTTGTTCTTCGGTGAATGCGGACATGGCGTGTACTCGCGCAGGGTCAATTTGTGGCGCGTGCGACAGATGCAGCGCGGTGGTTGGGTTCGGTCCGTGCGGCACGGCCATCGATGGGTTCGACAGCGCGAGCCGTGCAGCCCTGAACCTGTCCCAGCTTGCCAGTGCCGTTTCCGCAGCATCGCCGAAGTAGCGGGCGAAATCGCCGTGAAATCGAGCTTGTGGCGACGCACTGCCGCGCTATTGCAGAGCCGACATGAGCGGTCGACTGGCGCAGCGGGCAAAGGCCCGCGCTCTGACGCTGCCGGTGGTCCGGCTGGGCTTCAAGTACGCAGAAAACGCTGCAGGCGCAGGGACTTCGTCGTGGCGCCGAAGCGCGTGCTCGTGGTCCGGCGTCGGCTCGGCGGCGCGCGCCGTCAGGGCGCCGAAGTCCCGGCGCCGCGGGAGACCGGAACCGCCGCCTGCGCGCCCGGCTGCCTGTTCTTCTACGAATCGCTCGGGTCGTTGAAAAAGCGGTCGCCGTTGCGGCCTGCGCTCTTCACGGCATACGACATCGAGCGCGGCGTCGGGATGGGCGATGAGCTGCTTGCGGTCGCAGCCGTCCTGCGAAAACATCGCGACACCCAGCGGAGCCACCACCGCCAGTGCGTGGCCATCGATGAACCGATGCTGGCGGATGGCGGTGAGGATGCTCCGGGCGATTCCCTCGACCTCGTCGTGGACGAGCGCGGTGGTCGAGCGCGACCACGAACTCGTCGCCGCGTTGTCGCGCCACCGCGTCCGAATGCCGCACCAATGCCAGCAGGTCCGTCGCCACGGTTCTCAGCAGACGGTCGACGATGACCTGGCCCAGCGTGTCGTCGTGTCGTTGACGGCCTTGAAGAGGTCGAGGTCGACGAAGAGCACCGCCACGCAGCGCTCTTCGCGTTCGGTCTGGCCGATCGGCTGGCTCAGCCGCTCCGGAAGCAGCATCCGGTTGGGAAGCTTCGCACTGGCTCACGGATCCGCCCGCCGCGCCCTGCAGGGCACACCACGAAAAAAGCCCGGGCGACACCGCACCGGGCCTTTATCGGGACGCGCCGAGCGCGTCCGGGGGTCAGATTCCGAGCAGCTTCTTGGCTTCGGCGAACGACTTCATCGAGTCGTCGTGCATGCCGGCCTTGTGCGCTGCCTCACCATCGGCGCGCAGCTTCGTGACCTTCTCCATGTCGGCCTTGGCAAGCTTGGGCTTGGTCGCGATCTTGGCATCGATGGCCTTCATCTCGTTCGGGCAGCCGTTCGCGAATGCGCTGCCGGTGGCCAGCGACAGGGTCAGGGCAGTCAGGGCAAAGAGGGTTTTCATTCAGGATTCCAGTACAGCAAAGAGCGGCAACATCGCCGAATCTCACTGTATCAAAGCTGGCCTCAGAGCGTTGCCGCGAGCCGAGTACCCTGGTCGATGGCGCGCTTGGCATCCAGCTCGCCCGCCTCAAAGGCGCCGCCGATCAGGTGCGTGCGCAGGCCCGCGGCGCGCAGCGGCTCGTGCAATACACGCAGGGGCTCCTGCCCGCTGCACAGCACGACCGTGTCGCACTCGATCAGGCGTGGCTCGCTTTGCTGCGCGCCTGAGCTGATCCTGGTGGTGATCCATAAGCCCTGCGCCGTGATGCGCTCGTAGTTCACGCCGCCGATCATGCGCACCTGCTTCATCTGCAGCGAGGCGCGGTGGATCCAGCCGGTGGTCTTGCCCAGGCCCTTGCCGAGCTTGCCGACCTTGCGCTGCAGCAGCGTGACCTGGCGTGCCGGTGGCGCCGGGCGCGCCGCCACCACGCCGCCGCGCGCCGTGGCCGGGTCGGCCACGCCCCACTCGGCCAGCCACTCGTGCAGGTTCATCGTCGGCGAGGCGCCTGGCGCGGTGACCAGAAATTCCGCCACGTCGAAGCCGATGCCACCAGCGCCGACGATCGCCACGCGCGGCCCGACCGGCCTGGCGTGCAGCAGCACGTCGATGTAGCTCAGCACGTTCGGCAGGTCCGAGCCGGGGATCTTCGGGTCACGCGGCAGCACACCGGTGGCCAGCACGACCTCGTCGAACCGGCCTGCGACCAGCGTGGCCACGTCGACGCGCTTGCTCAAATGCAGTTGCACGCCGGTCACGCCGATGCGGCGCGTGTAGTAGCGCAGTGTCTCGGCGAATTCCTCCTTGCCGGGCACCCGCCGCGCCATGTTGAACTGCCCGCCCACCTGCGCCGCGGCTTCAAACAGGTGCACCTCGTGACCGCGCTCGGCCAGCGTGGTCGCGGCGGCCAGGCCGGCCGGGCCGGCGCCCACCACGGCGATGCGCTTGCGGGCGTGCCGGGCCGGGTCGAGCGGGCGCCATACCAGCTCGGTCTCGTGGCCGGCGCGCGGATTGACGAGGCAGCTGGCGATCTTGGACACGAACGCGTGGTCGAGGCAGGCCTGGTTGCAGGCGATGCAGGTGTTGATCTCGTCGCGCCGGTGCTGCGCCGCCTTGTTGACGAACTCGGGGTCGGCCAGCAGCGGGCGCGCCATGCTGACCATGTCGGCGCAGCCTTCGGCCAGGATCGCCTCGGCCACCTCGGGCATGTTGATGCGGTTGCTGGTGATCAGCGGGATCGTCAGGCCCGCGGCGCGCAGCTCCTTGCGCATCTTCTGCGTCACCCAGGCAAACGCGCCGCGCGGCACCGAGGTGGCGATCGTCGGAATGCGCGCTTCGTGCCAGCCGATGCCGGTGTTGATCATCGTGGCACCTGCGGCGGCGACCGCCTTGGCCAGCGTCACCACTTCGTCCCAGCTGCTGCCGCCCGGAATCAGGTCGAGCATCGACAGGCGGTAGATCAAAATGAAGTCGGCACCCACCGCGGCGCGCACGCGCTCGACGATTTCGAGCGCCAGCCGCATGCGGTTGGCCGGGCTGCCGCCCCAGGCGTCGTCGCGCTGGTTGGTGTGGCTGACGAGAAACTGATTGATCAGGTAGCCCTCGCTGCCCATCACCTCGACGCCGTCGTAGCCGGCCTCGCGCGCCAGCGCGGCACAGCGCACGAACGCGCTGATCTGCCGCTCGATGCCGCGCGCACTCAGCTCGCGCGGCGTGAATGGCGAGATTGGCGACTTGATGCGCGAGGGCGCCACGCACAGCGGGTGGTAGCCATAGCGCCCGGTGTGCAGGATCTGCAGCGCGATCTTGCCGCCCTCGGCGTGCACCGCGTCGGTGACCGGCCGGTGACGGCGCGCCGCGCCGTGCGTACCGAGCGTGCCCGCGAACGGCTTGGCCCAGCCTTCGATGTTGGGCGCGTAGCCGCCCGTCACGATCAGCCCGACGCCGCCGCGCGCGCGTTCGGCGAAGAAGGCCGCCAGCGCTGGCCCGTGCCGGCGGCCGTCTTCCAGGCCGGTGTGCATGCTGCCCATCAGCACACGGTTCGCCAGCGTGGTGTGGCCCAGGTCGAGCGGCGCCAGCAGATGCGGGTAATGCGGGTGGGGCGTCATGCACCGATGGTAGGCGGCAAGCGATTCGCTGGGCGCTGCAGATCGAGGCGATCCTGGCGCAGCGGGCTTCAAGGTCAATCCTCGCCACTGCCACGCAACGAGCCGCCTGTGCCGAGCGGCCGGCTGCCGTCAACCGCGCTTGCGCTCAACGTGTGAGATGGAATCCCGTGAGCGTCCCATGTCCGGCAGCATGTCGGCCGTCCTGACCGTGCCGCGGCCGCTGACCGCCGACGCGCTGCACCAACTCGAGCAGGCCGTCACCGGCACGCTGGGCATGCTGCGCCGCGACCTGTGCGACGCAACGCCCGCTGCCGAATCAGCCGAACACGCCGCGCGCCGGCCCGACGCCGGCGAGCTCGAAGACGCCTCCTGGAGGCCTTCGCGGACGCCCTCCCGGATGCCCTCTTGGACGCTTGACGCCGGCGTCATCGAGTACGCCTCGTGGACGGCGCACTTGCTGACATCGCGGCGGTGACCGCCAGCCTGTACCTCCGCCTCGGCGGTGCCGCCGGCGTGGCAGCCGTGGTCGACGACGCGGTCGACCGCCACGCCGCCAACCCGACGCTGGCCCCCCGCTTGCGCGGACTGGAACTGCCGCAACTCAAGGCGCTGGGCGTGGGTTTTCTCAGCGCCCGCGTCGGCGGGCCGCATCACGACGCGGCGCCGCAGCATGCCCGCTTGAGCTTCAGCCCGGCCGAGCTGCAGGCGGTGGTGGGCGACGACCTCGACACGCTTGCCGAGCACGGTGTGGGAGCCGCCGAAATCGGTGAGGTCGTGGGCCTGTTCCACACCTTGGACCACGCCTTGGACCCCGCCCTGGACCGAAGTCCCGAGCCACGCCCCGCGCCACGCCCCGACCGGCCAGCCGCCGGATCGAGCCGCCACAGCGCCGGGAACGATTGAAGAACCCGGGCTGCCTAGCCTGCACATCCGCAGGTCCGATGTTGGACCTGCACAACCCCCGAGGAGATCGACGAAATAGCCCAGACCACCACCACCCTCTGCGAGCGCTTCGGGCGACGCGAGGGCATCGCGCGCATCACTTCCGACCTGATGAAAAACCATCTGGCCAACCCGCTGGTGACTGCCCGCTACATGAACAGCGCGGACCTGGCGCGCGTGGAACGCCGCGCAGTCGAATTCTTTTGCGCCGGCACCGGCGGGCCCGAGTCCTACACCGGACAGGACATGGTAGCCACGCACAAGGGCATGAACATCAACGGGCAGGAGTTCATGACCGTGATCGACGACGCCATGAACGCATTGCAGAAGAACGCCATCGACGAGGCCACGCGCAACGACGTGCTGGCCGTGCTGTGGTCGATGCGCCGCGAGGTGCTGCGGGTGTGACGGCGCGCTGAAGCCAAGGCTCGATCCCGAAGCGGCTTCGCCCGGCCTGCGCTGCCGGGGCCGAAGCCGCCCATCGCATTGACCGTGCGCGACCGGTCGCCCTGAGCTGGCGCGCAGTCAGGTCGGCAGGCCGCCGAGCAGCACGGCATTGCGTCCGGCATGCTTGGCTTGGTACAGCGCCTGATCGGCGCGTGCCAGCACCGCATCGATGCCCGGGTCGGTGCCGGCGATGGCGCTGATGCCGATGCTCACGGTGATCTCGATCGACTGCCCGGCGTGCTGCAGGGGGGTGTGCTCGACCCGATCGCGCAGGCGTTCGGCCAGCTCGAGCGCTTGTTCGGGCGCGGTGTCGGGCAGCAACAGCGTGAACTCCTCGCCGCCGCTGCGCCCCACCACGTCGATCTGGCGGGTGGAATCGCGCATCAAACGCGTCAGGTGCACCAGCACCGCATCGCCCGCGGCATGGCCCCAGGTGTCGTTGACACGCTTGAAATGGTCGAGGTCGAGCGCCAGCACACTGCAGTGGTGGTCCGGGTGGCGTCGAACGCGTTCGTATTCATGCTTCAGCCGTTCCATCAGGCTGCGCCGGCTCGCCGCACCGGTCAGGTCGTCGGTGGCCGCTTGCAGGCGCAGTGCTTCCTGCGCCTGCTTGAGCTCGGTCACGTTGTCGTGCGCCACGACGAAACGTACCGGGTCGTTGCCCTCGATGCGCGAAACGCGTGCCACGAACCAGCGTTGCTCGGTGGGCGAGTGGCAGGCGTATTCCAGCTGGAACTGCGTCCGGCGGCCGGCCAACACGTCATGCAACAGGGCCAGGAAGGCCTGCGCTTCCGGCGCGCCCGGGTGTCCAGGCTGCACCGCACGCGCACAGACGCCCAGGTAGTCGGCGCCTTCGTGCACGCGCTCGGCGATTGCGGCGTTGGCGGCGGCGAATTCGCGCCAGGCGCGGTTCACCGCCACGATGACGCCGGCCGCGTCGAGCACGCACACATGAGCGCTGAGGCCGTCCAGCACCGACTGCAGGAAGCGTCGGGACGACTGCAGCGCCTGTTCCGTGCGCTTGCGCTGCGTGATGTCGAGCACATAGACCAGCCGACACGCCAGGCCATCGTCGCCGCGGATGGACACCGACTCCGACAGGACATTGAACAGCGCCCCGGCCCGGTCGACCACCTCCCACTCACCCTTGAGTTCGCCGCCGACCGCCAGGAACTGCCGGTGCAGCGCCATCATGCGCGGCTGCTCCGCCGGCGCAAACACGCGCAGGAAGCTGTGGCCGAGCAGTTCCTCCGGGCGGAAGCCGTAGAGCGCGCAATAGGCGGGATTGACGTTTCGGTAAATGCCCTCACCGTCGATCACCGCGATGCCGACCGGCGAGCGGCGAATGATCAGGTCGTCCGGCATGCCTGGCGGGTCGGGCGGGTTTCCTGTGGGCGTGCCTGGCGTGACTGGCGCGACCTCGTTTTGCATGGAGCCGCCTGCCGACCCTGTCATTTGCGCTGCACGGATGCGACGCGCCGGCGCTTCATCCCGCGGCCGCGTGCAGCGCTTTGACAGGAATGACCGCGGCCGACTCGGCCACCAGCAGCGTGCCGGCGCGCAAACCGCGCAGCGTCGCCAGGCTCAGGCCCAGCACGATCAGCGACACCAGCGCCAGCAAGGCCAGCGCGGGCACCTGCAACCAGGCGCCCTCGGGCAAGCCGGCGAGCCGCAGCGTCAGGGCCGCCAGCGCCGCGAGCGGAAAACTGAGCGCCCAATGCGCGATGCCGAAAGGCTGGTCGGCAATGCGTGCCAGACGCGTACCCACCCACAGCGCCGTGAAAACCGCCATGCCCCACACCGCCCACACCAGCAGCACCGGCGCGCCGAATTCCATCAGCGCGCTGCCACTGAGCGCCGGCGGCGCGACCAGGATGAACAGCGACGGCAGCAGGCGGTCGGGCAAGGCGCCGGCCTGTCCCAGCCGCACGATGAACAGGGTCAGCAGCACCGGCCAGAGCAGCAGCCCGACGCCGAACTGCGCGGCCGCCCAGGGCGCCTGTCCGAGCTGCACACCGGCCAGCGGCACCACCACGTTGCCGACCAGCGGGATCAGCAGCACCGGCGTGATGGCGCCCCACGACACCGCCGGGCCGCTGCCCCCCAGCTGCGCCTGGGTCACGCCGGCGTGCGGCACCAGGCCCGCCTGCGCACCGGCCGCCGGCGTGGCATGCAGCCAGCGCGACAGCACCCACAGCGTGACGCCGAACTGCGCCAGCGCGCCCACGCGCCACAAGGCCAGCAGGCCGGGTGCCGTGGGCCCCAGCCAAGCCAGCGCCAGCGTCACCAGCAGCAACAGCGAAATCGGCACTGCGGCGACGAAGGCATGGCGCACCGGGTGCCGCAAGTCGTCCGCCAGCGCCTGGGCATAGCGTCGCGCGCGCAGCAGGCTCAGGCCGACGAGCAGCAGGAACAGCAGCAAGGTGATCGACGCCGCCACCCCGGCCAACGCCTGTGCCGGCGCACCCAACAGCGATACGGCGCGTTGCCAGGCCAGCGCCAGTCCGCCCCAGCCGAGCACGATGGCGAACCAGCCGGGCACCAAATGCTTCAGCGGTGTGCGCGCGCTGGGCCGGGCCAGTGCCACGAGATCGATCATTGCAACTGAACCCCATGGGAATCAAACACCTGCACCGCGACCGGAATGGCCTCGCGCACGCTTTGCGTGACGGTGCAGAAATCCATGAACTGGCCGAGCGCACGCGACAGTTGTGATTCTGCCGGGTTGCCCAGACGCAGCCGGGCCTGCATCGACAGCGCGCGCAGCCGTCCCTGCGGATTGCGCCCGACTTCCACACCAACCTCGCCATGCAGCGGGCCCGGTTGCTCCTTGAACTTGCGCAGCGCGAAGGTCAGCGAGGCGCCGAGACAGTTGCCAACCGCGGCCGCCATCCGTTGCACCGGCGTGGGGCCCGCGCCATCGCTCAGGGGCCTGCGCCTCGTCGACCACCAGCACCGGGAAGCCAGCGCCGAAATCGACACCGAACGGGTCGTCACGGCGCTGCACCAAGGTGACGGTGATGGTCTGACGGCCATCGCTCATGGCGCAAATTCTCCTGCAGTGGCCGTCGCCGGGACCTCGAGTTTCTTCAGTCGCCAGCCTCTCGGGCAGACCTGCGTCAATCCATCTAAAAACAAATGGACACCAACAAAAGCGGTGCAGGCCCGCCACCAGGCGCTGACCCGCAGCGGGTGACGGCGCTGCGCGCGACGTGCCGGGCTGCCTCGTTTCGGGTCTGGGCGCGTTGGGTGCAGGTCGCTAGTGCAGTGTTCGACGCTGCACAGCACTCAGGAAACGCGATGGGTTTGGTGTCCTGGCCAGGCGCAATCCACAGCAATGCCGAGTGGCATCGCGAGGATTTGCAACGACGCCAGGGCGGCAAAGACGCGGTTTTATGTGCTGCACAGCGTCGAACACTGCACTAGCCTTGCGCCATGTCCCTGTCCCGCCCCGCTGCCGCCCCACGGCGCCCGACGCTGCTGACCGAGTCGCGCGTGCACCAGCGGCGTCTGCGCGCGATCTGGCGTTCGGCCGGCTGGCCGTGCCAGGACACGGTGGAGCTGGAACTGCTGGCGGCCGGTTTTCTGGAGCGGCTGCGCCAGCCCTCGGGTCATGAGACGCTGCGTGTCACCGATGCCGGCATCGTGCTGCTGAAGGCGACTCTGGAAAAGAACCGCGCGGCGCGCGACGCGCACGAATTGCTGGTGGAACGGGTGGCGCTCGAGATGACGCGCGCCGGCCGCATCGCCTGGCGGTCCTTGAGCCTGCGCGCCGCCCTGCCTGCAAAGCTCACATTAGCCGGCACACCCGGCCGGCCCGTCCAGCCCGGCCTGTGCGGCTCGCCCATTGCCGGCCTGGCCGAGTCGCCGCCCGCGACGCGCTGGGTGATGGCGATGCCGGACGTCTATTCGATTCGTCACACCACGCTGGAATCGGCGCTGGCGCCGATCGTGCACGAGGTCAAGGTCAGCCGCGCCGACCTGCTCGGCGACCTGCGCAAGCCCGACAAGCGCGCGGCCTACCAGCAAATCTGCGGCGAGTTCTGGTACGTGCTGCGCGCCGGCATCGCGCAGCCGGAAGAAATTCCGCCCGAATGCGGCGTGCTGCTGGCCACCGAAGCCGCGCTGGAAGTGGTGCGACCGGCGCCGCGGCGCTCGGTCCGGCTGCCGTTCGACACCTGGATGGCGCTGGCCCGTGCCACGCCGCTGCCGGGATGGCGCCACGACGACGCCCAAGGCTGGCTGAGCGACACCGGGCAGCCCTGCACCGACGGCACGGCCGAGCTTGACGCCGGCCCCTGAAATGACACCCGTTCCTGCCGCGCTACCGCTGACCGTCCCCGGCTCACCCGCGGCCACGGCAGACGCCGAGCAGCGACGCCAGCGCCAGGCGCCGTGGGCCGGCGTGCTGGTGGTGCTGATCTGGGGCAGTAATTTCAGCGTGCAAAAGGTCGTGTTCAGCGCCTTGTCGCCCGGTGGCTTCCTGTTCTTGCGTTATCTGATCCTGCCGGCCGCGGCAGCCCTGCTGCTGTTGTGGCACCACGGGCTGCAATGGCCGCGCGTGAATCGCGCCGACCTGCTGGCGATGCTCAAGCTTGGGCTGATCGGGCACCTGGCCCATGTCAGCCTGGTGGCCTGCGGCATCCACCTGTCGACGGCGTTCCCGAGCGCGCTGATCCTGGCCTGCGGGCCGGTGTTCACGCTGCTGATCCTGCGCCGGCACGGGCTGGAACACCTGCGGCGTGGCCAGCTGGCCGGTGTCGGCTTGGCCTTTCCCGGCGTGCTGCTGTTCCTGTCGGACAAGCTGCTCAGCGGGAACTGGCAGGCCGACAGCGGCGACCTGATCCTGCTGGCGGCGGCGGCGCTATTTTTGCACCACACGGTCGCGGCCAAGCCGGTGTTGGAACGCCACGGCAGCTTCACCACGATGGCTTGCGCGATGCTGCTGGGCAGCGTGCCGGTGGTGCTGATGAACCTGCCGGCTGGCTTGCGCCTGCACTGGGGCGACATCGGCGCAGCGCTGTGGATCGGCATCCTGTACTCGGTGCTGGTGTCGGCTTTCGCGGGCTGGCTGGTGTGGGGCTGGGTCAACAGCGTGCGCGGCGTGGCGCGCACCGCGCCGCTGATCTACCTGACGCCGTCGGTGGCGGGTTTCATCGCCTGGCTGGCGACCGGCGAGCGCTATACCGCGACGATGCTGGCGGGTGCCGCGCTGACGCTGGGCGGCGTCGCGCTGGCGCAGTTCACGTCGGCGCCGCGCGACCCGGTGCGCGAAAACCCGGCGCCGGTCGATTGACTTGTCGCGACCGGCAGCAACCCAGGGTCGCGCTCAGGCGCCGCGCGCGAATTCGAGGTTGTCGATCAGTCGCGTCGTGCCCAGCCGCGCGGCGCCCAGCACCACCAGCGCGTCGCCGGGTGCGGGCAGCTGCAGGTCGGCCTGGCGACGCACGCTGATGTAGTCGGGCTGCCAGCCGCGCGCGGCCAGCGTCTGCATCGCCGATCGCTCGAGCGCCTCCCAGTCGATTTGTTGATCCACACCGCCCCCGTCGGCCGCGGCGATGCGCTGCAACTCGCGCGCCAGGCTCGCCTTCGAGCGCGACTGCGAGTTGCTGCGCAGTGTCGACTGCGACGTGCTCTTCGCGCCGCCCGACAGCGAGTTGTACCCGCAACCGCAGCAGTGCATGGTGCAGCCACCGCCCGGCCTCGCCGATCTGTTGGAGGGCGAATTCCGGCCCGGCTTCTACACCGGCGTGTGCACCGTCGTGCTCAAGCTGTTCGACCAAGTTCGGCCCGACGTTGCGGTATTCGGCGAAAAGGATTGGCAGCAGCTCGCGATCGTTCGGCGCATGGTCGTCGATCTGGATATCGCCCTGACGATCCATGGCTGCCCGACGCAGCGCGATGCCGACGGCGTCGCGCTTTCGTCGCGCAACGTTTACCTCACCGACGACGAGCGCCGTTCGGCGCGCATGGTACCGCGCGCGCTAGGCGAGGCGGTGGCGGCGATTGCGGACGGCGCGTCGGTCACCGACGCGGTGCAGCACGCACGAACCAAATTGATGGGTGCGGGCTTCGAG
>ENA-OFCE01000916-OFCE01000916.1-metagenomes-genome-assembly--contig:-NODE-916-length-17044-cov-58.172053_pt1 | contig 17044 bp, 24 predicted proteins | sample MGYA00153388_OFCE01 | MGnify analysis MGYA00153388
TTTCGGCTTGAGTCTCTGCGTCAACACCGACGAACTCGATCGCGGGTTCGGGTTCGGGTTCAACGATGTATTCGTAGGAGTCAGCGGCGGGGACGGGGGTGTTTTTCAATTTCTGTGCAATCAGACGATCGCGCACACCGTCCGACTCCATCACCTCCGTAATCTTTTGGAGAAGACTATCCACGATCGCGGCGGGGGCAGCTTTAAGGATCGAGTACATCTCATCTTCATCGTGTCGATAGCCAGCGGAGTATAAAAACCCAAGGATCCGCATATCGAGTGATTCACCCGTAATCTTTAGATACTCCCCGGCTAACAGCGCGATCGTGTAAGCGGGTTCTATTTCAGTATTCAAAAGTCTTCACCTGCCCGCTGTTGTAGGAACTCCGACCGAAGCCGATCGCTCACCGACATAATCCGAAGTAATGATGCTCGATCGTCTTGCGGGGCATTCATGATTACGAACTGCTTCTCTAGCCATATCCTAAAATCTTGAGGGATCTCGGGAGCGCGATCGGGTTGAAGTTTTTGCTTGCGAATCAGCGGCATTCGGGCAACACCATTCATCAAAGCTTTAAGGCGGCGGAAGTTTTGATGGCACTCTTCAACCGTCATGTTTTCTAGCTCCTTCATTTCGGATGAAGATAAACATATTGGGGTAGCGGGTTGCGATCGTTCACTCAGTTCTGAGTACTGTTTTTTGTACCAGTTGACACTAGGGAAGAACTCTAAATCAAACGCTTCATCACACAGTTCAATGAAAGTCTCATCAGAGTAGACTGAGAATTTTCTAAAGTAAATCGAGCTTTCGGCAACACTTAAATTCTTGCCAAAATGACCGCAAATCTTATCTAGAAACTCTGTACAAAAACACGCTTCAGTTAGGCTCATATTGCTACTCCCTTTAAAATCATTTGCTGTTTTGCTATTTCCCAATTCCTCAAGTTAGAAGCGGCTAGACTTGCCCTCTTTACTTCGGCGGGATTGTTCATGTCCACCCCGAAGGCTTGAGCCTGTTGATTGACCTGATGTAATGTGATCGCTGCTTCCCAATGCCTCTCTTCAGGATCTAAAAAGCGTTTCGCCCCAACCATCCAGCAATCGCCTTTTCTCAGGTATTCGTCTTGCTGCTGTTCGTAGTAGCAAGCAAGCCCTTTCCAGAACGCCTCTGGAGGCTCAAACCCTTTCCACGCGGCCTTCCAAGCTGCTTTAGCTTCGTCCATGCGTCCAAATTTGCGTCTGACGCTCGCAGCAAGTAACTGGTATTTGTCCCTAAAACCGTTGAATCCGTTGTGACCCATGTCATCGCACACGATCGCAGTAGCATCGACCTTCACGGCCATGTCAGCGGCCACAGGCGAAGCGAGGGCGGCGCGACCCGGCGCGGAACATTTGTCCCCACCCTTTTTTAAACCGTTAACAGTGAGTGCGTTTCCTGTTTGGTCAAGTGCTAGGGGGTGGGCTGCTTCGGTTTGCTCTTCCTCTCGGACGATTTCAACTTGGCAGGTTTTTATTTCGATCGCGCACTCCGGATCTTGATTGGATGTAGTTGATGAAGTATTTGATGTATGTATTTGATGTATATAAGGTGGACCTAGCCGATCGGGCTTTTCCATCTCGCCATTTGGGTTTATGGACCTAGCCGATCGGGCTTTTCCATCTGCCAAAACGCTGCTTTTCCCTTCTAAGCCTACCGATGAGGCCGTTTGGGTTTTCCCATCTAGCCGATCGGGCTTATCCATAAACCACTCAAGCTGAACAACGAATTCATCCATGAGAAACCGATAATGAACGACTGGAATTCCTGCCGGATTTTTGACAACCTTCGTCTCTAGGAATCCGGCTGCAATCCATTGAACAGCCCACTTGTGCGCCGATTTTTGCTTTATGCAGATTTCAGACTCCCAATCTGGATAAGACTTGTAGAACCATCCCTGAGCTTCGTTTGTTCGTTCACTCCAGTAAATTATCTGACTCAAGAACATACCGCCTTCGATCGAGCCTGTGAACTTTATGTAAGGACGCTGAACCGTCAGCGTGTTGTATTGTCCTGAATACTGCTTAAGGACTTCCTTGATAGTGGTCATGATTGCACCTCGATCGCCCTTGTATTTGATTTCAAAACGAATACTTGCGATTCATCTTTGATGATTTCAACTAACACCTCCAAAGAGTTCGCTGGATTCTCTGGCCCCACAATGAAGCATCTACGCCCATCTATTATTTCAAAAACGTTCTCTAATCCGTTCATTTTGCTTTCGCTCCAATTGCTTTTACTGAATCCCTGGTAATCCACCAAGGGTTAGCGTTGTCATGGTCAAATCGTATAAAGTAGTGATAAGGCATTGAGCAATAAGCTTTTACGATCGTGCCTTTTCTCCCTGACTTCGTAACTACCCGATCGCCCGGTTCAAGGATTAATCGCATACCGTCCACGCCTTTTCTTTCGACTGTGAGAAGATTCCAAGGACTTTCTCCCCAGGCTTGACCCATTGCCGCACCGCTTCAGCATCAAAAGCAAATGCCGATCGGGCGACCCGTTCCCCTAGCCTGTTGACCAAGATGACCGTGTAGTACGATGAATTCATGATTCTTTCGATCTCTGTCATGTCGCCTCTACTGCATGGTAAAACTGCGGAACCTTGGGTAAGAACTCCGATCGTTTAGTGGATTGGATGAAACTTAGATGCCTGTCATGTGGTCTTCAGACATCTTTACCAGCTTGCTAGCTACTGTATTCAGGTAAACAGCAAGCCTCCTAACTGTGTCTGGGGATGGCTCGAAATCGCCTTTAAGAGTTTGGCTGACTGTTGATTTAGCAAGCCCCGTGGCCTTGTGGATGTCGCTGTATGGGACAGTCCCGTTAGCCATGATCAGCATCGATCGGAGGAAAGACCAGCGATGAAATTCTTTGTTCTTCATTGCCCTGTAGTAGTATTTCTCGAACTCCTTTATAGTAGGCGATCGCCCTGCATCCGTCAATAGGGGTACATGTGAACTTTTGATAAAGCGATGCCAACAAAGACAAGGAAGGCCGATCGGTAATTCGATCGGCCTTCCTTGTGGGGACGTGATTTATAGTGCTTAGTCGAAGTCAGCTAATGGAAAATATTCTGTGGCCGTTGACTGGAGTGTTGATAGACTCTCCTTTTTTACAAACGCTCGGAGGGCTGTTTCAACCTTGCCGTATACAAGCATCTGATAGTCTTTCCCACCCCCTCCTTTCTGAGGCTTTTTCAGAAGATAATTCCTTAGAGTAATCACTGAATTATCAGTTTCAGGGTTTGCAACCATGCCTGTGAGAATGCCAATCATGAAGGTTGAGAGCCTTTCGTGATTTTCGATGTAATAAGCTCTCGATATAACTGCCCTCACAGGTGCGGTTATATTCGGCCCTGACACTCGAAGAGAAAAATCAAGAGCGTCTTGATGCCCTACCAAGAATGGTTCAAGCCATGTCGCAGACTTCGCTTGTGAAAGGTCTGTCCACAGCCTTTCAGCGTTCTTCTCTGCGGTCTTGTTTTTCGACTTCAGTTTAGAACCGTAGAACATCGCTCTAATAGTTGCGACACGCTTATCCATATTAGTTCCAAGCCCTCTCATTGTAAGGATTTGGGAGACTGTCCGGCTCATGCCTGTATCGAGGTACTTCTTAGAGTCCGGCTCAAGACCCCTAACTACAATGAATTCAACAGGGACTCCACTACGAACAACAGCCATTAGTCGGTGCTGCCCGTTTAGCAAATTCCCGAACTTGTCAAACATCAATGGATCTCCTAATCCCCATTCACCTGAACTCATTGCACGAGCATACTCAGCAACTCTTCGAGCATTAGGAAATCTATTCCCGAAGTTTGAAATAAGCAGTGTTTTTGCTTGCTCACCTTCAATGAATTCGGTACTTGTGGAAATATTCGGATACAGTTCGTCTTTGCTTCCTTCGTTTAAATCAGTCATTATGGTTTTGTTGGTACGTTGTTGGACTTTAGATATCAATCTGCCAAGCTCAATATCTAAAGTCTAATATACCTTATTTAACCGTCTTGAACCTCCCAAGTCCACTCGCTAAAATGCCTCTTGTATTGGCGAGTGATCTGTGTCCTTAATGCCCCTGAACTATTTTCTCGTGGTATCGGACCGTCAGTACAATATCAGAATCCTTAAAGTCAAAATCCTGAGACGCAGTTTCGATCGAAAGTTCGCTAGGCCCAAACGTCAGAACCTCGACGACGGTGAAGACTTCCCGATCGTATTGACTATCTCCTATCGTTCCAGCAAGGCGAAACATGGAGCCGGGTCTAAGCTCTTGAGCTTCTGTCTCTGTCCATTTATCGGCGATCGCGCTAGTCGTTGGATTAAGCATTTTTCCTCCCCTCTTTAAGTATTTGGTAAATCCTCGAAACCCTCACACCAGCCTCTCGTGCGATCGCTAGAACCTTAACCCCGGCAGCGTGACGGGCTAGAATCTCCGATTGCAGCAGCCTACACCTGATCTGTACCGATTTTCGTTGAACTGCGATCGGTTTTATTGGGGCAATCATCCATAGGCTTATATCTTTGTCAGAGGCTCCGTGAACGTCCTTAAGTAATGCCAGTAGACTCTCATTACTCCGGTACGGCCCCGGCAGTCTTTTGAAAACCGATCGCAAGTCAACGATTGATCGTATCTGAACATCGAACCCTCGACGCTGTAAAAGACTCTCTATATTCTGGAGCAAGCACGATCGCTTTTCCATAAATGCACCTGTAGAAACACCCTTTTAGATTAGCATAATATGTCTAATCTAAGGAAGTGTAAATATAATTTAATTTAGATTAGACATATCAACTAAGGGGTGCTATTGTTGGAATAACGAAAAGCGATCGCGCATTCTTCCCATTACTCACGAGGTTTCCATGCTCCCATCCAAGCTTCAATCTTATTCATCTTTCGGTCCTACGGATTGGTCGGCTGATCCTTATGTTTCGAGGATGAATCAAGCATGGCGAAATGGTCGAAACGCTCAGAGGGCAGGGCTTCCACTAAGTCTCAAGGGCATTGACGGTTCTTTAAGACAGTCTTACAAGCGAGGGTGGCAGGGCATTGTTTAGATACACTTCTGCCAGCCGATTGAGCATCCTTCACCTTATAAGTAAAACCATGGATAATGCAATTCTCGAATTCTTGAAAGACTACCCAGAAGGCGCTACGAGCGAGGCCATTCATGAGACTGTCGCAGATTTCACGACTCTAGCTAGAACTGAAGACCGCTTAGACGACCTTATTAAGGACGGGTCTGTTGTGCTGGTCTTTATTGAAGGACAGACTGTATACGCGATCGCTTAAACCCTATTCGCATCCTTAGAGAGACAATTTAATTGTGGAAAACACCCGCATCAGAATCCTGGCCTTAACCGTTGTAAAAACGGCAGCGCTAGTCAAGCAAAAGCATCAAGAGCTATCTCTATGGGAACATCCTAAAAACTGGGAAAGCCCCGGGATACGTCATGCAGCGGAGAAGGTTCAGCTTTTGCAGTCTGATCTATGCGCTGCAAAAGCTGAATGGAGGCACGCAACGATCGCGCTCACTGTTGAATTGTGCGAGGGCAACGTCTCACCGTCACCTGAACGTGAAAGTGTCTCGATCGATATTAGCGACAGCTCATCCCTCGTTTGCGGATGGTGGGAAGATGGCACTGGTTACGAGATGCAACTAACGCTGAGACTCTAGACAATCAACCGCGCCGATCGGTGTTCCTAATCCCACAACACCCCACAAACCCATGATTACCCCATACATTCCACCCGTCACAGTAACGATCGCCCATGAAGGCGTCAGCACTCCCACACTGCCTAAATGTAGTCGGCCTAATCAGCGCGGATGCACGACTATGTATGCAAGCGTCGAAGTCCCTCCTGCCAAGGGCTATCGCGGGTCAGGTCGATGGGTCCCAGCGATTTATAATGCACTAGCCTAGAAACCCCACCGCGCCGATCGCCCTACCACCCTGCGATCGGCGTTCCCAATCCCACAAAAAAAACACAAAACAAATAAAACCTCATGCCTACCAAAAAGATAGTAATTTTTGACAAACCGCCGATCGTTCAGATCCATGAAATAGGGCGACTCTTCAAGGGGCATCCTAAAGGCGTTAACGAGAAATCAGGCAAGCCAACGATTGGGCGAGACTACGGAAATGCTTATCTCCGGTTTGAACCGGACCCGATGTTTAAGAACGAACCATCAGAAGCGGGATTTCCAAGCCTGTACGAGGAATTGAAAGATCGATGGGAGAAGCTTATGGAACGGAAAGCAGTGCGGGTAAAGCTCCCATTCCCAACGATCGAAGAATGTATGTTTTACGATAATTCGGTCACGATCAAATGGGGTACAGGTACGAAGAAAGCCGCTTCCTGCGACGGTCGAGTGTGCTCTATATCCTTTTCCGTTAAACCTGAGAATGGAAAGAATAAATATACATTCGATCGCACTCCTAACCAGCCGTGTAAAGTTGGGGAAGATGGCACTTGCCCCATGGGTTGCATTCCCAAGGCGCTGCTTAAGTTGGTTATTCCAGATCTCTACCCCGGTGGCGTGGTGGTTTTCCCGTTGGGCAGTCCGATCGATATCAACACAATTAGAGGCGCACTTGCAAGCGTAGAGAAATACGGGCTTAACGTTATCCCCTTCACTTTGCTGCGGAAACCTGCGCGTGTTAATTTCACGGACGATCGAGGTGAGCAATCACGCGACAACTGGGGAGTGAATTTGGTCATCGATCCCGTGGTGGCCTCTAGGTTGATGGGAAGAGACGATCGGCGTTTTGAGAAATTCCTTAACAGCGATTCAGACATTATTGAAGCCGTCGAAGTTCAGTCCCAACGATCGATCGCCCCAGCTTCAACGCAATCGCCAAAGTTCAAACCCTCCGATGATGGGTTCAACTTCCTGCAACAGGTTCGAGCCGCTATCAGTGAGGGCAGTACTGAGATGCTAAATGATGCGATCGAGATTGCCACTGATTTAGTAGAGTCTGGATTTTACGATCAACCATCTGGGCTGTCCTTTATTGCGAATGAAGAATCCCGCGCTCGTGATGCTATTCGATCGGTTCAGCCATTGGTTAAGCCTGTCTCTCCGATCGTGCCATCCCCCAAAGGCCCGGAAGTCGCAGAGCAAACCGACATCCAGAAGCAAGTCAATTTCTTCCGAATCAAAGTCGAGCTTGAAGGATCTGAAGTCGTTGCCATTGCTCGATCTCTAAAGCTGCCTCCATCGTCTTCAGAGATGACTACAGAGCAGGCGTTAGCTCTTGTTCGTGAGCTGTTAACTCAGTTCGCTACTACTGATAACGACATCGATCGGACATCGGCTGAATCACTCGTGTCTAAGTCGATCGAACGCACTAACACGGACACAGCGCTATGGATTGACTTTGAGCAATCGATTGAAGCTTATGTGACGGAGAATGCTGCGTAAGGTTTACGCGATCGCCCCTGTATCGAAGTGGGGAACGGCCAATATCACGATCTTTTACGAGGTCTTTTATGTTGACCCGTCCCCTCTTCGATCGCCCCCACGAGGGTTTGTATCGCTAATCGGGGCCAAAGGGAATCGCACGACTAGGCCACCGCATGAGGTGCTGGATGAACTCCCGATCGGCTGTGTGGCATCCACGTTTGATGAGATTTACGGGTGCGCGAAGAAGACTGTTGTTGAAGAATGTTCAGATTTTTAGGAGAGAAGAAAATGATTGAGATTGTAAAAATATTCACCCCATTGTTAGTCGTGCTCATCATGGGTGCAGCCGCGCCAACACCTAAACCAACAATGCCACGACAGCCCAGCAAGCCCGGTGTATTCGTTCCTAAGCCTAATCCACCGCCGCGCTGTCCTAATCCACCCCGCACAGGATGCCATTGGAACGCTAGCGATGAACAAACAACATGGAGAGCAAAGTGGAATCTAAAACAATCGGAACTGAAACGATCGAATGTCCAGAATGTGGCAGTCATGAGAACGCCCAAATTGAGGGCGATGTCTTTTTTGCCTCGTACCTTCACGAATGCAAAAATTGCGGATATTTGATCATGGAATCAGAGTGGCAACCCGTTGAAACTCTGGAGGGCAAAGCCCCATGAAAAAAGCACCAACAATCCCCACAGAACAGGAGGAGCAGGAGGCTTTAATTCGTTGGTGTGACAATCATCCCGATCGGCGGGCGTCGTTCATCTACTCGCATTTGAATGGTCTTAGGGCTTCGATCGGGGCAGTTATTAAGGCGAAAAAAGCAGGCGCGAGAAAAGGTATTCCCGACCTGTTCTTGCCCATCCCTTGTGGTCAATATCATGGATTGTATATTGAGATGAAGCGCCTCAAAGGTGGAAGACTTAGCCCAGAACAAAAAGAGTGGATTCAGACTCTTTCATACGCTGGATACAAAGCTGAAGTCTGCAAAGGGCACCAAGCGGCGATCGCGGTCATCGTGAAATATCTCAAACTTCCCACGATTTGAAGACAAAAGGAGACCCCCAACGATCGTATTTAGTGCGATCGTTGGGGGTCTCTTAGTTATTCAGTGTTGGCGATCGATCGTGCTAGGATATCGATACAGCAATCGATGCCGAGCTTAACAAGCTCTACGGAATTGATAAGACCTTACGGACTTGTAAAGAGTTTGCAAGGTTATTTTTTGGCTTGATGAAGTTGCCAGCAATCCACGATCGATCACCTATCCTCACCCATCCAGTCTTCTCCTCCAGAACTTCCACAGTCGTGCCCGTGATTAGAGGTTTTCCGACTTTTGGATAACCGTCCCCCGGCCCTTGCCTGACATTTACAGGGGCAATTACGATCGAGGTTTGCGCCGCTGTTCTCTTTACTGGTTTGTTGCCGGCCATGACCGTGCTCATCACGAGCCAACCGATCGCAACAGCACCGATTGCCCCTAAAATGACTAGCCACGGAGTAGATTCAGATGATTCGCCTGATTCGCTATGGTATCCAGACTGGAGGTGATGGACGATCGAGGGGGTGTTCCGGTTGTACCAATAGTTTTTATCCTTAATCCAGTTGCCTTTTTTATGCAGCAAATGATGGCAAGTCCCCACGTCTTGTTTGCTGCCACAGACGGGGAAGATGTTCACGCCTGCCGTATCGCCCTCACACTGGTATGAGCTGTGATGTACTTCTATTTGGTCCCACGGCCAGAATCGACGACAGCATGAACACTGTACAGACTCGCCCTGTTTTCGGCTTAGTTTGGCATCCCTCGATCGTGCTGCCCAGTCGTGGGGATATCGATTTGCGTCTTGGTTAGTCATGGGTTTTGCGGGTAGGTTTGGATAAATAAAAAAGGGGCGATCGTGGTGTTCGATCGTCCCTTTTTCTGGACTATTTCAAAATCTCTAGTTTTAGCCTTCGATCGGCTCCAAATATCTGCAAACACGAATAGGCAAGCGGTCTTGTTCTCGACTACCTTTAGTAGCGATCGGCTGTTCGATCGCGATCACCTCCCACCAATGACCCGCATGAATAACCCGCCAGCCTACCTGTGGTAAATCGTGCTTGTAGCAGCGCTTCAGGATGACACCGATCGCGCTTGCAGGTATTCGGTCGGTGTCAGGCGGCGGGACAAACTCAAACGGCAGGCAATAGGGTGTTGAACGCTCAACCACCCGATCGGTGTGCCCTAGAAAATCACGGGGTGTCATGGTAATTGTGCCTGCAACAGAGCGATTGCTTCGGATTCTTTTCCAGTGAAATTAAGAACTTGGGCAGTATTAACAGCACTCATAATGATGTTTCGATCTAATCTAGTGCTGACAAATGCTTGTGCTGCAACGGCCTTCATCAGCAAGTTCCATGAATCATCGAAGGGTTCAGCCGATCGTCCTTCTGCTACCCATGTGGATTCTTCAGGTTCTATGGGCGGCGCGATCGTTGATGACTGCTCAGTTGCAACTTTTGATCCCTTATCTCTATCCCAACCACTGAGTAACGGCATCTCAGGAGCAGGGATAAATGTCCCACCAATACAGATCACTCGCTTACGTGGAGACTTGCGAACTAGCCGGGAAAACTCTTCAGTCGAATAGGATTCGTGATTAGTTTTCCCATACTGAACAAGCTTTTTGACCCGTGGAAAATCATCCTCTTTAAAGCATCCAATTAAAGCGAGGTTTTTAAGGATTTCATCTGATCCGACATTATCTCCAGCATTGAACGATTGAGTCAATGCGATCGTATGGAGTCCTTGATCATCACCCATCGTCACGCAATCAACCATTAGATCTTGCACATCCTTGAATAGATTCTTGTCAAGCTTCTGCTTCATGTTCATAATCTCATCAAAAACAATCCAAACTCTTTTGCCGTTTTCAATGTCACATTCATCGACGAACGATCGGGCGGTCTCCAACATTTCAGCAACCTCGATCGAATATTCCGATTGGGACATTCCAATACCACAGATTTTAAGCCGTGTGATTCTGAGATCTTTAAAGTTGCCATCCTCTCGGGGGCTTCCCTTTGGGTCAATCCATACAGCGATCGATCCTGGATATTGGTCTAGCTTCCGGCGAATCAGGTTGCTGACAATTACACCCTTACCACTTCCCGGCTGACCGCCGACAAAGAAGTTGTTATTCCGATCGATGATCTGCCAAATCCTAGCGAGATAGTTAGGCTCAGTAGCGCGGGCGATCGTTGATGGTTGACTAGCGCTCTGCATTGACGGCGCAACGGCAGCACTAGGCGCAATCGGTCCTTGTAACTCAGTCGGTGCAATGGCGGCGCTCTCCACAAGAGCTTCCCCGTCGTCAACAGTCCCATTCGTCGCAGTCGTGAGATTGCCTAGCACCATATCGCCGGATACTTTGACCTGCAAGAATTCCCCAACTTCAGATTCGGTAAACTCTCCATCGCCTTCTAGTCGAGCTTCGATCGCCGAGACTAATTGGTCGTAAGCCCCAACAATCTTTACCGCAGCAACACCCCGCAGGTGAAGAGCATAAAGGGCTTCTGGCAAGTTGGGCGTGGTCTTAAGCAAGTGATATTCAGCATCGCGGCGAGGAAGCTCCGATCGACTATCGGCCCAAAACTTAATCGAAATCGTACCCGCAAGAATGGGCAGAATTGCAAACCCCATCCCCATTCCAGCACCGACGAGGATGCCAACACCGAGGCCCCCAAATCCTAGCTTCTGGCACCAATCGACAGCGCTTAATGTCTCACGGCGGGTCTGGGAAACGATCGGTCTAAGGTCTTCGAGTGCAGACTTCACCGATCGCCCTCTCTCACAAATGAGATGCCCTAGGACGCTTTCGTACTGGTCCGCATAGGTTCGGTCGATTTGATGGCGTGAGTATTGAGAGAGGGCTTGGGGCTGGTCATTGATTGCTAGATTTTCCATTGCGTTCTCCACAAAAATAAAGGGCGATCAGGAATGACCCCGATTGCCCTGGTTTCATCAATTAAAAGACTGGTCCGCTTCCATCTGTTGCGCGGCTTTCTTCTGCCGATATAGCCGAGATTGACGGCCTGTGAGTCTCATTCCCTTCATCCACTCGACAAAGATCAAGCAGATTTCAAACCCAATAACACCTGCAATCATCGCAAAGATGCCAGCGGGGACAAGTTGCATCGTCACGGGATTGACGACTTGGAATGCACTGGCAGCACCGATGAACTCCATCAAATAGAGTGAAGCTGACGCCGTTTCCATCACGGACTGACGTTTTTTATAGGCGTTCCGGGACCACTCTTTGACTTCACCTAAAAGCGTTGGTGAATCTTTTGTAACAATGGGATCGAGGTACCGGGTCATGCCTAGTTTTAAAGTTAGGCGATCGGCCTGTTCCGGGAAATACTTGGGCAACCGTGGGAGCAGTTGGATAAACTGGCTCGCCAGTGCTAACGGAGCCGCGACCAATGGCATCCACCCCAACACATTTGCATAACCGATCGTGCTGACGGTCAAGCAAGCACCCGCACCGACATAGCCTAGAATCATCCCGGTATTGGGACTTAACAGCGTTCTACCGAATCCGTCGACAATATCGCCAAGGTATGCCCCGAACTCACCTCTGATGGGTTTCTCTGGCTTGTCTCCCAATCCTTTGGGTTTTATTCGGCTGTTGTCAAAATTAGGCCGTCCCGTGTGGAAAATAGGATCAGTAGTGGGTCCAGTCGAAACGGTCGGACCTGCATCCACGATGGGATTCGTGGCGGATTTAGTTGATGCTGTCGCAGCCTGATTAGTCGCTGATGGTCCTTTCTTTTTAATTGCCATGGTTATTTCCCTTTAGTTCCCAACGTGGATATTTTTGATTTGACTTCTTTCTGACTGAAAGCGTCCGTAACAGTGAGCGTAGACTTTTGATATTCAATAAACCCATAGCGCGTTCCATTCGGTAGGGCGATACAGACACTCTGCGATCGGCCCTTAACAACGAACTCAGCCCCTACAGTTATCTCTGAGGTGATGTAGCAGTTATCTGAAAGTGACGCCTTAGAGACGGCTTCTAGTCGGGATTGCCGATCGGTTTCGGCAACATTTTTAACACCTTGCGATTGCCCATTCAATGTCCCGATAGTGAATATTGGGGCAAGCGAAATTAGGCAAGCAACGGCACCAGCGATCGGGCGATGCTTTGGAGGAATCATGGGTAAAGGATTTGTGCAATGGACTTGAAAGTAGATGCACTTGACGCTTAAGCAGGATCGATCCAACGTGCCAATCCTGACAGAATCATCTCGCCTTCATGGCTTTCTTGATCGCCTAGCTCCAAGGGTTGCACCAAGTAGTTCTTTGCATACTCTGCGATCGCCGGGAGGGCCTCAGACAACGTATCTGGACTTTCGCCGTTCAAAAGCTTCAGACAGATCTTGACGTTCCCCGTAACGGTGTACGGACAATCCACCTCATAACAGGAAACAAGAGAAACAGTGACAGCCTCGCCGTCTTCCGTCTCAGCAAGATTCCAGACAAATAGGCTGACTACTGCCAACAACTGATATCGCTCACATTGAGTAAGCCTTTCTAGCCGATCGCCAACCGCAGCGGCTAGAACATCGATCGCATTCGATTGAGCGCTTATGTAATACTGGATAGGTTTAGCTGAACTTGTAAACTGTGTCATGATCTTTTAATCCTTCTCTAGGTTTGGGGAATTAATGGGCGATCGTTACTTTGGTGGTGTCGATCGCTTTTCTGTGTCGGTGGTGCTTAAACGTCGCAATTAGCGTGGAACTTTGAAGCGCGGATCTGCAAGCACTCTATTAGAGCTTCTAACGTTGCTGAATGCATCCCACCATTAGGCTCTGTCATTAATGAGCTTAATTTTTCAAAGCCTTTATGGTGCGGTTTTATCCCACCCAACTGAGTAGCCAAAAACAATGCGGAGACTTCTCCATCTGTCAAATCGTTAACAGTGAGGTTTACAGATGCGATCATTATTTTTGAGTAATCCATGATTGATTCGTCCTTAGTTAAGTTTTGAGGTTTTTGTGGAATTGATCGCTTTTCTTTGTCGGTGGTGCTTTCGTCGGGTCGATCGATCGGTCATGTTTAGGGAAAGATCGGTGTAATCTTTGGCGGGGAAGAGTTTAACTTGTTCAGGCATCATCCACCGATCCTGTCAAAAGCAATTGGGCAAGTATTCTTTACAGCGTTTTGCCAGCCAATCGCTTGCCCTTCTTTTCGAGCTTCGTTCGTTAGTTGAGGTAGCGCTGCGTAGTGATAAGTCACGATCGCAGCGCCAAATGTCAAAGTTTGGAGGATTGTTTGAGCGATCGCCGATCGAAGAAGTTTGCGGCGGCGCTGTGGATTCTTTAGGCGGATCGTTCCATGTTGTTTAAGCATTATCTTTATCCTCCAGTTGGTGTTGTAAGTTAGCGATTATCTGTTTTAAATCAGCGATCGATCGTTCCTGCTCTTCATGCCGATCGAGCAGCTTTGAAATAACCCAAGTATTCGTTGGGGCAATGATTTCTATTTTCGACTCAAAGAAGAAAAGACAGGTTTCATCTCGTCCGTAATCGTCTTTCCTCCAGCTAAACTGAGGAGCATGAAAAGCTAACTCAGCGGATTTCGACAAGGCATCGTTAGGCATTCCAGGGACTTTCACTTTCTTTGTCTTTTCGATCGGTTCAGTAGTGGTCATTTCAATTGCTCCAGTAAATTCAATAAATCTAATAGTTTGCCGTCAATCATCAAGCGTCGATCGTGACCACTTCCTTCTCTGTGGATGCTTCGAGTCTGTTCACCTTTGGGGCGATCGAATTGGCGATCGCGTTCGACCGATTCAACCGATCGCGCTGAATAACCGTCGCTTGAAGTAGCGCGACTTGACCTAGTGTCGGGGTGTCCTTTCCCACCGTCGCAAGATCTTGTAAGGCTTTTTTTTCCCGGCTGAATTGGTCTGCCATTGATTCGGTTCCAACCGATACGGCCAATTCGTCAAGTTCAGCACCTTGAGTCGTGGCGTACTCCACTTGGGCCTTAGCTTGCAGAACCCGGCGGTTAGTTTCTGCGATCGTGAGTTGGTTCTTTAACGATTCCTCAGTAGAGGCGATCGTGGCCGCTCGTTTGCTTTGAATCTTGTTCAGTAACATAATTCGCTTTTCCTCCGTGTCCTGCCACACGGAGTACGATTCCATGTCCTCGTAACTCAGATTGCTAAGTTCGTCGGGATTGAATTTAGCCCAGTCCCGATCGATCGGTTGAGGATTTGCCGGGACGACCGGAGCAGGGATAACGATTTTGGGGACCGCTGGCATGATCTGCGATCGGATTGTCATCCCGCCCGGTTGTGCCTTTTCGACTAAGCCGATGAATGCGGCTAGTCTCACAGACTTAGAAAGCACGACGGATTCGGTCGTGCCCTGAGCTTGCAAGATGTCGCTCACTTGGGCCTGTGTCGCGGTCGGGATGGTTTCTTGAATAGTCTCTAGAAGAGTCATGATTGAGTGCCTAATTGGGTGGGTAGATGTGGCGTAGTGCCAATATTGCGATCGGGAGTTGAACCCGACACTCAGCCTAGAACTGACGCAATTTCTAGCATTTCTCAGGCGTTGCCATGCCTTCCGCTTACTCGGTAAGTCACGGCTTTGGTCGGTTGCGCTCCGTTCTGTTGTAGTCCACTCATGTAAATTACTGTAGCGTTTTACTGTAGTGTTGTCAACGCCAAACACTACAGTAAAATAGAGAGGGCCTTATATACATAGTTCTAAGGACGTAAAGGAAGGGGCGATCGTTGACTGGTTTTACTTTTTACTGTAGTGTTTAGAGATGGAAACACTCTGAGGGCACATGGGACGCATCAATGGATTAGACGACGTAGACCGATCGATCTCAGCACGGGGCTGGCGATCGGTCTGCTTGGGTGTGAACGAGGACGGGAACGCAAAGGGGTCGGATACCACTTGGGCAGAATGGCGATTACTTGTGGGCATCGTTTTGGCGGATGGGAAGACCCCTGATCCTCGGTGGATGGTCACTCGTCGGGAGGCTTTTTTGCTGTTGGTGCGATCGAAGTTTAAGGAAATCTGCCAAGACCTACAAATAAAGAAGCCACGAAATAAAGACCTCACCATATTTCAGATTGAGTCAATCGCCGATCGATGGCTAGAAACGATCGATCGTGGTCAGTCGTGGGAAGCCGTTCTAAACTTCCTTGCATCCAAGGACGGCATGACGGGTAAGGAGTTGGAGGTGTTAATTCAAGAGTGGCTGGGAAAGTCCCCAACTGGGAAGCCACGATCGCCTCGGACGATTTACCGGGTCTGTGCTCGATCGGGTGTCCGGTTCAGCCGGAAGAGGAAGTACACCCCGGCGCAGGTGCAAAAAGTGTTTCACCGAACCCAGAATCACCGATAGACGACGATCGGTCGAGGGTGGCAGAAATTAGGCGAATAGCAAAACACCTTGATTCAGCCGACCTTGATAAATTACTGAGGATAGCCCGGATATTGGCAGAATAAAGCCCGATCGAATCGTCGATCGGGCTTTATTCTGCTAATCAGTCTCACTGTCTCAATACCCGTCTCGCGCCGTGTCAAGTTATTTGCTGTAGTCTTTTTTTTGACACGAGAGAATGCGGGTTGTAGCTTCAATTTACTGTAGTGTTTGTTTATTTTACTGTAGTGTTTCAATCCGACCCGCATTCTCTCGTCGATTTACTGTAGTGATACTTTTGCGATTTTGGCACTTTTGTCCGTCGATCGACCTCAACACTATACAGTGTAAGCGATTTCAGCAACACTACAGTAAATTTCTCAATTTTGAATTTTTTTATAAAAACAGCTGAAACCCGCATCCTACCGATCGTGGGGTACCTTGTTTCTGCTGTAGTGCTTCTTTGTTGAGGGTGTCTTAGTCTTGTCTTATGGACGTGTAAAAGCCCGATCGTGATGTACGATCGGGCTTCTGTATTAACGGAATGGGCGCGCCTTTAGAATCTTGATAAAACTTGTGGTGCGGGTGCATGTGTAAACGATCGATAATTCTTTCATAACTGTTCCTCTACTTTCTTCATGATCTCGATCGATGGTTCCCATAGTGACAACGACCCATTGCAGGCGATCGGCTCTGCAAATAACCGAGGGTTCGCAAGATGCCAGTGATATTGACCAAACATCGCCCATCGTGATTTAGATTCTCGGAAATCGCACCCCACGACATCGACAACACCGACGATCGCACCAAACACAAACGGCTCAAGGAATGGAACCCCGATCATGAGACAGTGATTTCTCGCTGATAGAATTTCTTTCTTCGACTTCCCCGCGTGAATCAGTAGAGATCCACGGTGAGAGGTCGGCCAACTCCGGTTTTCCACATCTTTAGCATCTTGGGGAAGAAAGAATAATTCAGCCCATCCGGCGCAGACGGTTAAGGTTTTCATTTGGGGGTTTCTCACCTTTTTTTTAGTACGACATCATAGCCGATCGCATCCATCAGACTCACGATATCGATCGCCTGCAAGGGCAATCCCTCCCGCAATCGCCGGATGCGCTGCTCACAGGTCCGAGGCGCTTCGTCAACCTCCGCTGACCACACC
>ENA-OFCE01000917-OFCE01000917.1-metagenomes-genome-assembly--contig:-NODE-917-length-17031-cov-2.715363_pt1 | contig 17031 bp, 17 predicted proteins | sample MGYA00153388_OFCE01 | MGnify analysis MGYA00153388
CTGTAGTGCTTAAAATTGTTGCCAAAGTTATGGCTGATCGCCAAGTGCAAATCGGCGGCAATGCAACTATGCCCACTCAGCCTAAAGGATGATTCCTACGCTACTAATTTGCTAAAAAGGGGGGGAGTTTAATGAGTGATGAAGTAAAGCAAGATTCTGATGTAGATGGCAAAAGAGCAATTGATGATTCAAATATGATGTGCGGATGCCCAGAGCCAGGACCGGAAACTATTTCCGTGGAACAGGTTTTAGGTGCAGAGATGAAACAAAAAGTTGTAGAATTTGATATGATAGTCCCTGACCCAAAACCGGATATAGAACAAATCATTGATGTGTATGTCAAGGACGTAGATATAGATAGTGTAGACGTTATTCGAAACAAAGTTATTATACGTGGTGACCTAGAAGTTAAAGTTATGTATGTAGCGGATTTACCGAATCAGCCAGTTCACGCGTTTGAAAGAAGGCATGTACGCTTTACCCGGGATATTGAAATTGAGGGCGCAGAACCTGGTATGGATGCTACTGCAGATGTTGTTGTTGAGTATGTAGATTATGATTTTCATCGACATCATAATAGACGTAAAGTGCATATTACCATTGTCCTTAAATTTTGGGCACGGGTTATAGCGATGACTGAAATGGACGTATATGGGTTAACACCAATCACTGAATATGGTCAAATCGAATACAATAGCGCTAATTCTCAAAGCGGCAGTTATGCTTCTGGTAATATGGGTGATGACGATTATACTGTTTCTGCATCTCAGACTGGTGGTGGGGACATTGAGGCTGTTGGCTATGAAAACGCCTTTATAACGGGATCAGGAAATGGTGAATATGAAAATACGTATGTAACAGGTCCTGGAATTCCTCAGACTGCTGGAACCAAGATGGGGGTTAGTGGTACAGCTACTATCACCGGGAATTCTGTTAATATTCGAACAGGCCCAGGAACTAATTTTCCTGTGGTAACGAAGCTGAATAAAGGTGAAAGGGTAACGATTAAAGAACAGGCTTTTGGTTGGTACAAAGTAGTTCTTTCTGGCGGTACTACTGGGTGGGTTGCTAGCTGGCTAGCGGATACTGGCACTGGTACTGTACCGACAGCACCCAAAGGATAATGAGTGCATTAAAATACCGCACAATCTGCTTGCGATCAAGTAGATTGTGCGGTGTTTGTTCTAAGTAGAGAAAGTATAGACTGTATTGGTGGAAGAATATAAGATTTTATGAACCACAAAGACACAATGCCGCTGATGCGGCACACAAAGGAGTACACAAAAAATAAAACCCTTTGTGTCCTTTGCGTCTTTGTGGTTCGATTCGTTTTACATGTTTAAAGGCTTAGCGTTTTCTTATGAAATAATTCTTAGGGTAGGAGCATATAGTGTATCATGTGCTTTTAAAAACGGATTGATTCTGTCATATTTAAAAAAATGAGGGGGGAAAAGAGTGCTTACTGCTGTTGAATATCTTGGGTCAGTGGGAGTGGGAGTAACCGTACCCCGCGTGTTTCGTGCTAATGATGGCAATATTTATGTTGTTAAATTACAAAATAATCCCATGGGTACGAAAGTGTTGGTCAATGAATATATAGCCTGCTGGTTTGGGGAACGTATGGAGCTGTGTTTCCCTCCAAGTGATTTGATTCAAATTGAGGAACAGGTTTTACAAAGACATAAATCACTGAGAGGCACTGGCATACGTGCTAAAACTCATTTTGCAAGTCGATACATACCGAGTAATAAATATGTTGTAAGAACGAATTTATCCAAGGCAAGCAATAAGAGCGCGATGGCAGGAGTGATGTTGTTTGATCATATGTTTCATAATATTGATCGAACAAAGAACCGTAAAAATCTGTTGGTACGGTTACAAGATTCTGCTTATGTGCTATACGCTATCGATAATTCCCACTTGTTTGTACGTGGACGATGGAATAACAAAACGTTAGAAAAGTTGGCAGAAAAAATTGTTGTAAATCGGCGTAGAGCATATGGCTGGCTGTTGACTTATTTTTTTACTTCTGGGGATTTTAGCCCTTATGCTGCTAGAGTCAGGGAGATTAAAAAAGAAGATTTAGTCCAGCTAGTAGACTCGATCCCCCAGGAATGGCTGCCTAAAATTGAGGAACGAGATGCACTCCTCAATTATATGCTCCGGAGATGTCAGATGGTGGATCAGATTGTTTTACGCTTATGCCAGTCAATTCCTGATGTAAACAGGCGTACCCACTTTTACTAAAGGATAGATTTGTTCTACGTTTTGATTATGCATGCGAATACAGCCATTTGAAACCATGGTGCCAATCAGCCAGGGGCGATTTGTGCCATGAATTCCATAAGAATCATAATTGAGACCTAACCAGCGAGTTCCTAAGACGCCTCCAGGATTCATGACTTTGAGTGCAATCGCATAATTTCCCAGTGGCGTGGGAGTTGCTAGTTTACCAACACCTACCGGATATTGATGTAATGGTGTATTGCCATTAAATAGTGTTAGTTGACGAGATGAGGTTGTAATTAGAATATTAGCCCTTGGCAAAGAGAAATCCGCTCGTTTGGCGGCTGGTGATAAGGTGGTAATGGTAGTGGTAGTTGCCTGATGCAAGCGGCAATAGGTAAGAGGATCTACGATGCCAGTTGCGGGTAAGTTTTCTTTTTCTTGAAATAAGGTGATTCCACGAATGGTCTGGGTATCATATTTCTGGTGAATCGGTCCCTGGTATAGATTCTTATGGAGCAACAATTGTTGTATTTCCCCAATGAGGGGATGTTCACTTTCTTCTTCAAAGGCAATGGATGCTAACCTGTGAGATAAATAGAGTGTACGAACATTCATAACATACACCTCCTGCAAGATCTTTAGTTATTATATGTAAGTAGAGTTTGGCTGGTGCCATGCATCTTAAAGCAAGAACTTGCAGGAGTAATGAGGAGTACATGCAAAATAAAGGAATTGGGCAAAATAATTGTATAAAATATTACTGGTATTTGCAGGCAAACACCGCTATAATATCGAATATAATAATAAATTTGATCTTTTGATGAATTATGGAGGTGTATTGCCATATGGAAGATATAAAGGTAGAAGATGAATTGCAGTTGGTCACATTTAAGCTGGCCAGTGAGGAATACGGGCTTCCGATTACGAAAGTTCAGGAAATTAACCGTTTATTGCCAATCACCAAATTGCCTCAGACACCTTCGTTTATGGAGGGAATTATTAATCTTAGAGGTCGTATTATCCCTGTTATCGATTTAAGAAAAAGGTTTCAATTGCCAATTACAGAGCATGATGATGATACACGTATTATCGTTGTAGAAATTAATGGACAAACAGTAGGTGTGACCGTTGATGCAGTGACAGAAGTCGTGCGGCTAAGTGCTGCAGATGTAGAGGATCCGCCTGCTTCCATCGCTGTAGATTCTCGTTATATTAATGGCGTAGGTAAGATTGACGATCGCTTAATTATTTTATTGGATAGTAATCAAGTTTTAACAGCGCAAGAAGAAATTGCTGTAAAGCAATTAAATGATTAGATGAGTATGTTAACGGTAAAGGGAAATGCAAAAATTAATTTAACGTTAGATGTTCTTTATAAGAGAGAAGATGGATTTCACCAAGTAGAAATGATTATGCAAGCTATCGATCTTGCCGATATGCTACGTTTAGAAGAAAGGCCAACGGGTAATATTAGTATTGCAGCTACAATTGCTCGTTTGCCCTGTGATCAGAGAAATCTGGCATATCGTGCAGCTGCTCTTATAAAAGAGACTTGCCAAGTCAAAAGTGGTGTACATATTTTTATTGATAAAAAAATTCCAGTGGCTGCTGGCTTGGCGGGCGGTAGTACGGATGCTGCTAGTGTCTTATTAGGACTGAATCGTTTATGGAAGCTGGGCCTAACCACCCATGAACTGGAACGATTAGGAAGTAAGTTAGGTTCTGATGTGCCTTTTTGTATAAAAGGAGGAACCATGTTAGCTACAGGGCGGGGCGAAATTCTCCAGCCTCTTACTGATATTAAGCCTTGTTTTGTAGTATTGGCAAAACCTTCTGTAAGTGTTTCTACTGCCTGGGTATATCGTCAGTACCAAGGTCAGAATGTGAAGGTTCATCCGGATACGGCTGGAGTAAAATCCAGTCTGGATCAAGGGGAGTTAGTGGGAGTAGCCAAGGGATTGTGTAATGTCTTAGAATCTGTAACCATTCCAGTCCATCCTGAAATAAGAAAACTGAAACAAGCTATGATGCAACATGGGGCAATGGCTAGCTTAATGTCAGGCAGCGGTCCTACTGTTTTTGGTCTGGCAGAAGATCAGGCTAAGGCAGAATATATTGCAAAGAAGCTTAGAAGTCAATGTGCTGCTGACATATTTGTTACTAAAACAGTAGGAAGAAGTGAGGGAGTATAATGGAACGCCGATTATTGCCAATAAAATTAGACAGTTATCAGCCCCTCAGGGAAGTGGTTTGTGAAACCTTGCGTAATGCAATCGTTTCAGGTGTTTTGCAGCCTGGTGAGCGCTTGATGGAGATTCAAGTAGCTGAAGAACTAGGGGTAAGTCGCACTCCTGTACGGGAAGCCATTCGTAAATTGGAACTGGAAGGATTTGTGGTCATGATACCCCGTCGTGGTACGTACGTATCCGATCTTTCCATTAAAGATATTACGGAAGTATTTGAAGTGCGTACTTCTTTGGATATTCTAGCCGCAGGACTAGCTGCAGAGCGTATTACAGAAGAAGAGCTTGAACAGATGGAACGTTTGCTGGTGGAAATTGGCGGCTATATTGAACAAAATGACATGGAAAAGATTGTAGAAGCCGATAGCCAGTTTCATGATATTTTGTATCGGGCCAGCCGCAATGAACGCCTTGTGGGTATTATCAACAATTTGCGGGAGCAATTGACCCGTTTTCGCTCATTGTCTATGTCATACCCCGGACGACTCAAAGCGATGTTTGCAGAACATACTCGCATGGTAGAATCATTAGGGCAGCGCAATGTGGCCTTAGCTCAGCAGTTTGCCGGAGAACATATGGCGAATGCGGAACAAGTTTTGTTGAAAAATATGCTGGAACGCGGAGCGGATTCGAGTGAAGAATAGTTTTTAAGTTTTTAGGATAGTATATAGAAGACTTGTGCTTTACCTGATAATCAAGTCTTCCGTATTTATACGCAGATTCGCATGGGAGGTTTGGGTTATATGTATGATGCCATTATACTGGCTGGCGGTGAAAATAATGAACATTTGAGTAAGTTTTCATCTCAGTCGTATGAGGCGATGATTGAAATAGCTGGTAAGCCTATGGTGACCTTTGTGGCAGATGCATTGGCTGCTTCCCTCCAGGTGAAACGGATTTTTATCATGGGACCAATTCCTCAATTAAAAAAATGTACCTTTCCTGAAGATACCATATTACTTGAGGGAGGCCATACCCTTATTGAGACGATTCAACTGGGGATCAAGGCTCTTGGGCACGAGAATAAGGTATTAATCGTTACGGCTGATATTCCTCTTTTAACACCAGATGCCATTACTGATTTTCTTCGTCAATGTGACGAGGTCGAGGCGGATTTGTATTATCCGATTGTGAGTAAAGAGATCAATAATAAATGTTATCCGGGAAGTAAACGTACGTATGTGAGATTTAAAGACGGAACCTATACTGGCGGTAATATTTTTTTGGTGAATCCGGCAATTGTACCTCAATGCCTGACTGTAGCTGAAAGACTGATTAATAATCGCAAGAATCCATTTAAACTTTGCTGCTTATTAGGATGGGGATTTGTTTTGCAATTTTTACTGGGAACATTAAGTTTGACTAAAGTAAAAGAAAGAGTAGAGACCTTACTAGGTATTACCGGCTCTGTGGTTCAGTCCAGCTATCCTGAGTTGGGGATTGATGTAGACAAACCTAGTGACTTAGAGTTGGTACGAACTACCTTTTCTTTCCGTATATAATATAGACCAGCAAGACTTGGCATACGCCAAGTCTTTTCTTATAAGCAATGACAGGTAAAAGAACGGTTGAAACGCGAAGACGCTGGCGCGTACACGAAGGACACAAAGGAGGGGATTTTTTTATTTTTCTCTGTGGATCTCTGTGCCCTCTGTGTTCAAAACGTTCTTTTTATGTTTTATTTTTTATAGTTTTTTTTAAAATAGTGATATAATATAAAAAAAGTACATATCTTGCAGGTATTTCACTTTTTGCGGAGAAAGTGAATGAAAATATTAAAAAATACAATAATATTCGGTGTTTTCATGATGGAGGATAAAAAGTAATGACTAAGGTACGGAGAGTAGAAAGAATTGTAGCCTTGACCAAAATGCTAATGGATATGCCGGGGCATTTATTTTCATTAGGACACTTTAGTAACTTGTTTAGTACAGCAAAGTCAACTTTAAGTGAAGATATGGTAACAATAAAACAATCAATGCAGGAATTCGGTTTAGGAACAGTGCAAACCGTGTCGGGTGCATCTGGTGGCGTAAAATATGTCCCATATCCTTCAGAGGAACGCATCAATCATATGTTGACGCAGATGGCAAAGCAGCTTTCTGACCCAGACAGGATCATTCCTGGAGGATTTTTGTACATGTCGGATGTTTTATTCACCCCTGAGTTAATGATGCAGGCAGGTGAAATTTTCAGAGCAAGATTTTCCAGTGTAACTCCTGATTATGTCATGACCGTGGAGACGAAGGGAATTCCCCTGGCATTTTCTACTGCACGGGCTTTCGGTCTGCCCTTGGTAATTGTACGACAAGGAAGTAAAGTTACAGAGGGACCTTCAGTAAGTATTAACTATGTAACGGGTTCTACCAAACGGATTCAAACCATGTCTCTGCCCAGACGGGCATTGCCATCTGGCTCTAAAGTACTGGTGATTGATGATTTTATGAAAGCTGGAGGCACAGCTCAGGGAATGATTGATCTGGCAAATGAGGTGGGGGCCCAAGTAGTAGGTACAGGTGTACTCATCGCAACCATTGAACCAGAAAAGAAATTAATAGAAGATTATTTGGCATTATTGATGCTCCACGATGTTGGGCAGCATACTAAGATGATTGACATTCGACCCGTATTGTAGAAAGAATTGTATATCCATTCATAAATTGGGGAAAACGAGTTAAAAATAAGGATGCTCTTACATATGGAGGAAAAGTGATATGCAAAAAAGTATTAGTTTGGCAGATGTTCAACAGGCTCATCAAGCAATGTACAATGTGATTCATCATACGCCTCTGGATAAAAGTGTTACATTTAGCCGCATGGCTGGTTATGATGTATATTTAAAACTAGAAAATTTGCAAAAAACAGGGTCTTTTAAATTGCGCGGTGCTTATAATAAGATCCATTCTCTAACGCCAGAGGAAAAAGCGAAGGGAGTTATTGCAGCTTCCGCAGGTAATCATGCACAAGGGGTAGCTTATGCTGCCAGAATGATGAAAACAAAGGCAACGATTGTAATGCCTGAGATCGCACCTTTAGCTAAGGTGATGGCGACTCGGGGGTATGGCGCTGAAGTAGTTCTGAGTGGAACGGTGTATGATGATGCTTTTCATAAAGCCCAGGAATTAGAAGTAGAGACGAAACAGACTTTTATTCATGCCTTTAATGATGAAGCGGTCATTGCCGGGCAAGGGACCATCGGGCTTGAAATACTGCAGGAGCTTGAAGATGTTTCTGCTATAGTAGTTCCCATAGGTGGTGGGGGATTGATTGCGGGTATTGCGTTAGCCGTAAAAGAGTTGGCACCCCATGTGAAAATTTATGGTGTGCAAGCCCAAGGTGCTCCGGCGATGTATATGTCGAAACATGCTCATGTGCTTAAAAGTACGCCAGATGCTACGACAATTGCCGATGGTATTGCCGTTAAGATACCCGGGGACATTACTTTCCCTATTGTAGAGCAGTATGTGGATGATATTGTTGTAGTGGATGATGAGGCGATTGCTAGTACCATTTTAATGATGTTGGAAAGAGCAAAGGTAGAGGGTGCGGGAGCCATTGCTCTGGCTGCTATACTGAATCATAAAATTCCAGCCCATGGCAAAGTGGTTAGTGTGGTGTCTGGAGGAAATGTTGATGTCAATTTTATTTCTCGCATTATTGAACGGGGACTGGTTAAGGCTGGCCGCCGTATTAAAATTTCGACGCAGATTACAGATCGGCCGGGTTTATTACAGCAATTATTAACGGTAATTGCCAATTCAAGAGCGAATGTAATTGGTGTTTTTCATGATAGGGTAGAACAGAATGTGCCAATCGGACAGGCGATTATCGAGATTAGCTTAGAGACACGGGATGCACTGCATACGGAGCAAATTTTAACCAATTTACGTCAGCATGGGTATAGTGCTAAGATTATCTAGTACCTTGACTGAGTTAAACAAAATATAACTTTGTCAAGGTACTAGAATATTCATTATAATTAAACTTTATTATTTTAGCAGGAATGTTGAAATTGATGTCGAAAATTAAAGAAGTTTGGGGGAGTGGATACAAAATTCATTACCCGATGATTAGGTGAAGTTCGGATAAGTGCGGCTACAACTGGCGGTGGCGTTAAAACTCCATCGCCAATCAAGTCTTCTTTAAGAAGGATCGAGTTTGGATGGAATGGAGGAAGGTTAATGTCTGATTTACTAGCGGTGATTTTAGCGGCAGGCAAGGGTACACGAATGAAGTCAACTTTGCCCAAGGTGTTACATCAGATTGGTGGTAAGCCAATGGTGCAGCATGTGCTGGATGCAGCTCATATGGCTGGAGCTAAAGAAAAAGTTGTGATAGTTGGCTTTGGGGCAGAATGTGTTGAAGCAACGTTAGGAAAGCAAGCAGAGTTTGTTGTACAAAAGGAACAACTGGGAACAGGCCATGCTGTTATGCAGGCCAGGGATTTCTTGCAAGAATTTGATGGGACCGTTATGGTGTTATGTGGTGATACACCCTTGCTAAAAGGAGAAACGCTAAAAAGACTCTTTGCTGAGCATAAAGCCGCCAAAGCATCGGCTACGGTGTTAACAGCTCACATGGAGAATCCAACGGGTTATGGACGTGTGGTTCGTGATGCCAGCGGGCGAGTCTTAAAGATTGTAGAACAAAAAGATGCCAATAGCAGGGAACTTGCTGTTAATGAAATTAATACAGGGATTTACTGTTTTGAGCGTGCTGCTTTGTTTGAAGCATTGCAGAATACCAATTGCGATAATATGCAGGGCGAATATTACTTAACTGATGTAATTGGTATATTAGCAACATCTCATGCTAAGGTGTGGGCTATGGGCGTAGATGATTTTCAGGAAACACTTGGAATTAATTCTCGCATGCAATTAGCAGAAGCAGAAAAAATCTTCAGAAAACGGAAGCTAAAAGAATTAATGGATCATGGTGTTACCATCATGGATATTGACAGTACCTTTATTGACCAGGAAGTTTCTATCGGTGCTGATACTGTGATTTATCCTTTTACATGGATTGAAGGAACTACGGTCATTGGAGAGAATTGTCAGATCGGGCCGAATAGTCGTATTCAAAATAGCAAGATTGGCGATCGCGCTACCTTGCATTTTATCTATGCCCATGATTGCGAAGTCGGTGATGATGCGGTAGTAGGGCCTTATGTTCACTTGCGGCCCAATACGGTTTTAGCAAAGGGTGTTAAAATTGGTAATTTCGTAGAGGTGAAGAATTCCCAAGTTGGAGTAGGGAGTAAGATTCCTCATTTAAGCTATATTGGTGACACGGATATGGGAGACAAGGTTAATATTGGCTCAGGCACCATAACAGTAAATTATGATGGTAAGAATAAGAATCGCACTACGATTGAGGATGGAGCCTTTATTGGTTGTAATACCAATCTGGTAGCACCTGTAACGGTAGGGAAAGGTGCTTATGTGGCTGCGGGCTCAACGATTACGAAGAATGTACCAGCAGATGCTTTGGGTGTGGCCAGATCTCGGCAAAGCAACATCGAAGGCTGGGTAACAAAAAAATAGAGCTGCTATTTATAGGAAAATAGTTAGTATTAGAGAATTGATACTAGTTCTTTAATGCGTTTATGATAGATATATTCTGTGACAAAAAGCATAATCAGGAGGTAACGTTTTACAATGGAAGATATGAAGAGATTGCGGATTTTTTCCGGTAATGCCAATCCAGGGTTGGCCAAGGAGATTGCTGACCATTTGGGTCTTACTATGGGGAATGCTTTTGTGGGGCATTTTAACAACGGAGAGACGCAAGTCATCATTGATGAGAGTGTGCGCGGTAAAGATGTATTTATTGTGCAACCTACTTGTAATCCTGTGAATGACAGCATGATGGAACTTTTAATTATGGTAGATGCTGCTAAACGGGCTTCTGCGCGTACGGTTACGGCGGTAATTCCTTATTATGCTTATGCAAGGCAAGATCGCAAAACTCGGGGACGTGAGCCCATTTCTGCGAAACTCATTGCGGATTTATTAACGACCGCTGGAGTGAATCGTGTCTTGACAGTGGACTTGCATGCAGGGCAGATTCAGGGATTCTTTGATATTCCTGTAGATCATATGCCTGGTGTGCCTTTATTAGCTGATTATGTTCGTTCTAAGAATTTAGATGATCTGATTGTTGTATCGCCGGATCTAGGTGGCGTTACACGTGCGAGACAATTAGCAGATCGACTGCATGCACCGATTGCAATTATTGAAAAGCGCCGCCCCATGCCTGGTGTAGCAGAAGTCATGAATTTGATTGGTAATGTAGAAGGAAGAACCGCTGTTATGATTGATGATATTGTAGATACGGCTGGATCTTTGACAGAAGGTGCTAATGCATTAATTAAATTTGGTGCAAAGGAAGTCTATGCCTGTTGTACACATGGGGTTTTAAGTGATCCTGCTGTGGCTCGCATTGAAGCATCCACGATTAAAGAACTTGTAATTACCAATACGATTCCTTTGCCTCCAGAAAAAGAAAATGCAAAAATAAGGGTATTATCGATTGCGCCTCTTCTGGGTGAGGCCATCCTTAGGATTTTTGGTGAACTTCCAGTAAGTAGAATGTTTGACGAATAATCTATATTGCAAAGAAACAGGGCGCATCATGCGTCCTGCTTTTTGCTATACTAGAAATTATAAGTTATAAGAGAAAAAAATAATTGAAACGCGAAGGCGCGAAGATGCGAAGGACAGGTAGGATATAATATGGTTCCCGACCTGTCCTTCCTACTCTTCGTATCTTCGTGTTTCAAAAGGTTTTTGCCCTTATCCTCTGGTTTAAGTAAGATATTCCAACCCGCGTTTCTTATGTTTTTTCTCTGTCTATCATATGATATAATTCCAGTAAGGTTGGTGATGATAATGGAAGAGTGGGGAGCAAATAGGGAAATAAGCATAGAGCAGGCTGAGCATACTGATATTTCAGCTATTGCAGCTTTATTTACCGCCAGTTTTGATGAGAGTGTACGGCATCATTGCGGAGGAAAGTTACCAAAACCACAGGCCATGCAGGATGTATTTACATTAGTATACCAGGCAGAACCCCAGGCCGCATTAGTGGCTCGCACTTTATCAGGAAAAGTGGTTGGTTACTGCTTCGCCCCCACACAATTATCGAATCTATGGTTCAGGGCATTATCAAGAGGGCATTTGCTGCGATGGGCGTGGCGCTGGCTAACGGGACAGTATGGTTTCGGCTTGCACCCTGTGAAGGTGATTGTCATGAATAAAATAGCCTTTCTTTCTTCTGCTGTAACTCCTATGAAAAGGGCCAATGCTCGGATTTTATCCATTGCTGTAGCACAGGAGGCTAGGGGGCAAGGGGTGGCTGGTAAGCTTTTAGACAAAGCAATTCAATATTTCTCCCAAAGAAAGGCAACCCTCGTGCGCTTGGAAGTGCGTCCTAATAATGTTGCTGCTCTTTCATTATATAAAAAACGGGATTTTATCCCGGCTGGTTATACAGAAGATTCTCAGGGCAAGTGGTTGATTATGTTTAAAGAAATGGAGCGTTATCATGTTTGATCTAAAAATACGCTTGATTAATATGCTGGGACTACTAACCATAATTGTAATAGCTGGTTTAGTGCTAGATTATCGTAATGTTTTAAAGAAGCCTATGCGTATAGGAATGAGCTTAGCTATACTGGGGATTACGGCGGGTATTTTTTTAACTTTGAGTGCTGTACTGCCAGAAAATGATGTGTTTGGCAGAGTGTTTTCCAATACTAAAACTACGCAGAAGGTGGTAGCCCTTACTTTTGATGATGGTCCGTACCCGCCATATACAGAGCAAGTACTGGATGTGCTAAAAGAATATCATGTACCTGCTACTTTCTTTGTTGTTGGGCAAAATGTTGAAAAATATCCTGAACTGGTGAAGCGTATTGCTGATGAGGGACACCAGATTGGAAATCATACCTATCATCATATTGACTTATTAAAAGCCAATCGCAAGGTTATTGCTGAGGAAATCGATAACACGAGTAAGGCTATTCTATCAGCAGCAGGTATAAGTCCTCATCTCATGAGACCTCCTCATGGATTTCGCGATCCTGTAGTTATGGAAATGATGGCAGAGCGTAACTTGAAGGTTGTGGAGTGGTCTGTCATGAGTCGTGATTGGACGAATCCGGGAGTGGATGCTATTGTGGAGCGTACCGTAAAGAAAGTGAAAAATGGTTCCATTATTCTTCTGCATGATGGAGATGGTATAACGTCTCAGGCTTCTCGTATACAAAGTGTAGAAGCTGCACGACGTATTATTCAAATTCTGTCGGCGCAGGGGTATAAATTTGTAACCGTAGATGAAATCTTAGAAAAAACGGAGGACGTGAAAGGGTGAAAATCGTAGTAGGCCTTGGTAATCCAGGGCAACAATATAGCGCAACTCGCCATAATATAGGTTTTATGGTTGTTGATGAATTGGCTCAGCGCTTAGGTATTGATAGATGGAGAAATCAGAAAGAGGCATTGGTTGCTGAATATAAAGGAAATGACACCATATTACTGGTTAAGCCTCAGACATATATGAATTTAAGCGGTGTGGCCGTAGGAGAACTGGCTCGTTGGTATAAGGTTGCCGTAGAAGACATTATTATTATTTTTGATGATATGGATTTGCCTACAGGTCGCTTGCGTTTACGAATGAAAGGGGGTTCTGGAGGGCATCGGGGCATTGAGTCTTTATTGACACATTTAAGTAAGGATTCTTTTCCCCGGGTTCGTGTAGGTATCGGTCGTCCTCCTGCAGGATGGCAGGTAGTGGACTATGTTTTGAGTTCGTTTACTGCTGAGGAGCAGCCTTTATTAAAAGCAGCCATTGAAAAGGCTGCTGATGCAACGGAGAGTATCCTAGAGCAAGGCATGAATAAGGCTATGAATTTGCATAATAAATGATCAGGAAACAAGGGGCATTCTGTAAAAAAAGCATTAACCGCGAAGGGGTTGTGGGCATCTTCGTCTTCCTATTCTTCGTTTCTTCGCGGTTTATAGTTTTTCCCTTTGTGCTCTTCGTGTCCGCGTAAGCGACTTTGCATCTTCGCGTTTCAACCGTTCTTTTTTATTTAACCACCAGTACCGGCATTTTCGAGTAAGTTACCAGCTTGTGGGCGACGCTGCCTAATAATAACGCGCCAAAACCGCCGTAGCCTCGGGTGCCGCAAATGATGATGTCCGCATTGATCTTTTGAGCATACTTAATAATTGCATCCGCAGGATTGCCTTCTAAGGTAACTATTGTAGCTGATAAATTATGCTCTGTATAAAGAGACTTAGCCAAATCTGTTAACTCGCAGATGTGAGCACGACGAGATTTTTCCAGTGCTGTTACATTCGAAGCAGTTTCGATTGCCAGTAGCGCCATTGATTCAAAAATAGTAGTGATATGTGTCTGCGCTGCATTTTCTTTGGCGAAGTCAATGGTCCACTGTAATGCCTTGTTGCTGCCATCAGAACCGTCAAAGGCTAAGACTATGTTTTTGATAGACATACCAAGACCTCCCTTATCCTAATACATAAGAGTTCTTCGTAGAAAAAAGGAACTCCTTCCGGATTTAAAGAAGGAATTCAATAAAATTCAGAAATTTACGACAAATAAAAATGCTTCACGTCTTTTTTGAAACAAAAGACGCAAAGCCGCTTACGCAAGCACAGAGAACACAAAGGCGTAGAATAAACACGTCTTTAGTGTCCTCTGTGCATCTTTGTGTTCTCTGCGTTTAAGGTACTCCTAACAAAAAACTATATTTTCTAGTATCGCTAAAAAACTTGAAAATAAATTATTAGTCTTATTTAACAGGACTCTTTTTTAAGAGGATAATCAGAAGAGCTGTGATAATCGTTCCAATGGCAATGGCAGCAACATACATGCCAAGATTACTAACGGCGTTTGGAATTAAGAGGACAAAAATTCCGCCGTGAGGTGCGCGTAAAGCACAATTAAACAGCATGGATAATGCCCCTGTAATTGCAGAACCAGCTACAAGTGCGGGAATAACCCGGAAGGGATCTGCTGCAGCAAAGGGAATCGCACCTTCTGTAATAAATGATATGCCCATAACAGAGGCTGCTTTGCCAGCTTCTTGTTCTTCTAGCGTAAACTTGTTTTTAGCCAGAACGGTAGCTAAGGCCAAACCTAAAGGAGGTGTCATGCCAGCAGCCATAATGGCAGCCATTGGTTCAAATACGCTGCTGCTTAATAAAGCCACGCCAAAGGCATAAGCAGCTTTATTGATAGGACCACCCATATCAAAGGCCATCATTCCGCCGAGGATAAGCCCCAAGAATCCTGCATTGGCAGAAGTCATGCCTTTTAATGTTTGTGTCATGAGATCCATAATGGCTTTGACAGGTGTGCCGATAACATAAACCATTAAAAGTCCGACCAGTAGAGTAGAGAAGAAGGGAATAATAAGTACGGGTTTTAAACCTTCTAAGCTTTTAGGAAGTTTTACATAATTTCGAATCCACAAAGCAATATAACCAGCGCAAAAACCGGCAATAATACCACCCAGGAATCCAGAGCCGATTTGGGCCGCCAACATGCCGCCGACAAGACCGGGAACCAGACCAGGACGGTCGGCGATGGAGTGGGCAATGAAACCTGCTAATAATGGTACCATGAGGGCAAAGGCAGCACCGCCGCCAATATCCATTAAAGCTGCAGCTAATGTCCCCTTTTCTTTAGAAGCATCAATACCGAAGATGAAAGATAAAGCAATAATTAAACCGCCGGCGGATACGAGGGGAATCATATAAGAAACGCCAGTCATAAGATGTTTGTATGGACCGCTGCGTTTATTATTCTTCTCGGGTTCTTTTGACGCTGTAATTTTCTCATCTGGGTTGCTTAGTTTTTTTGCGTTAATCGCATTTTCGATAAGCCCTTTCGGATTTTTAATGGCTTCTTGTACAGGGGCGTTAATAATAGGTAATCCTGCGAATTGTTCTCTGTCGACTTGGGTATCTGCTGCAATAATAAGCGCATGAGCTTCTTTGATGTCTTGTGGGGTAATTTCATTTTCTACACCCACAGAGCCTCTTGTTTCTACCTTAATTTCGATTCCCATGGCTTTTGCAGCCATCTGCAGGGATTCCGCCGCCATATAGGTATGGGCAATACCTGTTGGGCATGATGTAATAGCTAATAATTTCATGATACAATCCTCCTCTATTCATAATATTAGGGAAAATAAGGATTTTATAACGAAGCTATGTCCGGTGGGAAAAACTCCGCTATAAACCAGCTTCTTGTTTGGTCTAGTCTTTGAAGGCGGCTAGTATTTCTTCGTAAGTGGTGGCGGATAATAAACGGTCTCTGATTTCCTGATGCATGAGTTTTCGAGAGATATACGATAATACTTTCAGATGGACATCATTGGATTCAGCAGGGACGGCAATTAGGAAAAAGATGTGGGCTAGGCTGCCATCGAGTGCTTCATAATCAATTCCCGCCTTTGAGATGCCTAGTGTTAAAGCGGCCTCTTTAACGCTGCTGTCTTTAGCATGAGGAATTGCAATTCCCATACCGATTCCAGTAGAAAATTCCTTCTCGCGACGAAGCACAGCTTCTGTATATTTGTCTTTATCTGAAAGCTTGCCATCTTGATTGAGAACTTCAATAAGTTCATTGATGACGTCCAATTTGTTATTAGATGTTAAATGGAATTTAACTCTTGAGGCTGATAATAATTCTTGTATATTCATAATTGATTACCTCCACTCTTCTATTTGTATTTTATGGATCAATTTATTTACGTCTGATAAAGAGGCTGCTTGCGTGCCAGGAAGTATTACGGATGCACTAGCAGCAGCGGATGCTAAACGAATGCTGTCGGCTAGAGATAGGCTGCGTGCTTGCCCTACACTAAAGCCTGCAACAAAAGCATCGCCAGCTCCTACAGTACTGCTGACAGGGACCACAGGGGCTTTAGCTCTTAGGATTTGCTGACAATCACCAACTAAAGAACCTTTTTCTCCTAGGGAAATTGCTACTTGAGAAATTCCCTGACGGAGTAGCTGTTTTACGGCTCCTAATATATCGTTATCAGATTCCATAGGTGCCTGCATAAGTTGGCTTAATTCCGGCAGATTTGGTTTGACTGCGAAAGGTTTGGCAGCAAGACCTGCAGATAAGGCGGGACCGCTGGTATCTAATATAACGTTACAATCATATTGATGCAGCATTTCGATGAAGGTTGCATAGATATCTGTGGGGACTGTTAGTGGCAGGCTGCCGGAAAGCACAAACCATTTATGGTTGACAGCCAGCTTGCGCAGAATGTCTTGGAGGTTTTTCAAGTCGGCTGCTGTTGGGATCATGCCGGGGAAATTTAGTTCACTTACCACATCTGTTGTAGTATCGACGATTTTAATGTTTTCGCGATTTTCACCGGATGTTTCCACGAAGCGGTCAACAATGCCTTTCTGTTTAAAATAGTCTTGGAAAGTATAAGCATTTTTCTTTCCAAGAAATCCTGTTACAACTACAGGATGTCCAAGGGCAGTTATAACCTTTGCTACATTAATAC
>ENA-OFCE01000918-OFCE01000918.1-metagenomes-genome-assembly--contig:-NODE-918-length-17010-cov-2.862341_pt1 | contig 17010 bp, 15 predicted proteins | sample MGYA00153388_OFCE01 | MGnify analysis MGYA00153388
GTTTACAAACTTCAAGTAGGTTCTGATACTTTAAAAAATCGTTTACTACCAAAAGTTTACTACTTAAGTCCTCGATATCACTTTTTTCAAGTTTTACTTCTAGAGTATTATCAAATTTCTTCAATACTTTTTTTAACCTCTGGCTAGCGTCGGTCAAGGAGTCAGAATGAACTGGATATATGTGTTTTACCGCTTTGTAGCTTATTAGGCCATCTTTTACTGCATCACGAAGTGAGTATTCATAGTGTATACCATGAAAGAACTTATAGGTTCCTAATAATTCGTGTTCTTTGTTTTTCATAATTAACTGGCTTGTTGATTGCATAATACCCAATGCTAAAGCATCAAAATAATTACCAATTTCCTCATTGATATTAGAATATATTGTCCAATCCTGAAAAACAACCAAATCGAAGTCTGATGTGTTGACCACTGATTGATATTGAGAATTATATGAAAAGCGTTGAATGGTTGAAATAACTATACTGGCTTGCCTCCAACAATCATTATTGGCTTGGAATCTCTCTGTCCAGTAATTACCTAAATACTCTTTAAAAACATGAAGAATTTGATCTTCACTGCTCCTTAAATCGGTAAGAATGAGTATCTTCCTTGCACATCCCTCATTTAAAAACATCTTACAGATCGCCATGAATAAGATCATTCTCCCTAACCCCACCGCTATGGATAATAATAAACGCTTTTCATATCTCAATGCGTTTTGTAAAGCCCTAATTGCTTCGAGGTGATATGGACGTAGCGTTAATTCAGAGGAAATATAATTCTCTGTCATTTGCAGCTTTTGAATGGCTACCATGTTTAGGCGCATTTGATAAACCTCCATTTTTTCCAGGGATTAATTCGGCTATTTACCGTCAACACCTTTAGGGATACGGGGACAGGTTCCTTGTCCCAAATAAGACGATACTTCTAAATCCAAAAATCAGATAGTCCAGCTAAATAAGCCAATGCTTTTGTAAAATAGGAATTAGAAAAGATAGGTAAAACAAAGCTACTCATATTCCCCCTGCATCAATACGCCTTTTAAGCAAACCACTTGCGCTGCCCCGGTCATCTTTTAAGCAGTTGATATCCCCAAATACAAAAAAGTGATCCTTGGCGCGGGAAACCGCCACATTCATGAGACTTTCATTGGCATCAATAAAAAAGCATCCGTCCTGGTTTCCGTATACCGTTGATAAAACGACAATTCTCCGGTCCGCTCCCTGAAAGGTATGTATCGTTCCTACACTAATCAAAGAAGCATATTGGGGTATTTGCTTTTTCAGTTCTGCTTTTATACAACTTACCTGGGCTTTAAAAGGAGTGATAATGCCGATCAGATTTTCCTTTTTTTCTTCTTTTCCCTGATAGGCTGCCTCAATAAAGGTAAGGTTGCTTTTCATCCATGCTGCGATCTGCTCCGCTTCCAGCCGATTGAACCGGCTAGTGCCTTTTTTCGTTGAGTGCTCTGATTGAATTTGCTTGCATCCCATATGCGGCCATTGCTTTATCGCAAGTTTCTTATCCTGTTTTCCCGGTCCTCGCATTGGCTGAAGATTTCCATCATAGATTAACACATTGCAATACTCTATGATTTCATCATAACAACGGCGATGTTCGCTTAGGAACAACCCTTTACTACCAAACTTCTCATACTTGCAAGATTTAGCTGCCACTCTCATGACACTGGAGCTCGAACTATTTAATCCATTTTGCTCCAACTGCGCAAAATCATCCAACGACTCTATTACGCCATTTGACAGTGCCAGTGCTTTATCCAGTGCCCGATTTACACTCCAGACCGGTTCAATCTGATACATATCCCCAACGACAATCGCCTTTTTCGCTAGCGAAAATGCTCCGGCGGCAATTTCCGGCGAAACTTGTCCCGCTTCATCAACAATCAGCAGGTCAATATAATTGTAAAGGAAAAACTTTTTCTGATCTCCATAGGCTAAAAACTGTTTGGGCAGCATGAAAAAGGTCATAACCAGACAGGGTGTCAACATACTCAGACGGTTATAGAACATGTCCAGCACATTGCTGAAATTCTTGCCTTTCTGCCTCTCTGATACTGTGTCTTCACCGTTTACCCACCGGCATTCGAAATAGTGAACAGCTAGCCAGAATTCCACATACCTGACCTTTTTATCAATCAAATCGTTTATAAAATCTAAGTCCAGTTTATACTTCTCATCATCTTCTTTATGCAGAATAATATGGTGCTGCTTCCACTCGTCCACCAAGTCATCGTATCGCTTTTTGATTTCTTGCAGTGCATCTCTTTTCTTTTTGAGTTGGGAAAGCGCGGCATTCTGTTCTGTATAGCGATGGCTGTATTTATCTTTAATTTCAGTTAGACTCATGTATTCATTAATAAAACCCTGTTCTTCCTCATTGATAAACAAACGAAACTCTGTTTGTATTCTGCGGGAAAAACTACTGATGAATCTCAGCAGTCTATAGAACAAAGGAATCCTCTGATAACAAACTTCCCATTCATGTACCCGCTGGCGAAGCCTAGAAATCATCGCTACTTTGTCTGCAATTTGCCCGTCTAATGTATCAATGTGTGCTTCCAGGGATTGCCCGTTCAAATCATATCCGGTAAGTTCCTGAACGAGTGACAGCAAGGTATTCTTACTCTTTTCCACATATAGCAGTTCTTCATGCAGCTTGTTCTGACAAGCTGTAATGTCTTGATACTCGGTTTTTTCAAAGTACGCATTGCAGCTTTGAATTAATTTACTCTCGGACTTTTCCAAGTTTTCTTTGGTCTCCACATTGGAAACGAAAAACTCCCCTTTTTGATTTGTATACTGATATCCTTTTTCCCGCGCTTCTTTCTCTTTTGACACTGAAGGGAAATAAACAGCGAAACTGTTGACTCCCTCGATCCATCTTTCTTCTAAATTAGCGATCCCTGCTGTCTCTATCTTCCCGAAAGAATCAATAATATTGGTGACTGCCTGATTATTCGTTGAAGAAGCCACGATCAGCGGTGCCTTTTCTTGATTTATAGCCCGTTTGACATACATATCGGCAACGATTGACTGAAGCAGAGTCGTTTTCCCCGTTCCCGGTGGTCCGTTTACAGCCAGAATTTCTCCATCCTTCATCGTATTGAAATGGTTCATCACTTCCCGCTGTGACGGCGACAAAGGGTATCCACCGCCCATTTGTCCACTATGTACTTGTATTGTGTTTACATCATTTTTGACAAGCGGTACGGTTGTTTCTTGATTCATCGACACAAAATTCTCATACAGTGCTACCGTTTGGTCGTTATTCTGTAGATGGTTGTATAAATTGAGTATATGGTAAGTGGACATTACGGTATTATCCCGGAAAACATACATATGATCCTCTAACTCGAACTGAGCCTCCTGCTTATCCATGTTGCGAATGGTCGTTTGCTCAAACTTTGATTCGCTTACGGCTTCATAATATTCTTGGAAAAAAGCAGCATAATCAGACCACGAGGCTATTTTTTCCACTTGGTCTACGTGATCGCTCACAAACGTATCTACCGTATCCGCACAACCAATAGCCAGTTTAGGCTCGACCATAGGCTGCAGATATTCTCTGGGAAACCAGGGAAGTTTCTTATCTCCATCATTAAAGGCCAACTTGCCTGTTCTACTAAGAATGGCAGGGATATAAAATACTCCTGTTAATTCTTCGATTTCATCTTGTATCTTTGTGTTTGCGTTATATATGGTTTTTATTGCTTTGGCACAAATAATAACATGAAGGTCAGTTTTTTTACTCGTTTCATTTTCATTGCCGTCAGCGTCTTTATTAGAATCGGCAAAAATGGCTTCACAAGTCGCTAGATTCATTTGTCCCCGCAGAACTTCTTGCGGGATAATAATCTGGTAATCATCTTTCTTAAAATCAATACCCATATTTGACTGAGCGGCCACAGCACTTCGGAAGTACTTTATGATTTTTTTTGTTTTACTACTCATCTCATTCTCCTTACATAATGACAATGAAAGCTTATAACTTGCCAAGATTTTCATAAAATCAATAACAATTTCTTTAATTTTCCTGTGAATATGTTACCAATTCTCTAGTGCAGGACTAGAGTCTGCATGTTTCGCCCTGAATTAACCAAAACTTACAAAAAATTCATCGTAAGCCAATTATATAAAAAAGAAATAACTAACATAAAAACCAAGCAATCAAACCAGGATATGATTTGATTGCTTGGTTTTTTATTGATTGGGACACGGGGACAGGTGCTTATATATTTTAAATAAAACTTTATAAATTTTATTTGCTAAACGCATTAAAAATTTTTTTCATCTCCGCTTTTTACATAAAAATATAATTATTGGAAATCTCTACCTATCGATGGATGTGATTCCCATCAAAATAGTTTATTATAGCAATGTAAAATAAAAATGTTAAATATATACTTTTTCTTATTAGACATTGCTCTAAGGAGTACTTAATACCATTTCAACATTTCAAATTCATTAAAATAGAAGTTGGAGGAAGAAAAATGATCTTACGAGATATACATTGTGGTCGAGTTGATAGTTTGGTAAAATTAAGGAGAGAGTATTAATATGGCTCGCTTTAAGATGACTAAAGTCGCTGGAGAGGCAACTGGTAATGTTGCGCTCAAAGGAGGCTAAGGCAGTTGCAAAGGCTACTGAGGAAGCTACTAAAGCAGCGTTAAAGAACGGAAGAAAGCTGGGAAAAGTATTTGTTGGTGCCAAGAGGATAACAGTTAAAGAATTAAAACAACGTCTCGAGGCAGGAGAACTTTTTAATAGGGCGAGGAAGGGCAATAAGGGGCGGAGTAATGCTGGAGAAGATTTTGTAGGGACATTAAAAGGTGAAAAGGTCCGATTACCAGGTGTTAATACGGAAAAAATAAAATATACAAAGAGGACTGCCGAAGAAACAGAAAAATTGCGTAAAACATTTGATAGCACTGAAAGAAAGAAATTTTTACAAGGTTTATCGGAAGATACTGAGAGACTTAAGAACGTGGGTATGTCAGATGCTGATATTGCTAGAATGCAGGATGGGTTTAATCCTAAAGGTTGGCAAGTGCATCATAGGCTTCCTTTAGATGATAGTGGTACGAATAATATGGATAATTTAGTCTTAATTAAAAATGACCCATATCATAAAGTTATAACAAATTATCAAAATGCTTCAACGAAAGGCATGCTCCCAGGTGAAACTAAATCTCTTGATTGGCCTATGCCAAAAGGAAATATTTATCCACCTGGTAAATAATCTAGATTAAGAAAGAAGGGCTTTATTTTGTGGAATGAACACTTATCACAAATTAGAAAAGTTGAAGAGAAATATGGTGATAGTCTTAATGCTCCTGCTTCAAATGCACAAATAGAATCCTTAAAAAAGAGCGTTAAAGAAAAATTTAATCATATTTTACCAAAGCAGTATATTAATTTTCTTCAAAATGTTAATGGAATTGACTTTAATGGATTTGTAATTTATGGGATTGATAGTTTTTTAACAGAAGATGATGATAATCAATCAATTCCAGGATATATAGAGACAAATGAGCTTTGGTACGAAAATGACTATCAAAAACAGTATATGTTTTTCGGAGATAGTAATATTAGCTGGTATTGTTTAGATATTAAAAAGGGAATCTATGTTGAACTTGATAAGCCCTCAGGAACTTTAATGCATGTATATGAGGATTTTAACTCTATGTTAGACAAAGCACTTAAAGATAGTCTTCTTTAAAAGAAGCAAGGGTACTATGCGAAGGATATGCAATAAGAGGGGTCAGTGGACGTAAAAAATCCGCTACCCCTTATTCGTTATTCAGAAGACACTTAGGGACGTCAGACTGTGCGAAAACAATAGGCAAAAATATCCGGTAAAAACCATCTGAAGCCGTGAATATCGGATGGGACGCGGGGACAGGTTCCTTGTCCCATTTAATACGAATAAGTTTTTAATTATCTTTCTATCGCTCAGTGTCAATTACAAGAGAAGCTGCCATAAATTTACTAACTAACTATAAATGATCATATTCACTAACAAATTTTTACAGCAGCTAGGCTATAGCTCACCTATGCCGCTTTTAATCGCACTAAAACATGAGATAAGGGAACGCCAGACTGTGATTGTTTATAAATCCAAGCAAATAAATTAGCTTTAACCTCTTTGCGTGTAAAAGATAACCCTTGGGCAAAAGAGGAAACCTTTGCCTTGGCAAGAATACAGAAAAGATAGGTCAAAACAGTCAGTGTCCAAAATCTATTAATCGCTTTAATATGGCGAATTTGATATTGATTCATACCAAGGTTCCCTTTTGTCTGGCGAAAAAAGGTTTCAATGGGCCATCTTTTGCTGTAATACTCCAGAGTTTTTTGTGTGTCTAACTCCATATCAGTACTCAAAAAACACCGCATAGCTTTAGGATGTAAAAAAGCATCTTTATGCCAAGAAAATAAAACAACAGCATTAGCAAGATCATTTAAGGCTCCTTCATATCGGTAAACCCAATAAGATTGTTGGTTCACGGTTACTAAGCAAACATCTTCTTTCTTAATATGAGTCGCGAAATCTTTAAGTGAAGTCTTAATGCCTTGCGGATATATAATGCGGTTCGTTTTTTACCCCGATAACCTTTTTGGCTGGCACCAGTAATAAAATTAGCAATATTCTTACGTGCTGGCTCCGAAAAGTAAAGGGGAGAACATATTTTCGAAATGAAATTGTGGATTGTTGAATCATCTGCTAAAATGGATGTTTGAGACATGGACTCACTCCTGTCGTTGTTATTTGGTTGTGGTGACTTAATTTGTACCACAGTTGTGAGTCTTTGTCTCTATTTATTTTTATTTGGAATTATATGGTGTCAAATTTAATCGTTTATAGTTTCCTCTTCAAATAGATGCTGTCGGTTAATACCACGGAGTACTACATGATAAAATCCTGTTGTGCTTAATTGTCTTGCCTGCCTACTCATCTACCTCACCTCTAATATTTACTATAACATAAAAGTGACAAAAGGGAACGTCCCTTTTGTCACTCCGCAAATCGCCAAGGCCCTAAACTCGACAATGCCGTTACCTGGACATGGCAAGAGATTTTGCAATGCTTCGATATCGTGAGATTTTGCACCTAAGTCTAAAAAGGCCCAAGATAGGAAATAAATCATCACAAATTTATTCCTATCTTGGGCCTTTTCATTCTGAAATAAAGCACTGCTATCTTTAAGGCTAGTGCGTATGTCCTTAGTATTAGTTGCTAACATTCGAAAAGTTTAATAATTGAATCTAAATGAGAAACATCTTCGTATTTATCATCTTTTTGAATAATATGAGTCATATATCCTAATAAATAGTTCCAATATATACCAGCAAATTCTTCAGGATTACCGGCTTTAAATTCCTTCTTTTCCTGTCCTTTTTTAAAAATAGGAGCAAGATATTTTTTCCCAAAATCATTTCCAATTGGATTTTGGGAAGAGACTGGATCTATTTTCCCCTTTACAAAAACAGTAGTAAATACACGGAGTGGAGAAAGATATCCTGTTTTAGTTGGATTTGATAAAAGGCGTAGACCAAATTATCTAATACTTGCTTTGGGGGAATCATAATTTCTGAGTTCATCTAAACAATTGTTCATATCATCGGTATAAGCATATAAAATATCTGCTTTAGTTTGAAAATATCGATAGATAAGACCCTTGCTGATACCAGCAGCTTCTGCAATGTCTGATACTTTAGTATTTAAATAACCTTGTTCATGAAATAGTGTTAAAGCCGCGTCTAAAATCTGTTTTTCGTCTTTTTTTTATTTGTAAACTTTGTTTCTGTGTAATTCCTACGTTTCTGACCTCTCTTTGTATTTATTTTATCTGAAACTCGTATAAAAATAAAGAAACTAGACTTTTCACCCATTAATGACCTATGAGTCACTATTAACTAAAGGGTCATTAATGGGTATGATATTCTTAGAATTCTTTAAGGAGAGATTATGAATATTAGAACGATTATTTACCCCAATGACCATTAAGGGGAAAACAATAAAAAACCGTTGTGTAGTTCCTGCAATGGTTACTAACTTGTACAAGGGATGAAAAAGCAACAGAACGGTATATTGCTTATCATAAGGCAAAAGCTAAAGGCGATGAGGACTAATTATCACTGAGGATTATATAATAGATCTTAAAGGAAGAGGCTTCGTAATGTCGCAAGATTGTGGTGCGACGATCAAATTGAAAGTCATAGTGAATTACCTAAACGTGTACATCAGTATGGTTCTGTTATTCTTGCACAAATTTATCATTCATTGTAGCTGGCAGACCAGTGAGGCAGTGATAGAATCTAAGCCATATGCACCTACAGCGATTCCTTGTCCAACAAGTCCAGATATCCCTATAGAATTGTCTATCTTAGAAATAGAAAAATGATAGAGCAATTCGGTGATTGCGCCCTTGGGCAGAGAAGTGTGAATTTGATAGGGTTAAATCCATGGAGAGCGTGGATTTCTAATTGCACCGTTATAGAGAATAATCAGTTGACAGAAAGAGTATGGAAAAAATAATAAACACTTTTACCCGAACTAAAAGCAGCTCTTCATATATTGGAAGGCGTGGTTACCTGCTTGTTTACCCTTATCTCATCAAGGTATAGATAAACGCACAATGTTGGCGAGCCCCTTTATAGTTGATGTGCTACAAAGGTCAATCTTTTTTCAGGTATTGTAATTTAATGTTGGTTCGTATGAAGTCTTCGCCTTTTTTGTAGGGCAAAACTTTTTTCATTTCAGCAACGATATATTCTAAATCGCTCGAACTTGCACAAAGCTCTCGAGCTTTTTGATCAAATAATACCATATAGTCTTTCAGATCTGAGACATCTTGTTTGCTTGACAGCGTTCCGTGCCCAGGAACGACTTTTTCGACATCCATTCCTTTTATGAACTCTAGCGTATTAATCCAACCCGGGATATTGCCATCACCCATGAACGGGATAGATCCATTAAGGAAAGTATCCCCAGTAAAGAGGATTTTTGGGTCCGGCAAATAGATAAGAATGCTGCCAGTGGTATGGGATGGTCCCGGATATATTAGCTCCAGTTTCTGATTACCCATATCTATTTCCATTTTGTCACTAAAGGTTAGATTCGGATAAGCAAGAGTTGTTCCTATCGTTTCCTCTTCTGGCACACCAAAAAACTTATATGCGGATTCCATGGATACTTTTGGCATATTTCCTTTTTCAATAGTCGAGGAGATGATGGTAGCTCCCAGTTTGGCAAACTCACCGTTGCCGAAAGCATGGTCGAGGTGGCAGTGCGTATTGATAACATACTTTATTGGCTTGTCGGAAATAGCGCGAATATCTTTAATCAACCGCCGGGCCTCTTTTGCTGATATCCGGGAGTCAATAACTACAATGCCTTCGTTGCCGATGATAACACCGGAATTAGACCAGAAACTGTTTGGCGATGTCATCGTATAGACATTATCGGTTACTTTAACTAGTCCGTCCTGTTCTTTGGCCAATAGTGTTGGCTGGCACAAAAGCAAAACCGACATCAGGACGTAGACCATCAAACTAATAACCTGATTTCGTGAAATTGACATTTTCAGTGTCAAACCATTCCTTTCGTAAGCTCAAGGCCCAAAGCGGTATAAAACGTTGTCCTTGGGCTTATTCATTTTACAAGTATATTTTTGCGATTACTACAGGCAACTATAAATAAAAGGGGGGATTCGCCAGCTCCCCCTAATATCTTTTAATCAATGCTGATTCCAGCATTAAACCCTTCTCTTATTGCAACAAGAGCATTGCTCGTCTTTAATGATCCAGCTACAGAAATAACATTGGTGGATTCCGATTTTAACTCTTCAGCTAATGTATTACTTGGTTTATACCCTAATGCCAGTACCACGGTATCTGCCGGAATCGTAAATTTCCCTTGAACGCCTTCGACGACTACACCATCATCCAGAATTTCTACAACCTTTGTTTCTGTTAACTGCTTAACCTCGTATTCATCTAATATTTTTTTCAGATTGAACTTGTTAACTCCATCAAGTTCACACAGAATATCAGGTCGCATTTCTACAATCGAGACATTTTTCAACTGCATTGCCAAGTGAGCAGCCGTTTCTCCACCCACTTCACCACCACCTGCAATAACAATTCTATCTCCTGTAGAGACTTTACCAACCAAAACATCTTCTGCAAGAAGTACATGCAGTTTGTTAATGCCTTTAATCGGCGGGATAATTGCTGTTCCCCCTGTTGCAACGATTACCACATCTGGTTTTTCCGCTTTCACCACATCTTTTGTTAATTCGGTATTTAGCTTAATTTTCACATTCAATTTCTCTAACTCATTTGCCATCCAGGATGTATAAGTGGCCAATTCTCCTTTAGCTGGAGGATAAGCCGCCGAACGGAACTGCCCCCCCAAATAAAGGCTCTTTTCAAATATCGTAACCTGATGTCCTTTTGTAGCAGCTGTTCTTGCTGCCTCTAAACCGCTGGGGCCAGCACCAGCAATGAAAACAGCTTTAGGTACTGCAACAGGATTGTAATCAATTTCGCCCTCTTTTCCTAAGGTTGGATTAACCAAACAATTAATAGCGTCTCCCAAATAAAGGGCTCCCGTACACCCTTGCAAACAGCCAATGCAATAGCGAATAGATGTTAGATCTCCTGCCTTGGCTTTATTCGGCAATTCCGGATCAGCCAAAGAGCCCCTGCCCATTCCTATGAAATCCGCCTTACCCATTTCAAGAATGCTTTCCGCCATTCTGGGATCATTAATTCTGTTTACAGTAATTACGGGAATGTTTACAATTTTTTTAACTTCGGCTGCTAAGTCAACCGTCCATGCGTGCGGAACATACATAGGTGAGACGATGCCTTTGTTGTGATCGCCATAAACACCTGTGGAAACATGGAGCGCATCAATACCCCATTCTTCAAATAATTTGGCAATTACTCTGGTTTCAGATATATCTCTGCCACCTTGAACAGCTTCATCAGCAGAAAAACGAATGATAACAGGAAAATCATCGCCTACATTACTGCGGACACTCTCGTATATTTCTTTTAGAAAACGGAGGCGATTGTCCAGACATCCACCGTATTTGTCTGTTCGTTTATTCGCATACGTGGACATGAATTCTGCAATTAAATACCCATGCCCAGCATGAATTTCTATGCCATCGAAACCAGCACTTTGGGCTCTTAATGCGCAAGCTCCGAAATCTCGGACAATTTGTTCAATTTCGAATATGGTTAATTCGTGGGGAATTTCTCTAAGCCAAGGACAGGGAATAGCTGAAGGAGCAGCCGGTTGTACACCACCATTAACCAAATGACTACTTTGTCTTCCTGCATGATAAATTTGACAAAACACTTTACTATCATATTGGTGAATTGTTTCTGTCAACTGCTTATGACTCTCAATTTGTTTATCATCCCAAAGGCCAGCAATATTTTTATACCCCATGGCATGCTGATTGACTGCATAATCTTCAGTAATGATTAGCCCCCAGCCACCTTTAGCTTTTGCTTCGTGATAGGCAATATACCTGTTAGAAGCCGTTCCATCTTCATTACAGTAGTTTGTTACCATCGCTGTAACCACAAGTCTGTTTGGAATTTTGCAATTATTGATTTTTAGCGGAGAAAACAATTTCTCTAACATATTAACCCTCCTACTTTTGTATTATTACTTCAAAGTATAAACTCTTTATATACTACAGGGTCAATAGGTTGTGAAAAAAATATCATTTTTTCTCTACGGGAAGCCACACCTCTATATATCTACAATATCCATTCTCTTCGTGTACACGCGTCAGGAGATTACCTATAACATTTCCAGTGAGTTTACAATTATTTTCCTCAACAAATTCAAGCGCTTTATTCAATAATGATAACGAAAAACTTCCTTTATCGCCCGCACAGACTATTGTATAAACACTTTTGGTAGTTTCAATATGCTTTACTTTATCGTTCAACAGAATGTTGAATGCATCCACATATTCTTTTTTTATAGAAAAGCCCCATTGGTGATCATTATTATTGTCTCTATGTCCAATTGCTTCTAATTGCATTTCAATTATAGGCTCAACAAATGGGAAATAATTGAGCCAACTCTCGAAAAGGCCATCAAATTTGTCCATCTTAATATATTTATAATTAAATCTATGAATAAAATAATAAACTTCTGGACATTGCATAAAAGAGCATTTCCATAAATTACTTTTTATATTTTTCAGAGAAAGTCTGTATTCTTTATTTTTTTTTGCTAACATTCTATAATATTTTAGTCTTTCTTCAAAGTAGTATTGCCTTTCATCAATTCGATCTATAAAGTTTTTAAGATTATCATGATGCATTATCTCTCTAACTTCAGAGGTGGAAAAGTCAAAGCTTCTCAATCTCTTATATTCATTTAAAAAATTAATGTCCCATGCATCGTAGAACCTATAACTATTTTGACTATCTTTAACAGGATTCACAATATCCTTTTTTTCTAAATAACGAATTGTATCAATAGGAATATTAAGTATCTTTGAAACCTCACTTATTTTATATTTCAAAATTGATCTCCCCCATAATAGCTCTTAAATGTGCTTATTTGATGTTAGCCTGTGAAAAATAAGCAACCATAAATTCACTGAAATTGCGAGTTGCAGCTGACAGGTAACGCTCTTTAACCCAGGATAGCCAAATTGTTCGCTGACAAGTAGGATTTTCAATGTGCAATTGTACTGGTAAGTCCACACTGTCTCCCCCCCACCAATACGCCGGAAGAAAAGCAATACCAAGTCCGGCTTTTACCAGGCTACGTATTACTTCAGGGGTACTGCTTTCAAAAACAATATTAGGAGTGAATCCCGCTTGTTGACAGAAATCGTTTGTAATCGTTCGGATCCCGTCTTCTGTTGTCAGACTAATAAATGGATCATTAGCTATTTCACTAAGTTGTATGCTATTACGACCAGCTAGACGGTGGTTTGCTGGTACGGCTAAAAAAATTTCCTCCGTTATCAAAGGCTCACGATGAATTTCTGCCTGCCCAATAGGCTGTTCAATGGGTAAGGAAGAAATACAGAGGTCAATTTCGCCATTTATGAGCCGTTCCGGTATTTCTAGTCGCCCTGCAACTTGAAGAAGCCGAATTTTAACGTGTGGATAATGTGTTAAATATTCCCTAAAAAGGTTGGGTAATAGCTGTGAGGTTGTGGCACCCACCGTGACGCTTCCACGTTCAAGTCCGGCCAAGTCCGCTAGCTCACGTTGTCCTTGCTCTAATTCGCTAAAGCTCCTTTTTACTCTTCGAAGAAAGATTTCACCAAACTGATTAAGCCGTATTCGTCTTCCTTGGCGTTCGAATAAAGGAACACCTACATTTTCCTCCAAGCGCGCAATTGTTTTGCTAAGCGAGGGTTGTGCAATATGAAGTTCTTCTGCTGCGCGTGTTACGTTTTCTAATCGAGCAACAACTTGGAAATATTTCAATTGAAGCAAGTCCATAATGTTTTCTCCTTTATAGCTTTACAGGAATGATATTATAATTAATTATATATTTCTATTTATAAGCAATCAACATTATAATTATATTTATTACTCATTTTCGATGCACACTAAAAGAACTATGAAAATAAGGGTGCGTTGTAAAACAAACATAAACGAAAGGCTGTGAAAAACAATGTTGTATTCTAAAATTTTGGTTGCCTATGATGGTTCCGACTTAGCCCAAAAATCATTTGAAAAAGCGATAGAGATAGTGAAAGTCGATCCAACAATAAAACTTGAAGTCGTCCATGTAGTTACGATCCCCATATTCACACACACACTAATAGATAACCTACAAACCCTCGAGGATGCCATTTATCAAGAGGGTCATGGCATTATTGCAAAAGTAGAGCTAGTCTTGTCTAAACTTCCGAACCACTCCCAATCCTATTTGTTAAAAGGATTATCACCTGCCTATGTTATTTTGAATCATGCCAAAGAACATAGCTGTGATCTTATCATTATGGGAAGTAGAGGATTAACTGGTATAAAAGAGTTTCTGGGAAGTGTCAGCCATACGATTGTGCAACATTCTCAAATCCCTGTCCTTATTATTAAATGAGTAATCAAAAGAGCAATCTGGCTAGATGCTATCAATATTATCGACAAAAATAAATTTAGTCAGTGTCGATTGCGAAATAACCATTAAAGCTAAAGGCTATTTCTACAATTAAAGTATTTTTTTACGTTTGTTCTCGAAGCAAAGTGAGAGGAGTGGTCGAAATGTTAAAAAAGATTGCCTTAAAGCTACTGTTAAAAACATGGAAAAGAGGCGGTTTTTCAGTAGTTTTCTGGGATGGTGAACAAGAAGACTATGGAAGTGAGCCTCCGACTTTTAAAGTAATTTTTCATAAAGAACCTCCGATGAAATTCAATAGCGACGACGCGGTGCTTGCGTTAGGCGAAGCTTATATAGACGGAATGATTGATTTTGAAGGCTCAATGGATGATATCATCCGCGTAATGGCACTGAATACGCAGCCGCAAGGCTCCAAAAAGTGCGAGAATTCTGTTGTAATAAAAAACAATGGCCAGACGCAGCAGCAAAATATTCATCATCATTATGATTTAGGTAATGATTTCTTTTCTCTTTGGCTGGATGAAACGATGAGCTATTCCTGTGCTTATTTTATGACTCCTGCAGATTCCTTGTATCGGGCACAGTTGCAAAAAATTGACCATATTCTCAAAAAATTAAATCTTAAACCCGGTGAAAGATTATTGGATATTGGAAGCGGCTGGGGCTGGCTGATTATCCGGGCCGCTCAGCAGTATCATGTGAAAGCTACTGGTATTACGCTAAGTACGGAACAATTTGCAGGAACAAAACAGCGAATTCAAGAATTAGGTTTAGAGGATCAGGTAAAAGTCGAATTGATTAATTATCTGGATTTAAATTCCCAGCAACTACAATTTGATAAGATTGTTAGTGTAGGCATGTTCGAGCATGTAGGCAGGGAAAATCTGGACCGTTATATGAATAAAGTCAATGAACTATTGGTTCCAGGCGGAACATCCCTACTGCATACGATCACAGGAATGTTTGAGGAAGTAACAAATTCTTGGATGGCAAAATACATTTTCCCTGGTGGCTATGTTCCATCGCTGCGGGAGACTGTTTGGCTACTACCGCAATATGATTTTCATCTTATACATGCGGAAAGTCTACGTATGCATTATGCGATGACTTTGGATCGCTGGTATGTAAAGTTTTCCCAACAAGCGGATACCATTCAGCAAAGGTTTGACGAACGCTTTGTCCGTATATGGGGACTTTACTTGAGCGGCTGCGCCGCTGCCTTCCGGACATCGGGATTAGATATTTATCAGCTACTCTTCTCCAAAGGGTTAAATAACGAGCTTCCCCTGACTTATTCCCATCTCTACAAATAATGATTAAGCTAATAAGAAAAAAGTTGAAATGGGTTAAAAGACGAGGCTATCCCAATGGTTAATGGCTCATATAAACATTTATCCAGACGATAGGATTTGCGAGCTGCTTGTTGTAACAAAAACGCTGTTTGTTCAGGATTTACAAACTGTTTCTTGCCTTTTTCCAAATGTGATCAATGAGTGCTTCTATCGGCATATTAGTAATGTCCTCTGTACTGAGAAAATCAGTTAAAATCGAGTGGCCGTAGCACCATAATTATAGGAAAAAGGTTGCTTTTTGGGGTTAAGAAGTGAGAACTCACTGAATTAAGAAAGATATTTGAGAGCATATAAGTCTTTTAGCGAGTGAGTGAACTAGCTACATGCAAACCATGGCGAGTCAGACGCTACAAAGCGAGGTACTGACTGCCACGCCAAGGATTGACGTTAATTCTACCAACTCTAGCAAAATCGGCAGTGGTAAAACTCCGGGACAAGTATATAAAGGAGTACCTCCTATGTTTGAAAGATCCATACAAGATAGCCTGATTATCCATCTGACAGATCAGAAAATGGTGTTTTGACAAGGTGCTCTCTAGAACGATGTCATAAGTTAAGACTTATGATCTTGTATATGTTCTAATTAAAAATATATTATTTTGATAGAAGGTTTTTTATGTCTACAACAAAGCGTTATTTTTTATTTATTTGTGGTCTTTTATTTGTGGCTCTTGGTATTACCTGCGCCGTTAAAGGCATGCTTGGTACCTCACCAATTTCCAGTATTCCTTATGTTTTGAGTTTTCGTTATCCCATTTCCCTCGGCGGCTTTACCTTTTTCGTCAATATGGTGTTACTATTTGGACAAATTCTGATCTTGCGGCGAAAGTTTTCGTACATTCAACTGCTGCAAATTCCCATGACTGGCATCTTTGCCTGTTTCATCGATCTTACGATGTTCCTGCTTAGTATAGTGACACCGGAAATGTATATCAGTAGATTTGTGACAATGCTGGTAGGGGTCAGCCTCGTCGCCCTAGGAGTTGCCCTCGAGATCATCGGAAATGTTATCGTTCTGCCTGGTGAAGGTATTGTCAATGCCGTTGCCATCCGTTGGTATTTTGACTTTGGTAATACAAAGACTTGTTTTGACACAAGCAGCGTCCTCATTGCAGGCTTCTTATCCTGGATTTACTTCGGTGAAGTTCTCGGTATTCGCGAAGGCACCTTGATTTCTGCCCTCATCACCGGTTCTACTGTCAGATTTTTCATCAAGAATCTAAGCTACGTAGACCAAAACGGTACCCTTATCTTCCATTTACCTTTCACAACTTTTCCGGATAATGCTAAAAAAAGGCAAAGCTACCAGTACGATTGATGAATTACCCCTGTATTCTCTTTGATTGAGTGAACTGTTCCTAGATCAACAGACAGTAATAAAAAGCCCGCCCGTAGAATATCTTGAAATTATGCAATCTGGCATCGTTTTCGTATGGTGTCAATTTTTGTTTTAACGGGACAGGGACAGGTTCCTTGTCCATTTAAAACCGATACGTTCTAAATTATCTTTCTATCG
>ENA-OFCE01000919-OFCE01000919.1-metagenomes-genome-assembly--contig:-NODE-919-length-16985-cov-4.618783_pt1 | contig 16985 bp, 15 predicted proteins | sample MGYA00153388_OFCE01 | MGnify analysis MGYA00153388
TTGTGGCACTAAAAAGTTTTAGATATAAATTTCAAGGTTATAAACTATATCAAGTTGCCAATGGTAGTGTAGGTTTGTCTCAAGTGAAAGATCCATCAAAAGCTGCATTAATTTATCAAGGAGATATTGTGGACAACGTAAGCAAAATTATTAATAAAAAATTTGATAGAGATTTAAATAATTCACAAGCAACTATAGAAGTTGATGGTGCTAACATTGGCATCCAGCATGTAATAGAATTTACTCAAGATAGGTTTAATGCGAATAATATAATTTCCAACAATAAACAGTATTTCTTTTTGTTGGAAGCTTATGCTTTTGCAGATTCTGCATTTGATGATAATCCAGCAGCTGTGAAACCATATGCAATTGGTTATCAAACGGGTCAAAAAGGTGCAACCGGCGTTGTCACTGGGATACCAAGACTTTCGGATCCTAGGTTTTCCGGGTCTGTAATTACCAAAGAAACTGGGGTTGAAATAAAGCAATTATCAGGTTTAGGCAATGGAAATAATTTTACAGTAATCAAAGATCCTTCGGAGGTTATTGCTACTGGAAAAATTAGTAATCCAATTTTTAAACGAAATGCAGGTCCGGTCGATATAGATGTTTACGATGCATTTAAAGTACCCAATGCTGAATTTGAAATACTTTTTGGTAAAAAAATAGGCAATATATTTGTTTCTGGTTTAAATGGTTGGATACTTGTTAATAAAACAAACAATGACACTGTTTTTTCGGATACTACTTTAGTTGATTATCAACAAGTAATACCCCAGTATGGTATAGCTATTACATCTAGAAATGTTATTAATTTGCCTGGGGAGAATCAATTCTCTAATAATAATGGTTTTATAGGAGCGAGATTAGAATTTAATGACGAAGAAAAAGAGTGGTTAGATTTTCTACCCGATGTAAATCCAGTTGCTCCTGCAACAAGCCCTAATAATTGGATTGACCAAATAGGCACTAATGCCAAAAGCTTAGATTCAGGTGGATTTTATGGTAGCATTTTGGGTGGTAGAATTGCCCCATATCGATTTACATCTACTATTGTCACTAAATTTCAAGTTACTCCAAGTAACGAGTTTGTTTTTTCAGAATTGCCAAGTATAGATTTGATTTTTACATCTAATCAAAGTTTGTGGTCTAAATGTATTGTTGTTGAAACAGGAAGCTTAGCAAGTACTAATCAAGGTAATCAAGCTAGATTGAATCTAAGAAAAAGTACTTCTATACAAAATGCAAATGGAGATACAGTGACAAATGGTGAGCAAGGAAGAGGATTTTTTCCTGGGTATGCTATCAATACATCTACTGGAGAAAGGTTAAATGTTTTCTTTGGTGAATCTTCTAGTGATATCGAAAATAATGGTAGGGATATGAAGTTTAATCCAACCGGAAGTAATAGTGCACAGGGAGGTAGGCATTTTGTTTATGTATTAAATTCAAAATATGATGAAGGTGATGCAGCATTTGTTGCTTTGACAACTCCCAATATAAATTCACCATCTAATCAGGCAAAAAGAAATTTGTTTAAAACTGCCGCTTGGACTTGTATTCCCTTACTAAAAAGTAGACAAATATTATTATCTACTGATGTTACTTTAAGTTTAAGAATTGCAACTCCTTATTCGATATATAATTCTGGAACGGAAGGAAATAATAATTTTCCTTATTATTCATTCAGCACCTCGAATATAGCAGCACAAATAGGAGTAAATGAAGTTGCAAAATCTGCTTTAGATTTAATTCGAGTGGTACCAAATCCTTATTATGGATTTTCTCAATACGAACAGTCAAACCTTGATAATGTTGTTAAAATCACCAATTTGCCTTCACGTTGTACCGTTACAATCTATACTACAAGCGGTGTATATGTAACAAGGTTGCAGAAGGATGATGTAAATAGAAACTTTATAAACTGGGATCTACAGAATGATAAAAATGTTCCTATAGCCAGTGGAATTTACATATTTCATGTAAAAGCAGATGGAATTGGTGAAAAAGTTTTAAAGTGGTTTGGTGTAGTAAGACCAACAGATTTGAATAATTTTTAAATAAGTATAAAACGTTAATTCACAGATACGATGAAAAAATTTTATAATAGTGTTTTGTTGCATACAGTTTTGTTATTAGGTTGGAATTTAGCTCACGCTGGAAATCCGGAGCGTGCGGGTCAAGCTGGTGCAACCGAATTAACGATTAATCCTTGGTCTCGTTCCTCTGGTTTAAATGGTATAAATACAGGTCAAATTAGAGGAGTTGAATCCATGAATGTTAACGTTGCTGGACTTGCATTCACTAAAAAAACGGAAATTGTATTTTCTAACACAAACTATTTAAAAGGCTCAGATATTAATTTGAACGCTATTGGATTATCAATAAAAACGGGAGAAAGCGGTGTTCTCGGTATTAATTTAATTTCTATGAATTTTGGGGAGATAGATGTAGTAACAGAAGATGCATCAGAAGGTGGCTTAGGCACATTTTCTCCTCAATTGATAAATATTGCTGTTGGATATTCTAAAAGTTTTTCATCAAGCATTCACACGGGTTTCGCTTTACGTGCAATTTCTCAACAATTAAATAACGTATCTGCAACTGGAGTATGTTTTGACGCTGGAGTTCAATATGTTACAGGGGATAGAGATGAAATCAAATTTGGCATTGCACTCAGAAACGTTGGTCCAGGTATGAGTTACAAAGGTGATGGATTGATTTTTCAAGCAACAAATGGAAGCACTGGTATTTCTCAAACCGTAAATAGTAGATCGCAAGCATTTGAAATTCCAACTTCTCTTAATGCAGGAGGTGGTTATGATTTTCAATTAGCAGTAAATCATAAATTAACTGCTATGGCTAACTTCACCTCCAACTCCTTCTCAGATGACCAAATTGGACTTGGAGCTGAATATGGTTTCAAAAATCAATTTATGTTGCGCGCAGGTTACAACTATGAAGATGGTATAGAGAAATATGAAACAGCAAAAACTGCTAGTAGGGGTTTAGCTGTTGGAGGAACAATAGAAGTACCACTAGGTAAAGGTGGTTCTACCATCGGGATTGATTATTCTTACCGTTCAACTTATAATTTTGATGGTACTCATTCATTCGGTGCGAGAATAAATTTATAGTACCTTTATCACATTCAATTATTTGAAGACTGTGCTTATCGCATGGTCTTCTTTTTTTTAGTAAAAACAGGAAAGGAAAGAATTATGTCGGAGATAGTTTATTTAACAGAAGAAGGTCTTCAGAAACTTAAAGATGAAGTTACCTATTTAAAAACACGTGCTCGTGCTGATATTTCAAAACAAATAGCAGAGGCTAGAGATAAGGGAGATTTATCGGAAAATGCTGAGTATGATGCTGCAAAAGAAGCACAGGGTTTATTGGAATTGCGCATCTCTAAAATGGAGGCTACTTTAGGTAATGCTCGTGTTATCGATGAGTCTAAACTAGATGCAAGTAAAGTTTTGGTTCGCTCGAAAGTAAAAATCAGAAATGAATCGAATGGTGCTGAAATGAGTTATCAATTGGTAGCTGAAAATGAAGCAGATATGAAATCTGGAAAGATTTCCGTGAAGTCTCCTATTGCTTTGGGGTTGCTAGGTAAATCAGTTGGTGATAAGACTGATATAACAGTTCCAAGTGGAAAAATGACGTTTACTATTATAGAAATTAGTCGATAAAATGGCAAGTATCTTTTCTAAAATAATGAACCGGGAAATACCAGCCTATATTATTAGTGAAAATGATGAGTTTATTGCTTTTCTAGATATTAATCCAAACACTAAAGGGCATACATTAGTGATTCCTAAAATCGAAGTTGACTATATTTTTGATTTGGAAATAAAGCAATATGCTAAATTGTTTGAGTTTGCTCAAGTAATTGCTAAAGCATTAAAAAGGGCTACTCTCTGTGAAAAGGTTGGAATGGCAGTAGTAGGCTTAGAAGTTCCTCATGCTCATATTCATCTAATTCCTATGCAAAGTGCAGCAGATTTTAATTTTAATAAGTCAAAATTAAAATTAGAAGAAAAGGAATTTGAAGAAATTCAGCAGAAAATAATAGCTGAATTAAAAAATTAAAGAGCTCGCTTTGGGTTTGCTTTTAAAAATGATTTCCAACCAGTGAAGTTTTCATTCCCTGTTGTACTTATTTTCTGCATGGAGTGACAAACAGCCAGCGCAACTCCGTCAGTTGCATCTAAGAATTCAGGAACTTCTTTAAATTTTAATAATTGCATTAGCATCGCAGCAACTTGTTCTTTGCTTGCATTCCCATTCCCAGTTATAGATTGTTTAACTTTTTTTGGAGAGTATTCAAAAATTGGAACTTGTCGATATAGTCCAGCTGCCATGGCAACACCTTGTGCACGACCTAATTTTAACATTACTTGAATATTTTTTCCATAAAACGGGGCTTCAATTGCCAAGCAATCAGGCTTGTACTCATCAACAATTTGTAGTGTACGCTCGAATATTTTTTTTAGTTTAATGGCATGTTCATCATATTTACTTAGATCAATAATGCCAAGTGTAATCAGACTGACGTTCGATCCTTTTTCTAAAATCAAACCATAACCCATTATTGAGGTTCCAGGATCTATGCCTAAAATGATACGCTCTTTTACCGTTTTCTTCTCCACAAGGTCAATATTAAGCATATTTTACTAACATTGTTAACCCTTATCCTTCTTTTTGATAATTTGAAAAACCGTTATTTATTTACCATTGCGAAAATACTGATAGCAGGCTTTACAGTATGGTTTCTTTATCAAGAATTGATGAAGCGAAATGCAATCGAACAATGGGAGTCAGTTAACACTACATTAAGTTCAACCTATTCATTTACGATAATCATAGGTGTTTTTTGTTTAATGATATTAAATTGGGTTTCAGAGAGTTACAAATGGAAAATTCTATTAGAAAAAGTTTCTTCGATTAGTTTAGGTTCTGCTATTAATGGTGTTTTTGCTGGAATTACTTTTAGCTTATTTACTCCAAATAGATTGGGAGAGCCGGCAGGAAGATTGTTGTTTTTACCTTCAATTGCCAGAAAGCCCTCAGTTTTAGCTATGTCGGTTGGCGCAATAAGCCAAATGATAATAACATATAGTTTAGGGTTGATCGGGCTTATTTATTTTAATCAGTTGATAAAAAGAAATCTTGGTTTTAATTTCCCATTATTAATTGCCTTTTTAATTTCCATCGTTTTATTCGTATTGCTTTTATATCTGAATTTGGGAAAGGTTAGTAAAATGATTTCTTCAATAAGTTTGTTTAAGAAGCATTCAGAATTATTGAAAGTTTATGAAAAATATGGCAAAGTTGACTTGTTAACCGTATTTTTTATTGCATTACTTAGGTATTCCATTTATAGTTTTCAGTATGTTTTATTGATTCATTTGTTTCTTCCAGAATTGGCATTATTAAAAATTGCAAGCATAGTTCCGGTACTTTTTATGGCTCAATCAATAATCCCATCATTTGCTTTAACAGATTTAGGAATACGTGGATCCATGGCAGTTTATTTTTTTGGTTATATTACGAATCAATCCTTGGCAGTAATTTCAGCTGCTTTTTTGCTTTGGTTTATTAATATCATCATTCCATCGCTTATTGGGTGTTTTTTTATTCTCAGATTAAATTATTCGCGTGTTTCAACTACTTAGTTTGTTAACTCTGTTTTTCTGTATTTTTTATATAGCCTTGGTAATTTGGTTTATAAAAGGTTGGAAAAGCGTAAAATATTCAAAGACGAGTGAAATAAAACCAAGTATCAGAATTTCTGTAATAATACCTGCTAGAAATGAAGAAAATACAATTGAGTTGGTTATTAATGATGTTTTAACACAAAACTATCCTTCAGAATTAGTTGAATTGATTGTTGTAGACGATCATTCAACAGATAAAACTGCTGAGAAATTACGAAACCACATATCAGAACGAACAACTATAATTACCTTAAATGAAAGCCAGAAATTAAATTCGTATAAGAAAATGGCTATTTCACGAGGTATTGCAAAAGCAACTGGTGAATTGATTGTAACTACGGATGCTGATTGTAGAATGGGGCCAAACTGGTTAGCTGCAATTGCAGATTGTAAAGTAAAAACAGGATGCGAGCTAATTTCTGGGCCAGTGGGATTTTTTGACTCTCCCAGATTTTTTGATAAAGTACAACAAGTTGAATTTATGACTTTGATTGGTATAGGTGCAGCTTCAGTTGCCAACCAATTTCCTGGAACATGTAATGGTGCAAATCTTGCGTATTCCCGTGATTTATTTTATAAAATGAATGGATTTGCAGGCATTGAAGATATCGCTTCTGGTGATGATGAGCTTTTTCTGCATAAAGTATTTGAGTTTTCTCCAACGTGTATTCAATTTTTAAAAAACAGGGATGCATTTGTATTTACCGCTGCCAAACATAATTTATTTGACTTTGTACAACAACGGAAACGTTGGGCGAGTAAGAGTATTCATTACAGAAATAAGTGGCTAGTTGCCTTAGTTTGTATGGTATTTTCCTTTAATATTTTTTTATTAATTAATCTTTTTCTGGCAATATATTCAGGAAATTATTTTCTGTTTGCCATTCAGTTTTTTTGTAAAATAGTATTGGATTACTCTTTTATTCATTTGATTTCAACCTTCTTTAAGCAAGAAAAATTGCGATGGTATTTAATCCCAACTGAAGTTTTTTACGTTTTTTATATTGTAATGATTGGAATCTATGGTAATTTGGGAGGCTACACCTGGAAAGACCGAAAAGTAAAATAAATGTTAACTAAACCGAAAGAACAGACTTATTTATCTCCTTTACAAATTACCTGGAAAAGGTTTAAAAAGAATAAGCTATCGGTGGCTGCTTTGATTTTTATAGTTTTTATAAGTCTTGCAGGTGTTTTTGCTTATTGGATTATTCCGGATAATACGCCAAATGCCAATCGTATTATCTTGCAGATAAGTACCAGTAAACCAGGAGCAAATTATACATTTTTAAAAATTGCATCCGAACCAGAAATAGAAAATAGAAATATATTTTCTATATTAATTGGAGGAAAAAAAGACCGATTTAGTTATTTGCCAATAAGTGATTATAAGATTATTAATGATTCATTGTTTGCAAGTGAATATACTGGAATTGAAGGAGATACCATTTCAAAGGTAGGTTTTAGTTTTATACAGTTAGATCCTTATTTGTATTCAAAAAAAGGAGAAAATCTATTTAGTATTTTAGGTAAAAAAAATAGATTGACTAAACAAGAATTTGCAGAAATGATAAGTAAGGATCATGTTGTTTCTAAAACTTTCTGGCTAGGAACAGATAGATATGGACGTGATATGTGGAGCAGGTTATTGTTAGGTGCAAGGGTTTCTCTATCAATAGGCTTAATGGCAGTTTTTATTTCAATGATAATAGGGGTAACCCTTGGAGCATTGGCTGGATATTATCGCGGATGGGTTGATATTTCAATTAGTTGGTTGATCAATGTTATCTGGTCATTACCAGCTTTATTATTGGTTATTGCAGTATCTTTTGCATTGGGAAAAGGATTTTGGCAAGTTTTTGTAGCAGTAGGGCTTAGTATGTGGGTAGAAGTGGCTAGAATTGTTCGAGGTCAGCTTTTGAGTTTACGTGAAGTGGAATTTGTAGAAGCGGGTAGAGCATTAGGATATAGTAGTTCGAGGATAATATTTAAACATATTCTGCCTAATATTTCAGGACCTATTCTGGTAGCGGCAGCTTCTAATTTTGTATCTGCTATCTTGCTGGAAGCTGGATTGAGTTTCCTAGGTTTTGGAGTTCAACCCCCATTTCCATCATGGGGAGGGATTATAAAAGAGCATTACGGGTATATTTTAATTGATGCAGCTTATCTGGCAATCATTCCAGGATTGGCCATTATGTTATTAGTTTATAGTTTTAATCTGGTAGCTATTGGTTTGCGTGACGCTTTTGACCTAAAGGAGGGGAATACGTTCAGTTGATTTTTTAATTTCTTTATTTTTTAAATCAAGGGAAGTAATGATTGCTATAAAAGTCCAAAAAGGAACTGCACCTTTGTCCAGATCAAGAAAGTTATTTAAAAAACCATGTACAAAATAACTTACCAAGCCCAATAATGCAGCAAGCGCCATATATTTTATTGCACTGTTTTGTGCGGAATAGAATAAATTCATTCCTGTATAGATAACTGTAAATAACAAAATCAAAAAAGTAATTAAACCAAAAATACCAGATTCTGAAAGCGGCATCAGATATTCACTATGGGCATTTCCAGCATCTCCAAAATTTGAACTTATAGATGTAATCTGATCAAGCCGTTGAAAACGAATATAAAAAAAGGAATACGTACCAGGACCATAACCAAGTAGAGGTTTTGTCTCAAACATTCCAATTGCCGAATTCCATCTGTTTATTCTTTCCAAATTTGAAACATCTGAAGATACATTTGTTATAGAACCTAAATGAGAACTCACTTCTTTAGTTGGTGGTGCATCGCTTAATTTCATTTTTAGATACAATTCATCTCGTTTCCAAAAAACTACTGCACCGAAAATGAATAAACCTAATACAAACTGGTTGAATTTAATTCGAAAGATTAATAAAATATAAAACACGAGCGAAGCAGCAGCTCCAATCCATGCACCTCTGGAATAGGAAAGAAATAGAGCGGTCATAAAAATTAGTAAAACAAAAAAAGACCAAATACGGGTATAAAACGGTGGTGAAACTGCTGATGAAAAACTAAAAGCAGCTAAAATGAAAATAAAAAAGGCAATCATAGCGCCATAAACTGTATGATCGGGGAAAAAGGGCATCATTACATTATAAGATTCTATTTGTGTAAAATCATAAGCGGCATGCTGATACCAAGTATAAAAAATTACAATAAGAAAGCCTAAAATATATGCCCAAACCATTTTTTTTATTTCAGATATTTCTTTAAAAATGAATAAGGTAAGAAAATAAAATACAACAATAAACCAAAGTCTCGCCAGAAATGATTTTGCTGAAACGAAAATCATTTGACTAGTGAAAGTGGTAATTAATGACCAAAATATCAGCATGGCAATAGCAAGCGTAATAGGATGTTTTAGTATTTTACGATCAGGGAAACCTTCGATTATTAGTTTTAAAAAGAATATAAACATTAAACCGAACATAAAAGGTTCGGAAGGAAAACTAAAAGCAATATTAAATTCTTTAAAATAGTATTGTATCGATAGCGGAGTGCAAAAAGTGATGAAATAAATAATCAGATCGAACCGAAAAAAAAGAACAATTGCCGAAATTAGCAAAAGTACCAGTATTGGTAATACCGGAATATTATCAGCTAGAAACCAGGAATTAATACCAATGCAAAGAATAGATATGAATAATACCCAGAAAATTTTAGAAGATCGGGGCATCGTACTATTTATCTTTTGTTGAAAGAAGGAAGTGCAAATTCAACAAAAAGAATAACGATAACTGATAGGAAAAAAGCACCAATTGTTGCAATTACAACCATTAGAGATCGTACTGGGAAAATTTTCACTTCTGGCCTAGTTGCAGAATTAACGATAAATTTTTGAGGAATTTTTTGTTCAAAATCTACTGTTGCATTATCATATAGTGTCTTCAAATTCATTAAATTTTTGCGTTCCAATTCTAAATTGTTGACAAAATTTACATACTCACCGCCATAGCGTTTTATGTTTTCTATTTGCGGTCGAAGTGAATTCATTTCTTCAGCAGCGGCATTAAATCTAACTTTAGATAAATCTTCGCTTAATTTTAATTCACGCAAACGATCAATTTCAATTTCTAACTGGCTTTGATACATGACAAAATCTCCACCTTCATTTGCTAGGGTATTTAAGCGAGGTTCAAGTGTGTTTAAAACTTCTTGATAGCCATCAATTCTAGCTTTGGTTCTAACCACGATAGAATCTGAAGCTGGCAAATTTGATTTTTCATACGATTTTAATTTACCTGTTTCTAATTGCAAATTGCCTTGTGCTAGCGTATAACTTTCGTTCAAGTCAGCAGATTGATCATCATAGTTAAATATGCCTTTTTTACGATATTCCTTCAATTTTTGATTTATTTCTGAAACGGATTTTTGAATATCTGCCCTGTTTTTTGAAAAAGTTTCCAGCTTTCCACTTTCTTGATTAAATATTTGAGAAGCATCTAAATACTTTTGATTGATTTGACCAGATTGAGAAAAATAATCATACATACCTCTGGATCGCAAAACATCCAACTCTCTTTGAATAGAATCCATCGTTTGTTTTTTGCTTGCATATTGTCTCTTTAAAATTGAATAGGCATTTTTAGCACGATCATTCTGAATATTATTTTTAATACTATCTAATTCTGTAGCTAAATAATTTGCCATATCTGATGCCAGTTGAGCACTTTCGTCCATTACAGTTATTTCTATCGCCATAAATTCAGTACGTTCGAAGCTGAAATTCTTTTTGAATTTGGTTTTTACGTAGGTGTATTTTATCGGAGAAGCAGTATCTACTTTGTAATGTTCGAAAAGATTAAATCGATTAATAACTTTTAATTTAATTTCATCGCTTTGTAAAATTTGCATGAGTTGTTCGGCTTGTTCTTTTTCACCGAATTCTAATATTCCACGTTCTCGGAATGATGGGTTGCTTGATAGTACAGATCCGGAAATAGAACTACTTGCGGTAGGATATAATATAACAGATGCTTTAAACTTTGGAGTTATAAAGGTGGGTCCAGAGAAAATTAAAGTACTTATGGCTGCTATTGCAACTATTAATAAAATTTGCCATTTCCACTTAAAGATTGTTTTTAATAGGTTGATTATATCAAAGGAATAAGCCTTCTCGTCTTGCATTAGTGTAAAAATTTGGGTAAAAGTAGTAATTTATTGGTTTGGCAATAGTTAAATCTCTTTTTGAAATGTGCGTACGATTTTTTTGATTGGAAATAATCCGGTGAAAAAGGCGAAAATCATCATAATGATAAATCCAAACACAAAACTCAAAAAATAATTGACTGATTGGATTTTAAAGAAATAGAATAAGGCAGAGATTAAAATAATAAAACTGATAGAAGAAATAATCTTAGGTAACGAAAATTGGAATACAAATAGTTTACGAGCGAAAAAAAATTGGGCTATTGCTATCGAAAATTGGGTGATAAGAGTTGAGTAAGCAGCTCCAACTGCGCCTAAATCGGGTATTAGTATTAGGTTAAGGGCAATATTTAAAATAACCATAACAACAGATATTTTTATTAATAAGCCCATTTTGCCCGCAGCTGTTAGGAGAGTACCGAAAATGTAATTAGATGCTGAAGCTACAAAAGTGAGTATGATAATCCCAAAAATTAGAGGTACATCACCTGAAGCCTGCGTGTACAATAATTCCATAATTTCTTTTCTATTGAAAAAACAAAAAGTTGAAATAATTACCGATGGCATAACCAACAGAGACATAGAAAGCTTTACAAGGTTCTCAGTTGGTTCATTTTCCTTTATCATTTTAGAAAAAATAGGGAAGAGCAATGAGGAAAACAAAAAGGCAATTAGGTTTCCAGCTTCTAATAATCGATAGCCCATTGCATATAAGCCAACCTGAAATGCTCCATCGGCTAAAGATCGTTCTAAAATAAAGGTGTCTATTTTGCTGTAAATGGACATTAATAACATTAAAACCAAAAATGGCAGACTTTCTTTAACGATGATTATCAAAAATTTATAATCTGTGATCTTGAGATTGAATTTCGCATGTTTGCCAACGATAATACTTGCAGCTATTGTGCTGATTATTAATCCGATTGTTTGCGATAGAATTAAAAGATAGATATTAACGAATGGTTGAAGTGAAGGGATTAATAAGAAAGCTCCACAAATTAAAATGGCAATAAATTTATCGAGTGCCGAAAAAATAGAATCGGTTTTAAAAAACTGAAGGGCAGAAATATTTGAGCGAAGAAATAGTAAAAATGTGCTCAGCGTTTGATTTGCACATAATAAAAGCAAGATGCCAACAGCATTAGAATCATATCCAGAAATCCAAGCCCAAATTAATGTAATAGAAAAGTAAGCAATGGTGAGAAAAACCTTTAAAAAAAGGATATTTGAAAAATATTTATGAATAAGTTGTGGATGTCTTGATATATTTCGGTTGTTGAAATTGGTAATTCCGAAATCGAGGAAAACGGTAGCAATAAATGAAATGGAAAAAAGGGTATAATAAAGACCGTAATTTTCTGGACCAATAGAATTTTGAATACTACGATCTACTCCCAGAATCCAAACAGGCTTAATAATGATGTTTACAAAAATCAGAAAACTTAAATTTCTGACGAATTTTCGATACACAAGCGTTAGCAGATGATAATAAGTAAAGATGTAAATTTTAGTTTAACAACATTTGGTCAACATCGAATAATCTGAATATGAAGAAAGAAAAAATTATTTATTTCCTTTCTATGATGCTTTCGAGGTTAATTAATTTGGGCAAAAAGCCAGAAAAATTGAACTTTCAAAAAATTCTTATCATAAAACTTGACGAAATAGGTGACGTGGTAAATTCTTTGCATGTTTTTTATTTATTAAAAAATAAATATCCCAAGGCAGAGGTAACTCTACTCTGCAAACCATTTATTGGCAATTTGATTAAAAATGATCCATCCATTAATAAAATAGTTTATACGGTTGCAGATTTAGAATCAAAATACAATTTAATAGCTGATTTGCGTGGAAACTTCGAAACGCTGAAATATGAAATTAAGCATCCTCCAGATTTAAGGATAGACCGTGCTCGAGTGCGATGGAATAATAAAATGAAAGGAGGCCACCCCCATGAAGTTGAAACTAATTTTCAGATTTTATTGCCTTTAAAAATTGATAGATCATTGAATTTCGAATTGAAATTATTCCCATCTGATGAAGATAAATTTGTTGCAGAGGAATTTATGCAAAAAAATGAACTAACTAATTTTATACTTTTTCATACAGGTGCTAGACGAATGTTAAGAAGATGGTCTGAAAAAAACTTTAGTCGATTAGCGTTAGAATTAAAGGAAAAACATAAGCTCGATATCATATTTGTTGGAGATGATAGTGATGTTGAAGTAATTAAATCAATACAAAAGGATTTAAATTTTGTGACTTTTTCTATTGCTGGTAAATTTACACTTTTGCAATTTTCTGCTTTGTGTAATAAAGCGAAATTATTTATTGGGAATGAAAGTGGTCCGTTGCATATTGCTGCTGCAAGTTCGGTACCAGCGGTAGGATTATTTGGCCCAGGTGAGCCGATTACTTTTTATCCATACGGCAAAAAAACAACATTTATTCATCATGTTTTGGAATGTAATCCATGCGATCAAATTCATTGTGTTCGACCTGAATCCCCTTGTATTGATTTAATAACGCAAGTGGAAGTAATGGAAAAGGTTGTTGAGCTAATTGGAAATTAGTTTGTAATGCCACGAATGCACGAATGAAAATGGTTAAAACCATTATAAAAAACTTTTCAAATTTTATAACCCAGGGTTAAAACCCTGGGTTATTGAAAAAAATAAAAATAGGCTGTTAATATTAGAATAATAAAATGTACTAGTTGCTAGGGATTATTGAATAATTGAAAATGGCAAATCGGAGGGCTGGCTTAGGGATAGGAGCGGCATCCTTTTTTTCAATTAAAAAACAATTAATTAAAAAAAGATATAGCGTATAGCCCGACCCCTAATTTTTTTTAATTAGGGGGAAGCCCCAAAAAATTAATTCAACTAATTATAATCAAGTTTTTAATAATTGCTATCAAAAAATAAAAAAACCTAATAAAAGAAATATTTTATATAAATATTTGCAGGATTTATAAATTAAAAATGCTTAAATCTTATTACCAACGAATAATACTAAACGAGGCAGGTTGTGATGAAGCCGGAAGAGGTTGCCTAGCTGGGCCGGTAGTTGCTGCTGCTGTAATTTTACCTGTCGATTACAAAAATGATGTATTACGAGATTCAAAAAAATTAACTAAAAATCAACGAAATACTTTACAGTTAGAAATAAAAAAAAATGCCATAAGTTGGGCTATTGGAGTTTCAATTCCAGAAGAGATTGATGAAATGAATATTCTTAATGCAACTTATTTAGCATTTCATCGGGCGATATCTTATTTACCGATACAACCAGGTTTTTTATTAATTGATGGCAATCGTTTTAAACCGTATTTAGAAATTCCGAATGCATGCATTATTGGAGGCGATGATATTTATTTATCTATTGCTGCTGCGTCGGTTTTAGCAAAAACTTTTCGAGATGATTGGATGGAAGAACTTTCTCTTAGCCACGAAAATTATAGCTGGAAAACCAACAAGGGTTATGGAACTCTAGCTCATCGACTTGCAGTTCAGGAGTTTGGATCTACCGTTCATCACAGAAAAACTTTTAAAGGTGCTATTTAGGTATATCCAAGGCAGTTTTAAAACTTTTACTACATTTAACCCTTACACATAAGAATGAAAAATACCGCTTTAAGTCATTACCATCAAAAGCTGGGTGCCAAAATGGTTCCATTTGCTGGATATAATATGCCAGTACAATATGCTAAAGGCATTAATCATGAACATTCAATAGTTAGAAATGGTGTAGGAGTTTTTGATGTTTCGCACATGGGTGAGTTTTTGTTGAAAGGGCCAAACGCGGCAGAATTAATTCAAAAAGTAACCAGTAATGATGTTTCTAAATTATTTAATGGTAAAGTTCAATATTCTTGTTTACCGAATGAAAACGGGGGAATTGTAGATGATTTATTGGTGTACCGCATCAACGCAGAAACGTTTATGTTGGTAGTAAATGCAAGCAATATTGAAAAAGATTGGAATTGGATTTCGAAATTTAATGATTTAGGAGTGCTAATGCAGGATATTTCTGAGAAAACTTCTTTATTGGCGGTACAAGGTCCAAAAGCAGCTGTGGCCTTACAATCACTAACCGATGTTAATCTTTCGGAAATGGAATATTATACGTTTGAAAAGGGTGTGTTTGCAGGAATTCCAAATGTTTTAATTTCGTCAACTGGATACACTGGTGCAGGTGGTTTCGAATTATATTTTGATAATGAGCACGCAGAAATAATTTGGGATAAGATTTTTGAAGCTGGAAAAGCTGAAGGAATAGAACCAATTGGTTTGGGAGCAAGAGATACCCTGAGATTAGAAATGGGATATTGCTTATATGGAAATGATATTGATGATACTACATCGCCGATAGAAGCTGGTTTAGGTTGGATTACTAAATTTAGTAAACACTTTACTAACTCAACTGAATTGTTAAAGCAAAAAGAACAAGGTGTTGCCCGTAAATTAATTGGTTTTGAAATGACGGAGCGTGGAATTCCCCGACATGATTACGAAATTGTTGATGAAAGTGGTAAAGTTATAGGAAAAGTAACCTCCGGAACTCAATCACCAACGCTGCAAAAAGCAATTGGGATGGGATATGTTGAAACCGCATATGCACGTCAGGGGTCTACATTTTTTATTAAAATTAGAGATCAAAAAGTAGCTGCAATTGTGGCAAAAATTCCATTTGTAAATCAGGTATTATAATTCCGATGAATAAAATTGAAGTTTGTTTCACTCCAGCAATGTTAGATTATTACGACATTTCTGAATCGGTTGTAGTAGTTATTGATATTTTCAGAGCTACTTCCTCTATTTGTTATGGAATAGAAAACGGAGCTTTAGAAATTCTACCTGTTGCTACATTAGAAGAATGCATATCTTATCAAAATAAAGGATATCTATTAGCTGCAGAACGAGATGGTGAAGTGGTTAAAGGGTTTGATTTTGGAAATTCGCCTTTTGCCTACACTGCTGAAAAAGTGAAAGATAAGAGAATTGTACTTACAACTACCAATGGAACTCAAGCCATTGAAACAGCTAGAAAAGCACATAAAATAATCATAGGATCATTTCTTAATTTAAGTGCTGTTTCACAATTTTTGATTTCACAGAACCGAAATATTTTATTGTTATGTGCCGGGTGGAAAAACAAGTTTAATCTCGAAGACACCTTGTTTGCCGGAGCTGTAATTGATAAAATGTCGATAGATGGTTTTGTGGCAGATGATGCTGGAATTGCAGCCTTAACCTTGTTTCAGCAAGCTAAAAATGATTTAAGAGGTTTTCTAAAACAATCATCACACAGTATTCGATTAGAAGAATTGAACATTGAAGAAGATATACAGTTTTGTTTGAATATTGATATTTGTGCTACAGTGCCTGCTTTATTAGGAAATAAAATTACCGCACTTAATAATCTTAGCTGGAAAGTTTAGGATTATTTTTGTGGCGTTCGCTATCTCGGTTTGTTTTCTTCTCCATATTTTTTTCTAATGCGTTGGTTAAATCAATACCGGTTTGATTGGCAATGCATATTAATACAAAAAGTACATCGGCAAGTTCATCTCCCAATTCTTTTTCACTTTCTTTATTTTTAAAAGATTGATCTCCATATTTTCTCGACATAATTCTGGCAACCTCGCCAACTTCTTCTGTTAAGATAGCCAAATTCGTAAGCTCAGAAAAATAACGAACTCCGTTGGTTTTAATCCATAGATCTACTTGTTTTTGTGCTTCGTCAATTGTCATTTTGATAGTTTAAATGGGTTTTTAAATTGATATATAAATCCTTTATTTAAAATTATTTCACTTTTTTATTTAATGTTACTTCAATTATTTTTTGATTTCAATTTTAACTAATAATGTAGATTTTTAACATTAAATTTTAATTTGTAAATTGAATTTAAGTCAATAATTTTTGTGTTTTTGAATTTATTTCTAATCGTTTTTTTATATAATTTAACCCGTTGTGCGGTTTAATTTGTTTTTAATTTGTTTTTAATTATTTTTTTAAATAATTAATATTTAGTATTTTAAATACAATTTGGGGCTTCTCTCGTCTTTTTAATGACGAGAC
>ENA-OFCE01000920-OFCE01000920.1-metagenomes-genome-assembly--contig:-NODE-920-length-16982-cov-5.682224_pt1 | contig 16982 bp, 17 predicted proteins | sample MGYA00153388_OFCE01 | MGnify analysis MGYA00153388
CGTATCGCTGTATAGTCTTTGCCGCAACACTCGCCCTGAGATCTGGCTGTTTGTGTTGACCTCAATCTTGGTGCCGTTTTTGCTGCTGGCAATCCCCGATTTAGTGTTAGGCAATAAACGCTCTGCGGTCAGTCGCTATCTGATTTCCAGCTTTCCAGGGGTGCAGCTTGCAGTTGCCTACTTTTTGGCAAATAAATTATCGATGACCACGCTTTACAGTAAGCGATCGCAGCAGCCTGCTTCCAATCTTGTCCCTTTTCTCTGGCGTGGCATTCTAGCTTTTCTGCTGATTGGTTCTCTCGTTTCTTTAACAGTAAGCGCTCTGTCTGATAGCTGGTGGAATAAAGACTTGAGCTATGCCAACAACCAAACTGCTGATGTGATTAATCAAACGCCTCAGCCAGTCGTCATTAGCGATATTGGAAACGATTTTACAAATACAGGTGATCTCATTTCTCTTAGCTACCGATTCAACAAACCTGTTAAGTTGCTGTTAATAAAAAAGCCAGAATTTGTCACTACGGCTGAGTTTAAATCAGCCCTGCAAGGAACCACCGCGATCGCGTTTCGCCCTTCTAGAAAACTACAAATAAAGCTAGAACAAACCTACGGCAAGTTATCTAATGCGCTTCCGATCGAAAAACTCTGGAAAATCCCCCCAGCGGCAGATATTCCTGAGAAAAAGGCTGTCAAAATCAAAAGAAATATTAAGTAAAGCCCCATACAAGTTTAGGAAACAGTTCAAGGTTAAGAAGCTATCGGCTTACCACTATTAAAATATAGTTGCCGTTCCCATCTACAAAAGCTTTACAGGCATAAATAGACCTAAAAGACAGTTTGCCTTTAAACGCTGAAGTGTCAGGAAAGTCAATTTCAAAATGTAAACAAATGCCTAAATATGTAAACTTATCCAACGAACCCTTATCTTTTATTTGGTAGTTCCCTATACTGGGTTTCATTAGTTCCCCGGTGTGGGGATCACATTTAGTATTTCAATAATTCAACCCTTTATTACTTAGGAGGAAGACATGGCTCTCTCTCACAGCCCAAGCTTGGGTAATTTTTACGCATTTTTAATGATCAAAAGCTTTCTAATTTGGACGTTTACATTAGCCGTTTGTTTGCTCATTGCAGGATTTCCTCTTGTTATTTTGATGGTGGTTGGTGGCTCATTGCTAGCAGTCATTTTGCAATCTGTGGTTCCAATGAGTTCGGTGTTGCTCGTTGCGGGTGGAATTATTGGTCTCAACATTTTTGGGGTCATGTTCGGTGCTGCCATGTTGACGCTGCGCGGTGTTCACCCTGATCAAGTAACCTGGTTACGCTGGCTACAAGGCGAGGAAAATCCTGGAAATAGCGCAGTTTTTGCGGCTTGCCCTTTAACCTGTGCCACGCGCAATTAAATCATTTTTCGGTTGCTTGTCTGTGCTACTCGATTGACATTTCCCCTTACTAACCCGGCACGACCGGGTTTTTTGTTGTCGAGTAGCACTTTATTTGTCATCGATAACAAATTAGTGTTGTTGTTATCAAATTAGTGTCGTCATTAACATTCTTTTGTCGTCTAACACTTTTTGTCTATCGTTAACACTTTGATGTCATCAAGTATTGGGGTAGCCAAGACAGTTGGAAGACAACAAACTATTAAGCTGTTGATCCCGAACGAAGTGCGCCTTTCAATTCACCTTAATAATGAATGTAAACTAAAAAACTCATAATTCAGAGCTAATAAGGAAAATTTATAGTACTTAAGTATTTTCAAATAGCTTTGAAGTGACACTTTTAATCTGACTAAGGAGCTAAGGGGTAAAAAGCTCAGGTATGTAACGGTTCATGAATGAGCCAATTTCGAGGGAAATCGGAATCGTTCCGCTTGATAACCTGCCGCTTGCGTTCTGGCATCAATAGCGTCCATGACGGCATCAGCTAAATCCAGTTCATGTTCAAACATTTGCCCTCTCAATTCATGGGTTTTTAACTGATGCCATTCGGTTTCAATTGGATTGAGTTCTGAGCAGTATTTCGGTAGGAAGAAGACATACAATCCACACGCTTCCCACTCTGCCTATTTTGCCTTGACCTGATTGCAGGTATGCACTGGACCGTTATCTTGGACAATCACCCGCAATCGACCCATTAGCTCGAACGCTTGTTTGGCTTGATGGGCTTGCTCGTCCATCATCTTGATGTAGCGGTCTCCATCGAAACTGCCCACCACTAAGCCGTAGATAAAACTGACCAATGGTTGCAGCAATCCCAAAATACTAATCCGCTTGCCCCTGCGCGAGGTTTGTTCCATGCGCTTCTGCTCCCCTTGGAAAAAGTAACTATACTCGACCGGCATCCACAGGGAAAACCCGGATTCGTCGAGATAGAGTAAGTCGATTTCTCCGACAGCGGCTGAGCATTGCAACATCTCCAAGTCCGCCAGTTTCCTGGCTTTCTCGACGGGGTCTTGTTTGCCGCTGTGGCTGTGGCGCTTGCGCTTCCATATCACCCCCTTTTTTTGAGCACCTGTCTGAGGTGGTCGGCACTCAACTTGATGTTCCGCTCTTGCTCCAACTTCTGAGCAAGTTGTCGGCTATTGTAAGTGTGTTGCTCGTCTCGTAGGCACGCTTCGAGATACTCCATGTCCTCCGGTTGCCAACGCGGTTGCGCTCCCGGATGCGGCGCATCCCACAGTCCTCCCAACCCTTTGGCTTGCCAGCGATGCAGCGTCTCACGAACCGTTCGCTCATTCCAGTCCAAAAAAGCCGCGATTTGCTCAACATATCGACCTTGATGACTCAGCCGAATTGCGGCGGCTCGGTCTTTGACTCGCTGCGGAACGCTCGGGGCAGTCCGTAGTTCAAGTATGGTGCGCTCCTCGGCAGCACTCAGAAACACTTGTAAGCGTGCGCCCATAGCCGACCCTCTAAACTAATGTGGAAATTGGTACCTTTATTTAACTTCACTTACCTGAGCTTTTCAAGATCGACCTACTTAGAACGCAAAAGACGATCGCGACAAAGCTTGTCTCAATTAGCTAAGTCTATGAGGGATCGCTTTCAACTCATCCTGCCCTAAAAAGGCGATTGCGACGTTTGAGTTGCTTATGGGCGATTTGAAATAGCTTTCTTTCAACTCATCCTGCCCTAAAAAGGCGGTTGCGACCCAGCCGTTGCAACTAAGCTGCAACAAGCTTTCTAGGGAAGCTTTTGGCAAACCTTGCTCCAAACTCGATTCCAAGCTCGTTGAGGAATTGCTCTAGATTCATAAACAACTTTGAGGAATAGGCTCAAAGGCAAGTTCGGCGTTTTGGCAAAGGTTCCAAGAATTTTGCCCTCACTTAGGTTTGCCAAGTTTTAAGGGTTAGGGTGAATTCCTCCTTGCTCGGAGGTGAAAACAGTAACCATCACTGCGGTATACCCGCACCCTTTTGCTGGGAGCGCACCCAACGTCGAGGTGGACAGTCACTAGAGCCAAAAAGCAAGACTATCTTCCGATGGTCAAACTAGCCCGTAATTGGCGATTAGCACAGAGACCATTGCTGGCATGAACCACGGCGCAGTTCATCTATACAGTACAAACGTTTTGCTTGCAAGTGTTTTTTATTTCCGAGATTGATAGGCTGAGATTGCTAGCCCCTTTGCTTTCTCTTGAGGCGTTCCTGCAAAAGGTTGTTTGGCTATCTCAATCGCAATACCAATCTGGGCAGCTTGACTTTGAATATTTTGGCTGAGTCGCGCATAGCTCCAACGGTGAACATTAGCCCGATATTGGAGCGCATATTCTCGCTGGAGTTCTATAGAACCGAGATAGTAATTGCTCAACCTAGAGGGAATAAGGATTCCAGGGGATTTAAGGCAGCGAGGATAGACTCAAAAGCAGAGAAACCCTGTCGCCTTCCGGTATTGACAATAGAACGCACTGAGGCAAACAGATCTCTGCCCCAATCAGAGCGAAACCCATTGGTAACTTTACGAAAGATCACACTCCAGCGGAGTGCTTGTTCGCTGGCATTGTGGGTGGGTGGGATGGTCGGGTCATCTAAGAACAGAAACAAGTTTTCCTGCAATGCTCGATAACGGGTTTGGAGCCGCATCCCATCTGCCTGGATGGGGGAGAGAGAGAGAACTTGCTTGAGGTCACGGTACAACCGACATCGATATTGATAGCGGGTGGAATGGGCTAAGTCTACCCACCGTCTTTGCAGGACAAACGCCCGCAGTAGCAGTTTCTTCATCCGTGCCGAGAAGATGTCATCGCCAGCATCGATGCCATACTGACAATCCCTCAGTTGGTGCGCCAGACACACTTGCCAGGATTCGGCAGGATGCGTCTTTTGAGCACTAAACAAATCGGAGACCCACACTTGAGGGCGATAGTCTGCCATCACTTCTGTAATCACATCCCTGCCCCGCGAGGGTCGAATGATGTGGAAAAACACCTGTTCATTTTGAAACACCCATTCCCATTGGTTCTTGCCATTTACCCGCGCACTGGTTTCACCACTACAGACTAGTCTTGAGCGTCTGAGCATCGTGAGAATCCCATCTACCTCAGATTGCAGTTGACCTTTAACCCGTGACAATACGTTGGCAATAGACCCTTCCGATATCTCTAACCCAAACACTTCACCCAGCATCTGCTGCATCCGACTATAGCTAATCCCGTGGCTGTATCGCATCGTCGTGATTAACGCCGCAATCCGATTCCCAAACGGGCTACCGGGTTCCATGCCGACCGGGACTGCTGCAATTTGTGGCGTTCCACACTGGGGACAATCACAGCCATATCGTTCGACTCGGATGACAATCGGCGCGATGGGTGGAATGTCGATTTTGTCATACCGTGCCATCAGTTGCTGTTCAGCCTTGGCAATCTCTGCTCCACACGCTTAACAGCTTTTTACAGTGGACTCAATGATTGGGTCTGGATGCTCACTTAACGGACGACCACCACCTGCTCGACCCAGGCTGCCCACTCGCCGCTGCTCCCTCTTGACCTCAGCTTTGAAGCCTTTTGCTGGGGGCAAGCTAGAATTCTTCGAGGTCTTTTTTGGTTTCTTTTTCTGTATCTTTTGCAGTTCTTCCCACAACGCTAGAATCAAGGCATCTTTTGCCTCATCCGTGAGCTGCTTTAGGTCGGGAAGTTCTGTCATACCGTCACCCTATCCCCTTTTCAGATTTTGTCAATTTACCCCAGTTGAGCAATTACCAAAATTGATAGCAATATTGCGCTTGGTAATCGTACCGTTCGGGTTTAACCGAATCAAATCGACTGACTTAGTACGATCCCGGGTTGTAAATCCTCCCGCTGCCAGCACAGCCTGGTTAAGCGGGGTATTTGGCGGAATTTTCACAGATCCAGGCTGCTTCACTTCACCCACAATATTCACCCGACAGCATTCGGGTGAAAAGCTAGCAGTAGCAACCTGGATCGATTCTGCGGGAGAAATGACCGTTGCCGTTGGAATAACGATGGTATCCCTATCCTGTAAAAACAAATCCTGGCTAACGTCTCCTTCCTTTAACAACTTCTCAGAGGTCGATCGCGATCATTTGCTCAGCACCACTTTTAGTCAAACGCCGAACCTGAATTTCACGAATATTTGCCTGAGGCTTGATTCCACCCGCAATCTGGATTGCGCGGGTGATGGTGGGGGGTGTCTCCACTCCTCCAGAGCCGCTTGCTTGCCCGGTTTCTCCAGCAGCACCTGTACGGGCAGTAGCGGTAACGGTGTGTGGACCAGGACGGTAAACTTCACCCACAACAGCAACGTTTAGCGCCTGACTTTTATCGGCACTAAAGCTGGTTGATGCCAGTTGGATAGATTCAGCTAAATTCGTTTGACTGAGGGTAGGAACGAAGATAGAATCTCCAGCACGTAGGGTAATATCCTGACGAGAATCACCGATTTGTAGAAAATCCCAAAGGTTGACCTTAATCACCTGCTCACCTGAGTGCTGGGGGCGACGAACCTCTATTCGGCGCAGATCTGCCAGTTGAGTAATCCCACCTGCCTGCCGAAGTGCTCGTGACACCGTGGGAACTTGTCCGGTTTCTGTCAGAGTGTAAGCTCCTGGACGATTAACTTCCCCCAAAACGCTGGCTTGCACCGCGCGCGGAGTCACTACATTCACACTCGCAACTGGGTATTTAAGAATTTGGGCATACCCTTTGGAAACAGCACTTGACGCTTCTTTAAGCGTCATCCCTGTGACAGGGATGCTACCAATCTGAGGAAGGGTCAAAGACCCATCGGCTAAGACTTGAAACTCGCCAGAGAACTGGGGCAGTTTGAGTACATCAATCCGAAGGCGATCGCCTGGTCCTAATGTATAGGCATCACTTATCAGAGTGGAAGTCCTCCCCAAACTCCTTGAGCCTCCATTGGCGGGAACCCCTGACTGAGATAGACCGGGTAGAGAATTGGTCATCGCCAACAGCGTTGATATGGTGAAGCCTGTAACGAGTTGAAAAAACTCGTAGAACGTCCTTCAGGCAAGTTTCGTAGCATACAGTTCTAGCCTCTTGAAGGCAATCTTCATTGTAATAAATAATCTAGGCTGTTAACCAAACCGCTCTGTGTAACACACAGCTTTCCACAGAGCGGTTTGGTGGTCTATCTTAAAGAATTTGGTTGGGGGGAGGTGTTTTACCAGAACTTCAAAAACGAGGTGCGTCAAACCTTGTTCCTGGCAAACATAACACTATGCCTGCCAGACATCACAGCACTGCGCCCCCTATCGCCCAATGCCCACATAGCGAAACCCAGCAGCTTCCAAGGTCTGCTGCTGCAAAAAATTCCGTCCATCAATCATCACGGGAGTATGCATCAAGGTTGCTAGATGAGCATAGTCCAATGTCCGAAATTCTTGCCAGTCTGTGACTAATACGAGCGCATCGCAGCCGTCTGCCAAGCGATCTGGATCGGTTTCCACAATCACATCCGACAAGCCACTCCGCAATCCAGTTTGGGAGATGATCGGATCGTAAGCTTTTACCCTAGTTCCCAAACGGGTAAGCTGTTCAATAATGTTCAGGGCAGGGGCATCCCGGAGGTCATCTGTATTAGGTTTAAAGGTTAAACCGAGCAGCCCAACGGTCTTACCCTTAAGGATTTTGAGTACCTGTTGAAGCTTTTCTACCACAACTAGACGTTGCCGCTGGTTGACGCTGACTGCCGCTTTCATGAGTTGCGCTTCAAATCCATAGTCATCTGCTGTGTGGATGAGTGCAGAGACATCTTTGGGAAAACAGGAACCACCCCAGCCAATTCCTGCCTGCAAAAACTTATTGCCGATGCGGGAGTCTAGCCCTATGCCCTTGGAGACCTCTACCACATCTGCCCCAACGCGATCGCAAATATTTGCAACCTCATTAATAAAGCTAATCTTAGTTGCCAAAAAAGCATTAGCAGCATACTTGATCATTTCTGCCGAACTCAGGTCGGTCACAACAATAGGCACCGGCGGCAACGTCTGATCTTCGGCAAAGTGGCGATTCACAACTGGGGCGTACAATTCCTGCATCAGCGCGATCGCTTTAGAATTGCTGCTACCCAACACAATTCGATCCGGGTTGAAAGTATCATAAACCGCCGAGCCTTCTCGTAAAAACTCAGGATTGCTGACAACATCAAATTCCGGCTCTTTTGCAAAGTTAACCGCAGTTGCCGCAACATCAATCCCACCAGCACCCACCAGCACAGGCGATTTTGACTCAGCCTTTCGCTCCGCAGAACCATCCAGCACTAGCATTCTAACCCAGTCTCCCGACCCAATCGGCACCGTAGATTTATTCACAATTACTTTGTATTCACCATTCAGATGGGAACCAATCCCACGCGCCACCGCCTCAACATAACGAGTATCACTTTCTCCACTAGGTAACGCCGGAGTTCCAACAGCGATAAACAAAACTTGCCCATGCTCCACCCCTGCCTTTAAATCCGTCGTGAACTCAATCATTCCATTCTCAATACACGATTGTAGAATTTCCGAAAGTCCCGGCTCAAAGATAGGAGACTGCCCAGATTTCATGAGCTTTACTTTCTCCTTGTTGTTGTCTACGCAAACAACGTGATGACCTGTATGAGCCAAACAAGCTCCAGTAACTAAACCAACATATCCAGTACCAATCACACATACACGCATGAGGCTTTCCCTAAAAGACACGACAAAATTAAGCAGAATCAAACATGGGCAAAATACATCGGATGCACAAAAAAATGCGCTCCGGCTAATCTACACCGACACAATCAACAGAATGCGTAGAGCCAGAAGTGCCTGAGCGGGCACGAAAATCTTCAATGGTATACCGTAAACCCTCAGATAGAGGTACGGTAGGTTGCCAACTCAGCAACTTCTGCGCCTTAGTAATGTCGGGTTTACGCCGACGCGGATCATCCTGAGGCAATGGCTCAAATCGGATATCGGTGTCTGGATTGACCATTTTTTGAATCGTCCGAGCTAATTCAAGAATAGTATATTCCTCTGGATTGCCAAGATTGATAGGTCCTGTATGAATACCATTCATCAACCGGATTAAGCCATCAACCATATCAGAAACATAACAAAAGCTGCGAGTTTGCGACCCTGCTCCATAGACCGTTAATGGAGTTCCCTGAAGCGCCTGCACGACAAAATTGCTAACCACGCGACCATCGTTTTCGAGCATACGAGGACCGTAGGTATTAAAAATTCGGGCAACCCGCACCTCAACATCATTCTGGCGGTGATAATCAAATGCTAAAGTCTCAGCGACCCGCTTACCTTCGTCATAGCAACTCCGAATCCCAATCGTATTCACATTGCCCCAATATTCTTCTGTCTGGGGATGCACCTCAGGATCGCCATAAACTTCAGAGGTGGAGGCTAACAGCACCCTAGCTTTGACCCGCTTTGCCAGTCCCAGCACGTGTAATGTACCAATCACATTGGTCTTGATCGTTTTAACTGGATTGTACTGATAGTGTACGGGCGATGCGGGACATGCCAGATGGTAAATCTGATCAACCTCCAAGCGAATCGGTTCCGTAATATCATGGCGAATTAGCTCAAAGTAGGGATGCCCAAACCACCTCAATACATTATGCTTTCGCCCGGTGTAAAAGTTGTCCAGGCAGATCACCTCATGGCCTTCGGTCATCAGACGGTCAATTAAATGGGAACCGATGAAACCCGCACCACCTGTTACTAGAATTCTCATAGTTTTCAATGACCTCATACGCTATGCGTTACGATAAGCAATCTTACTCTTGGAGTGAGTCCAATTAAGCTTCATGACCCAATCCCTCCATGATTTCGCAGTAAGCAAAAAGTAATTTTCAGCTACTAACCCGACAATATAAATCATGTGGAGAAATTCAGAGTTTTCAGCGGTTTTGGGTTCAAAGATGTCGATTCAATGATTGCTAAGTTGCTATTTCCGAGTACGTGAATAGAACGCCATAGGGCATGTATAACCTTAAATACAACCTATACAAAAGTTTTGTCGGTCACTCAGCAGCTATATTCCTTCTACTTTAAAAAGCCTTAAGCAAAAGGATAACAAGGCAATAAGGCACCGTAAATACCCATCCTGCTAGCTTTATAGAAGCTTCGTAACTACTCAGATGAGAGAGATCCATCAAAAAGATGCTCCAATAGTCAAATTGGTTCCACCTGCAAATTTTCGGTTGATTAAGCAAATTGCTTGGAGAACCAATATTGATAGCATTGCCCATTGAGTTCGTTCCTAAGAAATATACCCCGGAGCAGGGGGTTGAGCAATGAGGTCAAAGCCAAGAGCTAGAGCATTTTTCTTGAGATTCTTAACCACTCTGCTCATTTCGTCTGACATTTTTATATTCCAGATAATGGTTATTATCCGGAATATGATAGAGAGGAGATTTTGAACTGCTTGCCCTGAACACCTGTTGAATCGGCGATCGCTCAAATTCACGGGACGCTCCATCATTCTGATACTCCCGCACGAATACTGCCATGAACCGTCGTAAATCGATTCCTGATCCTATAATCGTGCCGCTCCAGTCAATTCCGGAGCAGTCTGACTCTGCGCGATTGAATAAGACTAGTGAACCCGCTGATTTAAGAAAGTTGCGAGTAGACGAGTTTTTGCAGGCACGATCGCTGGCTCCCAAAAGTCAAAAAGCCTATCGACAGGATCTACAGTGTTTTCTGAATTGGACGGACAAGGGCTGGGCGGAGGTGACACCGCGTCAAGTTGCCCAGTTCAAGGCGCATTTGATGCGGCAGGACTCAGAAACAGGGCGGCGATCGCTGTCGGATGCCACGGTCAGGAGAATCTTGGGAACGCTGAAGAATTTCTACGGGTGGCTGGTGCGATCGCGCTATGTCAGTATCAATCCGACGACGGAAGTGGATCTGCCGAAGCTGACGGAACCGGAGGCGCAAAATCTCAAAGATACAGAGGTCGAGCAAATTGTTCAGGCAGCGTTAGCCAGTTCATTACCAGAGCGGAATATTGCGTTGATTGCAGTGCTGCTGCATGGGCTGCGGGCAGAGGAAGTATCGGCATTGAATCTGGGGGATTACGACGGGCGACGGTTACGCATTCGGGAGGCGAAGGCAGATAGTAAGGGATGGGTGCCACTGACACCTCAAGGAAAGGAGGCGGTGAAGCGGTATCTCCAGTGGCGAGAACTGACGGGGGAAGTATTATCGCCAGAGCGTCCGTTGTTTGTTTCCCATTCCCGGCGCAATCTTTGGCAGCGGTTGGGCTATGACGGGATTCGCAAGGTGATGAATGCGATTTCAAAGCAGACGGAAATTGATTTTCATGCGCATCAGTTCCGGCATACGTTTGCGACCAATTTGGTACTCAAGGGAATGAATCCCTATCATGTGATGACTCTGACTCGCCACAAGTCGGTGCAAAACTTTCGACGTTATACCAAGGCAGCAGACCAAGCAGCGGCAGAGAAGGCGTTCGATGAAGTGATGGGGATGAGTAGGATGCTCAAGCCAGAGAAGGCTACCTCAGTGGCATCAACTCCAAGTTCACAGTCTGAGTCAACTGTTGTTATAGAGTTATCAGATAACTAGTGCCTTGAGAATTGGAGTGTTCAGTTACTCAATCACAATGCATCCCAAGTGAGGAGACAGCGGAGAGGTCTATCCCGCTTGAAGTTAACGGTCTCTAATTGGGTGTAAGCCACCTCCAGCAATGGTTACAAGCCCAGTTCCAATATTGGGGAAAATCTAAAGTGAAAAGGAAAAGTTGCTATAAATCTATCTAACCAAAACGTTTTGGTTAGTTTTATGGGTTACCTTATTGAATCAATGGTATGATCAAACCATAGGTTTTGGTTATTTAACTCATGCCCAGATCTAATACTGCGAAGGCTACAGGTCTTCCCACAAAGTTACCCAAAATTTTGGCGTTTACAAATCAAAAAGGTGGAGCAGGAAAGTCAACAGGAGCGGTTCATGCGGCTGATTGGTTTACGCAAAAAGGCTACTCTGCTCTTCTAGTTGATGCAGACGGACAGGAGAGTTCCTCAGGCTGGCTGCAAGAATTAGGATTACCTTGCAAGGTCATTAGTGATCCAGAAGAGTTGTTTGATGAACTGCCAAAGTTAAGCGAACACTACGACATTGTGATTATTGATGGACCTGGAAATGCCAGTGAGGTGACAAAGGCGGTACTGATTCGGTCAAACCTTGTTTTGATTCCTTGCAGAGACTCAATGATTGATCTGGCAAGCACTGGCAAAATTGTCCAGTTTGTTCGTCAAGCGCGCGAGATCAGAGGTGGACTGCCAACCGCAGCGGTGTATTTGAATGCTGTTAAGGAGAACACGATTTTGCTGCGAGAAGCTCAAGAAGCTTTACAAGGAGGCATTCTACCTTTACTCAACACAGTTCTTCCCGATCGGCAGTGCATTAAAGATTCACCAGGGCAGGGGAGTACGGTGTTTCGGATGAAAGGAACGTCTCCTAAGTCCGCCGCAAATGCTTACAACAAACTTTTGACAGAAGCGTTGAAATTATTTGAGTCTGAATCATGACAACACGACGTAAGTTAAAAGACGCGATCGCCAGCAATGAAGAATTGAATTTTGTCTTCGGTCAAGGAGCAACTCAAAAAATCACTCAGGCGGCTGAAGCAACCAAGGAGCAATTGATCCCATATCACGACATCCTCTGCACCTTCACATTTGTTCCTGATGGGAAGCCAGTCAGACATTACTATGACCCAGAGGATCTACAGCAGTGGGCTTTGAATGATATAAAGCCAAACGGAATTCGATCGCCGCTTTGGGTACGTCCTCATCCTGATCAATCAGGCAAGTATGAACTGGTTGCCGGACTGCGTCGATTCAAAGCAGCAGGAATTATTCAGCTTGAGACCGTTCCAAGCAAGGTATTCAATTGGGATGATCGCACTGCTTTTCACGCTGCCATTTCAGAGAATGCCAATCGTCGAGACTTTAGTGCTTTGGAGGAACTGGACAACACGTTACGTCTGCTTGAAATTCAGTTAGGGTGTGACGTTGAAGCGGTTGTTAGTCTGCTCTACCGCATGAACAATGCAGCAAAAGGAACAACTAACCAAAACGTTTTGGTTAGTCAGGAAGCTGAACTAGTCAAACAAATTTTCGACTCTTTTGGACGCATTACCTGGCAATCTTTTGTTGCCACCCGATTGCCTTTACTCAAAAAGCCTCAAGAGATTTTAAACGGAATTCGTCAAGGGAAAATTCATTACACTAAAGGAATTTTGATTGCCAGCCTCAAAGATACAGATGCCCGACAGCAAATGCTGACAGAAGTTGTTCACAATTCCCTTAGCCTATCCGAAATTAAGCAGCGGCTTAAACTGCTCAACAACGAGTCAAAACCGTCTGAACCGGCGAATCTCAAGCAGCGGTTAACCCAGACTATTCAATTAGCAAAAAAAGATAAAACGCTTTGGAGCGACCCAGCCAAGACTCAACAGTTAGAACATTTGCTCAATCAGCTAGAGGCAATTATCACAAATTAACTCTGGATCTGGAAAGTTTCATTGTTGTCTACCCTAAATACCATACTCCTAAGAGTTGTCAACATAGTCACCGATCCTGCAGCAATTGCAAATTCAAAATTTAGGATGAATTAGTTGCGACCGTGGTGGTTGAGTCTGAGAGCATGAAATCAATCAAGTGCTGCCAACTCTCAAACAGCAGATACTGGGTGAGGCTAAGAATATCTTGAAAAAACCCTTTGCGGGTGCCTCTTTGTTGGCGAATTTTCTGGTAGGGCAGATCGACCAGGTGCAAGACGGTGTGAAACAAGAACGCCAATAGGTTGAGCGTCAGCAATGTAGCGGCGAGATGGTGCTGTCCATGTCCAAAGTTGTGTTCGAGATGGTAGCCCTTGGTTTTAAGGACATTATGGTTTTCATTTTCAGTTTTCCAGCGACTTCTGCCCGCACGGACGACGGGGGCAACCGTTTCTGGGTTGAGGAGATGGTGAGTGATAAAAGCATTGTGGTAAAGCACCTTGCCATCTGACTCACGGGTGATTGTGAGTTCGCACCCGTTGACGAGCAATGCGGGCTGGGTGTCTCTCATCGGAATTTGATTGACATAGCGATAGCGATAGGTTTCCTTGGAGCGCTTGTTCCATTGAGACGTTTCTAAAGTCTTGAGTTCACCCACGCGATCAAGGTAGCTGACCGAGTCATAGAGGGCGCAATGAGACTCCGGCAAGCACGTGAAGATGAAGTTCATCTGTGCCGCCAAACAGTGTTCAACCATCGGTTGACGGCTGTAAAGGTCATCTCCTAACAGCGTCACGGGTTGCCGGGTGAACAGTTTGGCATGAACGCTCAACCCCCGTTTCGCGGCTGCCACCTCACAATCTTGTTTCTCACTGCCGTCTTGAGGGGTGATCAACTCTGGGGCTAACGCAATCACCTGAGAGTGCCCCGGTGCCACAATCACCGGCAGAATCGCAGCATGAAAGTAGGTCACAGTCCCGTTTTTATGGGTACGACTCGAACAGCGCTCACAATGAATCTTCTGCGAACTGAAATACTGCGTTCCATCTAAGGTCACCAGTAGATGACCGCCCAGACATTCATAGGCTCCAAGATGTCCTTCCCTTTGCAACGCTTGGTAGACCCAACCGAACACCGCAAATAGTTCCTGTGCCATCACTTTGTCCAAAATATTGCGGATTTGGAGCATCGTCGGCACCTGCACTAATCCAAACAACGTTTGAGCGTTATCCTGCCCTTGGCGGCTCTGCATCTGGCGTTGGTGTTCCAAGAATGATTCGCATTGCATAAAAAATACTGAAAAAGCTCCTAGCACCCCATCCTTCAGGCTGTAGCGCGTATTATTACTCGCAAGCCTTGGGTCTTTGACTTGCCCAATCACCTGATGGAGCAGTCCCAACAAAACCCCGAAGCTCAACGGCTTTGCTTCCATCCGATCTCCTCTGTAAGATTCCTCTCATCTTCTAAAAGATCTGCTCCTGTTGTCAAAATCTGAATTTGCAATTGCTGTCAATAATCGGCTAAAACAGAGAATCCATCTGATCAAGGAGTATGGAGATGTACCATTAGTAGAATGCTATCCAGCGCAGCTTAATCAGATGTTCATGAATTTGATTGCAAACGCGATCGATGCATTAGAAGAATGCAATGTGGCGGATGCAGAATGATCGATGCTCAATCCTTAATTTACAATTCCCAGCCCCCAGATCCTACCATCACCATTCGCACCGGACAAGTAGATCAGCATCACGTTTCCATTCAGATTTGTGATGATGGTCCAGGAATTTCACCTGAAAATCAAGCGAAACTTTTTGATCCCTTCTTCACAACAAAGTCGGTTGGGAAAGGCACAGGGTTAGGTCTTTCTATTTTTTACCAGATTATCGAGAAACACCAAGGAGCAATCAAGGTCATCTCAAAAATGGGGCAGGGAACAGAGTTTGAAATCCTACTGCCGGTCAACAAATTAACTTCATCAGTAGCAATTTAACTGCGCAGAATCGAAAACTGCCACGAGTATTGATCGCAGTGAGGCTCAAAATCAGGACTTTTGCGGGGGCGGGGCGTTGAGCAGAAAGGAGTTGACTCATTGCTATACCCGCAACGGGTCAATGAAATGAGACTACGTTTTTCCGGCTTCTCTGCTAGCTTCCAGCAATTTTCATCGGTGCTAAGCTCTAAACTCAGTCTCATGAGTTTGCGACGTTTCAGCGTACTACAAATCTTCAATTCAGTCCGCTTTTAGTCCAGCCCGTTTTTGAGACTGAAAATCTCATATCAAGACTAACCTGGGTCATTCTCATGTAACTGCATCAAAACTCGTCTGATCTGTTCTATTTTGATACATAGATTGATTGACAAGTTGTTTTAGAGAGTTTTAGATCTGAAACGCCAAGTTGCGATCGCCCATACGACTGTCACTTTTGAGGTCGTTTGATTGACAGCTAACGGCACAATTGAGCGGCAGCCAGGGGCCAAAACTCGTTAGCTTGCTACCCCTGATCGCCCCCTTACACCTTGCTAGTGGGTCGTTTGCTACGGTTGAAGCCTTAGCTAGGAAGAGGGAAAATAATGACACTCTAGCGTGAGGTAACGCTATGACTCGACAGCAAAAGCACCCTCTTCGAGATCTGACTCCTGAAGAGCAGCAGTATTTGGAAAAAGTCCGTTGATCGCAAAGTAAAAGCGCCAGCCGAGTTGTCCGTGCCAAGCTATTGTTGGCAGTAGCAGAGGGGTTCAATTACACAGATGCAGCACACCGTGTGGGAAGACGCTCTGGAGATGCAGTTGGGAGATTAGTGGCTCGATTCAACAAAGCGGGAATTGCGGCTTTGAACTTACGACATGGAGGAGGACCAAGCATTGTGTATGGGAGTGAACAACGCTCAAAGATTCTCAAGGCTGTTCAAAAACAGCCAGATAGACAGACAGAGGGAACAGCAACGTGGAGTCTGACAACATTGCAACGGAGCCTTCGAACAAAGGAATCAGATTTAGCCCATGTGAGTACCTACACACTGCACAAAGTTTTGCAAGAGTCGGGATGGAGTTGGCAAAAGAATCGAAGCTGGTGTGAAACGGGAAAAGTTGTGAGAAAACGAAAAGCTGGAGTGGTCAATGTCGTAGACCCGGATACAGAAGCAAAAAAGCCTTAATTGAGCAAGCTTATAGAGTTGCAGAGGCCATGGGAATTGCCGTTTGGTGCCAAGATGAAGCAGGTCCATTTGCAACGATTCCCTATCCAGGTGAGAGCTGGCAAGAGCAGGAACATCCAGCCACTTATCCCCATGAGTACATTCGGGATGGAACTGCCAAATTGCTCACCTTGTTTCATCCAAAAGACGGGAGAGTTCGAGTCAAGGGGGTACAAACTTGCACCAATCAAGTATTACATCCGTGGTTAAAACAAGAATTAGCAGAGATTTTGCAATCTCTACCCCCCTCACAAAGAGCGATGAACCCAGATGAAATTCGGTTACTGTGGCAACGATGGCGTGAAAATCTCAGCATCAAATTTACACTACCTCAAGAGCTTCCAGCCCTAAGAATGCTGTTAGTTTGTGACAATCTTGCAGGGCATAAAACACCTGAATTTGTTGTGTGGTTATGCACCCACGGGATCTTACCTCTGTACACACCTTTAGGAGACAGTTGGATGAACATGGCAGAATCCATCCAACGAATTCTGAAACAACGGGCATTATCTGGACAACATCCTCAAACCCCTCAACAGATTATTGACTAGTTAGAAACCGTTGCTCAAGTTTGGAATCGTCATCCAACTCCGTTTGAATGGGGCGGCAAACGGGCGGCTCGATGACAAAGGGCACGTCTCCGACGACAGCATCAACTGGGCGGGTCTGGAGCTTGGGCTGTTTCTCCAATTCCAAGAAATCCAGCTTCTACAGAAAGGCTTCAACCGTAGCAAACGACCCACTAGTAGAGTAACTTGAAAATTTTGCAACGTAGGTTGGGTTGAGTGACAGCGA
>ENA-OFCE01000921-OFCE01000921.1-metagenomes-genome-assembly--contig:-NODE-921-length-16947-cov-3.987035_pt1 | contig 16947 bp, 15 predicted proteins | sample MGYA00153388_OFCE01 | MGnify analysis MGYA00153388
CACACGCCCGCCGGGGATCTTGATCCGCTGCATGTGCTTGACGTGCGCAAGCTGGGCGTAGACGCCCATCGAGAGGCGAAGCGGGCGGAACTGGTCGGGCGTGATCTCTGCCCGCCGGAATTTCCCAATGTTCTCGGCGTACTCGTCGATGGCTCCCGAGAGTGGGTCTGCGCGCTCGCTCATGCGCCCAGTATATTCCCGACAATTCCGACCGATCCAGTGCAACAATCTAATTGTGGGTCGTCGTACCCGAGCGGCAGGAGTACGGCCGCTACGGGAACCCGACGGCGCGCGAGGTCGAGAAGCGCATCGCCGCGCTCGACGGCGCGGTGATGAGCGCGTTCATCCGGGCGAAGAAGCCCGCCGCGAGCTGAACGGCTCCTCGGGGAAAGTCCTGTGGATGATATCGTCCTCGAATGCTCCGGTGCGTTCCGGACGACGGCTCTCCTCGAGCCTTACTTCAAGGCCGGGGTGAAGAAGGTCATCGTCGCCGCACCCGTGAAGGAAGGCGCGCTCAACGTGGTCATGGGCGTCAACGATCACCTCTACCGCGCCGAGGAGCACCACCTGCTCACCGCCGCGTCGTGCACCACCAACTGCCTCGCCCCCGTCGTCAAGGTCGTGCACGAGGCCATCGGCATCCGCCACGGCCAGATCACCACCATCCATGACCCGACCAACACCAACCTGATGGTCGATGCGCCGCACAAGGATCTGCGCCGCGCGCGCAGCGCGATGCTCAGCCTGGCACCGACCACCACCGGCAGTGCCACCGCCATTGCGCTGATCTACCCCGAACTCAAAGGCAAGCTGAACGGCCACGCCGTGCGCGCGCCGGTGCTGAACGCATCGCTCACCGACTGCGTGTTCGAACTGAAGCGCGAGACCACCGCCGAGGAAGTGAACGGCCTGTTTGCCGAGGCGGCGATGGGCCCGCTGGCCGGCATCCTGGGCTATGAGGAGCGACCTCTCGTCAGCGCCGACTATGCCCGCGACACCCGGTCTTCGATCATCGATGCGCTGTCCACCATGGTCACCGATGGCACGATGCTCAAGGTCTACGCCTGGTACGACAACGAGATGGGCTATGCGTGCCGCATGGTGGATCTGGCTTGCCACATGGACAGCCTGGGTCTTTGATCGCCGGCCCCACCGCCGTGCCCGCCGCCACACCCTCGCCAGGGAGCCCCGTCGCCGCGCCAACCAACGGCGCGCGCAACTACGCCATCGTCACCGCAGCGTATTGGGGCTTCACGCTGACCGACGGCGCACTGCGCATGTTGGTGCTGCTGCACTTCTACCGGCTGGGCTATTCGCCGTTCACGCTGGCCTTCCTGTTCCTGCTTTACGAAGCGATGGGCGTGGTGGCCAATCTGATCGGCGGCTGGCTGGCCACGCGCTACGGCATCCAGCGCATGCTGACGGTGGGACTGTGCACGCAGATCACGGGATTCCTGCTGTTGTCGCAGTTGTCGCCCAGCTGGACCGTTGCGATGTCGGTGGCCTGGGTCGTGTTGTCGCAGGGCGTCTGTGGCGTCGCGAAGGACCTGACCAAGACGTCAGCCAAGTCGGCGATCAAGCTCACCGCAAGCACCGCGTCGGGCCAGTTGTTCAAATGGGTCGCGTGGTTCACCGGCAGCAAGAATGCGATGAAGGGCGTGGGCTTCTTCCTCGGCGGCGTGCTGCTCGACCAGTTGGGCTTTCAGGTTTCGCTGTGGGCGATGGCAGGGTTGCTGGCCGTGGTGCTGGTCGGTGTCGTCACCTTCGTGCCACCGCTGATGGGCAAGGCCAAGGCCTCGAAGTCGGCGAAGGAGTTGTTCGCGAAGAACCGCGCCATCAACCTGCTGGCCGCTGCCCGCGTGGTGCTGTTCGGCGCGCGCGACGTCTGGTTCGTCGTCGGCGTGCCGGTGTTCCTGTACGCCTCGGGCTGGACTTTCACCATGGTTGGCGGCTTCCTGGCCGCATGGACCATCGGCTACGGCCTGGTGCAGGCGCTGGCGCCCGCATTGGTCCGGCGCAGCGACGACGGCTTGAGCACCGAGGTACCGGCGGCGCGGCTGTGGTCGGCGCTGCTGGCGGTGGTTCCCATCGCCCTGGCCGTCGCAGTGGCGCTGAAAGTGCCGCACCTGGAATGGGTGATCGTTGGTGGTCTGGGCGTCTTCGGCTTCGCCTTCGCCGTCAACTCCTCGGTCCACTCGTACCTGATCCTGGCTTACGCCGGTTCTGAGAAAGCCGCCGAGGACGTGGGCTTCTATTACGCCGCCAACGCGCTGGGCCGCTTCTTCGGCACGCTGCTGTCGGGCCTGCTGTACCAATGGGGCGGGCTGCTTTTCTCGCTGAGTGGATCGGCCGCGATGCTGGTCACGTGTTGGTTGATCACGCTCGCACTGCCCGACAAGGCGACCGCACCGGTGAAAGGCTCGAAAGCTGCATTGGCCCGTGACACCGATCCCACCGTCGTCTCAGCCAGCGCCACGGCGAACAGCGTCGCGTCTTCGACCGATCAATCACGTTGAGGACTCAAGTGGCCACATCCGCAACCAAGACCAGGCCGGCCCCTCAAAAAGCGGCACCGTTGATGGAAGAAAAGGCCGCGGTTACCTCCCTCGCGGCGCTGGCCCAGGGCATGCGACTGCGCATCTTCCGGGCCCTGGTCGGTGCGGGCCCGCGAGGTCTGACGCCGGGGGCACTGTCGGCCACGCTCGACGTGCCGGCCTCGACGCTGTCCTTTCACCTCAAGGAGTTGCTGCACTCGGGTCTCGTCTCGCAAGAACGTGACGGCAGAAACCTGATCTATCGCCCTTCGCTCGATCAGATGAACGCACTGCTGACCTACCTGACGGCGCATTGCTGCCAGGGGGCAGATGGCAGCCCCGTCAAGAACGCTTGCGATGTCGCATCACCGCCCGGTTGCACGACCTGCTGATCGACCCGATTGCCGCGAATCTGCCCGTTGATCCGCCCGTTCATCCGCCTGCCCATCCGCCTGCCCATCCGCCCAAGCGCACCCCATGAGCGACAAGGTCTACAACGTTCTGTTCATCTGCACCCAAAACTCGGCACGCTCGATCATGGCCGAAGGCTTGCTCAACGGCGTTGCCAGAGGCCGCTTGCTGGCTTTCTCTGCAGGCAGCCGACCTGCGCGGTGCCGGCACCGCGGTGTGCAACATGGAGTGGTGGTGCAACGCGACAGGGTCGAGGCGCGTATCGACGCCGCCGCCGGCCAGCAGCCCGGGCAAGCTCGACGCAAACCGCAGCCGGTTGCCAATTTGCGTCAGGTACAGCGGCTTGATGCCGAAACGGTCGCGCGCAGGAAACTGGCTGGCGCTGTGCCCGTTTCGCCCACCGCGCATATTCCAGTTGGCAAAGGCAAACATGCCGTGGACGCACTGTTCGCCCCAGGCGTGATGCGCCTTCAAGATCACTTCGCTGTCGCCGTCGGAGAAGAACGCGTATTCAGCACGATCAGCTCGGTGCGCAACTCCCGGTAGTTAAAGATCGTGGCGTTGGACACCAAGGCCAGTTGCAGCGTGGCGCCGAACATCGGCTGATCGGCGCTTGCTGACAGGTCGATGATCGCGAGGCGCTGGTGCCTGAAATCGACCTTCCGTCGGCATACGTTCCCGCGTGCTCCAGCCCGCGCCGTGCCTGCGTCGCGGACATGCGTTCGATCATCGCCAAGTCAGGTGACGTGGCGTCGAAATTCAGTTCACCATAGATGCCGCACAGGGAAGGTTTGGCGCAGGACGGGTGTTTCGTTCATCGAAATGGTCAGGCGCAACTGCCGGGCGCCTTGCTCGAGCAGTGAGATCCAGTGATGCTGGTTGTTGCCGCTGAGGGCGATGCGATGGCGGTCTTGGCATCGGCAAACAGCAGCTCCCGCATTCGGTCTCGCTCCGCAGCGCTGGGCCACGCAGCGTTGTCTAGAACGGCCGCTTCTGTTTGCGCTGAGGTGGGTGCATGCGCCAGGTCGACGCGTCCTTGCGCGTCGAAACGCACCAGGCTGTAGGTCTCGTTGATGACAACGTCGGGTGCACCGCCTTTCAAGCGCACAAACCAGTCGGCCAAACGCAACGTCTGCCCCGCCATGGCCTCGAGCGTGGCCTCGCCCCGCGTCATTGCAACGTACAAGGCAGGCGGGACCGCGTGCACACCACTGCTTTCGTCGAGCAGGAAGCCATAGGACGCGTGCTCGGCGGCGGCGCTGGCTTCAGCATCGCCCGTGCAGGTCAGCCCGTTTTCGCGTGATGAACATCGACCGAACCCATCGGCCGGGCTGTACACCGGCGCAAAGCCACCACCCGGTGTGCGGAAGTTGGTGGTCTGCCCCTGGTACATGCGGGCGGCCACCCACTGCACCATGCCGTCGTAGGTGTAGGCGCGAAGGTCGTACTTCATGGCCTTGGTGGTCTGCTCTGCCGCCATTGCCTTCGGGTCATCGATGATCCGTTCCCCGGGTGCCACGATGGCCTGGGCCACGTAGTCGCCAGCCAGGATGTCCTGCCAGACCCGCTTCGTCAGCTTGTCTCCCCGATAGGCCGCGCGGCTGCCAAACCCTGCCACGGGCTTGAAGAACAGGCCGCGGCGCGCATCCCACAAGCGCTGCGCATCGGCGGCGTCCACCACCTCGGTGCGAGGCACGTGCTCGAGCAGTAGTTGCTGCGTGGCCGGCGGCACGCCCAACGCTTGCAGCCGCGCAGCATCGCTGAACAGCGCGAGGTGACGCTTGTCGGCGTAAAGGGCATGGGCTTGCGGGTGCGGCGTCAGCACCACGGCGTGCTGCAGGTACGCTTCACGAAGTGCGCTGCTCTGCGGTTGATCCAGGTAGAAATCGGTCAAGCGGTTGTAGACCAGATCGATGGCCAGGTCGCCGTGCCACAACATGCCGTCGCGCCACTCGAGCGCAGCCGGATCGGCGATGACGGCTTGCAGCCCGTGCCGTTCGAACAATTGCTGGAACAGCAGGAACTCGGGGTACAGGTATTGATCCTCGGGTGCCACGTCGACGATGGCAATGCTGGCCAGTGGCCGCATGCTTGAAGACGGGCCGGCCGTGAGGCCCGCCGCCACCCCAGCCATCTGTCCAGCCAACAACCATTCGTGCCGGAACATGGCGACGATCTGCTGCTCGAACTTCACCACGCTGGTCAGCGTGGGCACCATGGAATCCACTGCTGCGCAGCAGGCGTGCTGGGCCCGCGCCAGCACGGCGTTGAGCATGGCTCCACCCGCGTTGGTGTTGATCTCGATCAGTCCCAGATGTCCCTCACTCAGATGGAAGTCGTAGCCGAAGAAGGCACCGAGCGGCCCTCGCGTCCCCAGCCTGGCGATGGCGGGTGCGGCGCTCAGCACCTGCTCCCGGTAGGCCGGTAGCGCCACCACCCATTCAACGGCCCGCATCACCTGCGCCATGCGATGCAGCTGCGGCGTCGCGACGAACACCGGCAATGCTGCGAAGAGGAACGGACAACGCTGCCGGACCATCTCGGCAAGGCCGGGCTGTCCCAACTCCGAATCGAGGGCACGCGCCAGCGCCTTCGTGTCGAGGCTGAAGCAGAAGCACGCGCTGTTGAGCAACTCGATGGCGCTGCGGCGCTCGGCGGGCGGCGATGGCTGCAGGACAACGTTCACGGTCGGTCGTTGATCGGGTTGTGGTTTGGGTGGGTTCGGCGATTGGCCATCGGTGGCGAGCAAACTGACGAGTCGCTACACATTAGCAATCGCTTTCTTGACTGTCAGTGCGGTGGCCGACCCAGCGATCAAGCCTCTCGGGCGGGCGAAGAAGGCAGGCTCGACGCAGGCAGCCACGACAGGCAGACCTGCAACAGCGACTCGGACTGCCGGTCTGCGGTGTGTGCAACTGGCGTGGCTGGCGGACTCGGTCCTATTCTTTCCGCCGGCTATGAAGCACTCTAGCCAGCGCTGCAGGTGCTTCTGGCGTGCCTTGAGTCGATATTGCCGTGCGCCAGCGCGGATGTAGGCGTGTCGCTGCAGCAAATTTACTTGGCGGGCTGAATGTCGGTGACGGTGAATTTGCCACCGTCGTTGATGGCCTTGAACATCACCTTGTCGCCGGCCTTCAGCTTGTCGAGCATGGCCTTGTCTTTGACGACGAACACCATCGTCATGCCGGGCATGTCGAGGTTTTTGATCGCGCCGTGCTTGAGCGTGACCTTGCCCGCGTCGGTGTCAATTTTGCGAACCTCCGCGTCGGTCATGTCGGCGGCAACGGTCGCGGTGGCCGCCGTCTTGTGGTGCGCATCGTCGGCCCATGCGGACAGCGGCGTCAACAGGGCGAGCGAAACGCTGGCGAGCAGTGTCTTCAGTTGCGTGTTCATGGTCAGTTTTCCTTGTGGAGTAAAAAATGAAATGGTGATGCGGGAATCATGGTTCGGATGGTGTCTGCCGCCTTAACTTCCCGCGGTCGATGCCACGACCTTGACCTTGCCCACCATACCGGCCGAGTAGTGACCGGCAATCAGGCAAGCGAAATCGAAGTCACCGGCGCGGTTGAAGGTCCAGACGATCTCGCCGGTCTTGCCGGGCGGCACATGCGCCATGTAGGGCTCGCTGTGTTCCATGGTCGGAAATTTGACCATCAGCGCTGCATGCGCTTCGAGTTCCTTCTTCGTGCCGAGCACGAACTCGTGCATCACGGCGCCGCTGTTCCTGAGCACGAACTTGACGGTCTCACCTTGCTTGATCTCCAGCTTGTCGGGCGTGAAGCGCATGTTGTCGTTCATCCTGAATTCGACGGTACGGATGCCGGGCTTCGCATCGCCGGCGATGCCCCAGTCTTTCTGCTCCTTCTTGACCGGGCCGGCCTTCTGGTCGTGCGGCTTGTCGGTGTGGGCCATCGCAATCCCGGGGATGGCCAGCGCGGCAGCCACCAAAAGTGTCTCGATGAAATTCATGAAAGTCTCTTTGGGTAGGTTGTGAATGGATAAAAGTCGGTCATGGGTTCAGTGGCCGGAATGGCCGGCGCCGGGCTTGCGAACCGTGACTTCCGTGGCAGTGGCCGGCTTGGCCAGCGGCGGCATCGAGCCCAAGCCCGCGCCACGCTCGGCCTTGAAGCGAGCCGGGTCGGGCAACGCGCCCGTCCACTCGTAGGCCACTTCACCGGGTGGGTGCTGGTACCAACCGGGATCCTTGTAGTCGCCGGCTTTCTGGTCCTTTCGCACCTTCACAACGCTGAACATGCCGCCCATGCCGACAGCGCCGAAAGGCCCGGTGCCGGTCATCATGGCCGCGGTGTTGTCTGGCAGCGGCATCTCCATCTCGGTCATGTCCTTCATGCCGCGCTCGCCCATCACCATGTACTCAGGAATCAGCTGGGTGATCTGCTTGGCCACACCGCGGTGATCGACGCCGATCATGGTGGGCACGTCGTGGCCCATCGCGTTCATCGTGTGGTGGCTTTTATGGCAGTGAAAGGCCCAGTCTCCTTCTTCGTCGGCCAGGAACTCCAGTTGCCGCATCTGACCCACAGCCACGTCGGTGGTCACCTCGTATTGGCGGGCGCTCTTGGGCGTCGGCCCGCCATCCGTTCCGGTGATCAGGAACTCGTGTCCGTGCAAATGGATCGGGTGGTTGGTCATCGTCAGGTTGCCCACGCGGATGCGCACCTTGTCGTTCTTGCGCACCACCAGCGGGTCGATGCCGGGGAAGATGCGGCTGTTCCAGCTCCACAGGTTGAAGTCGAGCATCGTCATGATCTTGGGCGTGGCGCTGCCCGGCTCGATGTCGTAGGCGTTGAGCAGGAACACGAAGTCGCGGTCCACCTCGTCGATCAGCGGGTGCTTCTGCTTTGGATGAGTGATCCAGAAGCCCATCATCCCCATCGCCATCTGCACCATCTCGTCGGCATGCGGGTGGTACATGAAGGTGCCGGGCCGGCGCGCCACGAACTCGTAGACGTAGGTCTTGCCGGGCGGGATGCCGGGCTGGTTGAGTCCCGTCACGCCGTCCATGCCGTTGGGCAGGCGCTGGCCGTGCCAGTGAATGCTGGTCAGTTCACCCAGCTTGTTGGTGACGAAGATGCGGACTCGGTCGCCTTCCACCACCTCGATCGTCGGCCCCGGGCTCTGGCCGTTGTAGCCCCACAGGTGGGCCTTGAAGCCGGCGGTCATCTCGCGCACCACGGGCTCGGCGACGAGGTGGAATTCCTTCACGCCGTTGTTCATGCGCCAGGGCAGCGTCCAGCCGTTGAGCGTGACCACCGGGTTGTAGGGCCGGCCAGTGTTGGGCACCAAGGGCGGCATGGTGTCGGGCTTGGTCTGCATGACCGGCTCGGGCAGCGCAGCCATGGCCACTTTACTGACCGAGGCAGCGGCTGCAACAGCGGTGATGGTGCCGATCCTCGCTGCAGCGCCGAGCATCTTGCGTCGTGAAAGCAGGTGCTCTTCATTCATGTGAACGTCCTTCATGTTCAGTGGGGTGCGCCGGCGGCTTCGGCTGCCATGGCGGGACCTGCTGCCGCGCCTGTGGATGAAGCAAGGCTCGGTTTGCCGATCAGCGCCATGTCGAGATCGGCCTGCGCGATCCAGAAGTCGCGCAGCGCCTGAATCGAGCCGTTGACGCTGGCGATCTGGGTGCGAGCATCCGCCAGCAGTTCGAACACGCCGATCAGCATGCCGTTGTAGCGAAGCATGTTTTCCTCGGCAATGCGCTGGTTCAGAGGCACCACTTCGTCGCGCTGGTGGCGGGCAATGTCGTAGGCCGAGCGGTAGCCGGTGTAGGCCTCGCGCACTTCGGAGCGTGCGTTGATGGCGGTCTCAGCCGCGCGGTGAACGGTCTGCATGTACACGCCTTCAGCCCGCGCCACGCGTGCGCCGCCCCAGTCGAACAGCGGCAACTCGAAGCCGATCTCCCAACCGCGCTGGGTCGGTGCTTCGTTCGAACTGTTGCGCATCAAACCGAGTTCGAGCACGTTGACGAAGCGGGTGGTGCGCGTCAGGCCCAGATTGCGAGCCGTTTGCTCTGCCGCCAGCTTGGCGCCTTGCACGTCCAGCCGCTGCGACATGGCCACCCTTTCGATGTCCGGCAACTCCAACACGTCCTTGGGCAGGTCGGGCAGGCGCTCGGGCAGCGCGAACTGTGTCTGCGTTCCCCAAGCACCCAGCAGCCGTGTCAGGCGCTCGCGTGTGGCGCGTTGCGCCTGCTCGGCCCGAGCCAGGTTCAGCGCGGCATCGGCATAGAAAACCTGCTCGCGGGCGCGCTGCAGTTTGTTGAAGTTGCCCACCTGCTCCATGCGGCGCGCCAGTTCGGCACTGGCATCGGCGGTCTGTTTGACCTTGCGCAAGTAGCGCACGGTCTCCTCGGCGGCCAGGGCGTTGTAGTACGCCTTGCGCGTGTCGGCTGCAAGCGTCAACACGCTCATCGCGACCATGGCCTTGGTTTGCTCGAAGCGCCGGGCTTCCATCCGGCCGATCAGCGGCATGGCGATCAGGCGGGCGATGTTGAAGTGCAGCCCCCGCTCGATTTCCCGCTCGTCGCCCCGGCTCGACCGCCCGAAGCTGAAGCCCGGATTGGGCAGGCGCCCGGCCTGCACCACCTCGGCCTCGCTGATGCCCAGGTCTTGGAATGTGGCCTGCAGGCCGCGGTTGTTGAGCAAGGCCACCTGCACCGCATCGTCCACGGTCAGCGGCCTGGACAACAGTTCGCCGACACGCTTGGCGATGCTGTCCTGGTCGGCATCAGAGCGGGCCCATTGAATTTTCACGTCCCTGCCAAGTCGGTCCTGGGCGGTCTTTTCCACCGCTGCAAAGCCGCCATCGGAGCTGAACGAGGCGCAGCCGCCGAGCACGGCGGCGCCGACGATCAGGGCCGGCAAAGCCAGGCGTCGAGAAGGCGCCCTCATGGCGGGTGGTGGCCGCCGTGCCCGGCGGGCATCGGCTGGGCCGTCTCTTTGGAGGCGGCTGCGGGCGGGGTGGCTGCAGGCTTCGCTTCTGGAACTGGATCGGGTTGCTGTGCCTCGCGGGCATAGGCGCGCCAGCCACCGATGCGGGTGACGGTGTCGTTGGCGTCGCGCCAGGAAACCGGCTTCTCGTCGCTCAGCAAACGGTACCGTGAAAACGCCGACTGGTAGCTCGGCGCGGGCACGCCGGCATTGGGATCGAGCGGATCAGGTTGGGCGGCTTTGACATCCGGCTGTGCCTGAGCAGGCAGTGAGGCAAGCAAAGCGGCCGCGAGCAGTCCGGATGGCGCCGTGCGCCGGATGCGCCAACGCAAATACGCTGCAAAAACAGGAATCAAATGGAAACGGACCATGGTGTCCTCGCGTCAAAGTCTGGGTGCTCCAGTGCTGTATCCACAGCGCGGGAGAGACAGGACCCGGCGAAAACGCGCGTGTCAAAAAAACGCGGCGAATTCGCCAGCTAGGCGAGAACGATTCGAGGCGGGCGGTCGGGGCCGTCAGCGGAATACGTGTCGACGCTGGGCACCACGGCGGAAAACACCGTGGAGGTGTGTGCAGCGGCCGAAACCGCCAGCACCATGCTCAAGATCGCCGCTGCCGAGCAGCAAGAAGCGCAGGCGCTGCACGTGTGCGGGCTGACATCGCCAGCCTTGACGGACGACCTTGCTTCTGCCGAGGCCGACGTATCTTCATTCGCCTGGGCTGCCCGGTCGTGGTGCACGTGCGTCGAGGCGTGGTTTTCGTCCTGATCAACGCGCTCGATCGATTCAACGGATGGCGACTGTGCGGCTGAGCTGACACCAGCGTGATTGGGACCACACACCGCCATCGTCACGCCCGCCATTCCCTGTGCAGGAACGGCAAGCACCAACAACCAGATCAACAGAGTTCGTATGAAAAAATTCACCGCCAGAATGTACCGCAGCGGGCTTCCCTGTGCTGAGAACGACTTTTCGGTCCCCACGATGTGAAAAACGTCATCGAAGCCAGGAGTGCCAACGCAGCAACTTGACTGCAAGGCGACGCGTATTTGCAGCAGTTCGTCAGCGACATTCGCTATGACGGAGAGCGGAACATGATGGCCGGCAGGGAGGACGTGCAGCGCATGACTGCGCTGGAAAAAAAAGAGGCCCTGGAAGGGTGCCCGCTTCTGGCCTATCTTGGCTCCCCGACCTGGGCTCGAACCAGGGACCTACGGATTAACAGTCCGGCGCTCTACCAACTGAGCTATCGAGGAATAGCCTTGGATTGTAGCTTGAACAGGTGTGTTGTCGGACAGTCTGGGTGCGGGTGAGGTGCTGGCGTTGCATGGGAATAAACGCTCGCGATGTCGCGCCAACTCGATCGAAGTTCGTTGTCGGCACGCCGAGTACCGAGTTGCAAGCTTCTGCAGGCAATAACGCCGAGCTTGGGTGACAGGCTGAAAAAACCAGCAATTCCCCCTGCGGGACTACACGTGCCGCTGCATCGGCGCCAGTCACCTACGATCCAGACTTCCGCCCGCCGGTTTCGTCGATGCCGGTGGCCTGTCAGACGATGAAATGCATTGCAAGCGCATTGCACAGAACGCGCATCTTCGCGACGCTGGCCGGCGCGGCTTTGAAATCGTTTCGCCGGGGCAGCAAAGCCATGCTTTCCGCGCGATACCAGCGGTCCCTGGCGAATTCGAGCGCCCAGTCGAGCGCCGATTCACCACCGCCCACGATCACCAGGTTCTTGCCGGCGAATCTTCCGGGGTCGGTGACGCGGTGAGGAACCTGCCGGTCCTGGTGGGCTGACAGTCCATCCCTTTTCAGCAAAAGCGGCTGGAACAATACGATGCCACCGGCGATGAAAATCGTACGGGTCAGAAAAAGCGTGCTTCGCGACGTCTGCACGCGAAAACGCCGGTCGGGCTGGTGGTCGACACGAGTGACCTCCTGGTCCGATGAAACGTGGCATCGAAGAGCTGGATTTGTTGCAGCAATCGGTCGGTCAGTGAATGCTCGGTGTTGCCCGGTGTTGCCCGGCGTTGCCCGGTGCAGACCGGCACTGCCGGAATGTTGTAAATCGGCTTGTCGGGGTCAACCTAGACACACTGTCCGCCCCGGCTTTACCGACTGCGTCGGCGTTCAGCGGATCAGTTCGTTGAGCTTGCCAGTCTTGTCTTTCCAGTCGTCCGCATCGGGCAGCGCGGGTTTGCGTTTCGTGATGCTGGGCCAGCCGCTGCGGGCCAACTCGGCGTTCAGCTTGATCATGTGCTGCATGTCGGCAGGCACGTCTTCTTCGGGCACGATGGCATTGACCGGGCATTCGGGGATGCAGACCGCACAGTCGATGCATTCGTCTGGATCGATCGTCAGGAAGTTCTTGCCCTCGCGGAAACAGTCGACAGGGCACACGTCGACGCAATCGGTGTACTTGCAGCGGATGCACGATTCGAGGACGACGTGGGTCATGAAAATGCTCGTTGATGAGTTGATTCTGCGAAGCAATCTGCGGGCCGGTGTTCAGGAGCAACCGGTGCGGCAACCGCCTGGGCTTTTACGACCCCAACTGGTGATTTTATGGCAGCAGGCCGCGACCTTGTAACGTGTCAGCCTCGCAGCAAAGGGCAGACGCCGATGCAGGAGCCGGACGCATCAGCGCGACCGCTCCGGCACCGACCGTCACCACCGTGGGCCGACCAGCGTGCAGCATGGCCGCCGCGGCCAGCTGTGCAAGAACGTGGTCGCTGTGCAGCTGATCGGACCAGCCGGCGCGCGACACAACGCTGACGGATGTGTCGGCCGGCCAGCCGCTGGCCAGCAGCCGGCGCGCCAACGCGGCCAGCTGTTTGCCGGCCATGTAGTACACCTCGGTGTCGGCAGTTCGGCTGGCGTGCAGCGTGCCTTCCTGCGTCATCGCCGTGGTCAGGCTGACACTGCGGCCGCTGCCGCGACGCGTCAGGGGTCTCTGTGTGGCGGCCGCCGCCGCCAGCGCTGCCGTCACGCCGGGGATGATTTCGCTGGCAATGCCGGCACGTGCCAGCGCGCCGAGTTCTTCCTCGAGCCGACCGAAGATGCTCGGGTCGCCGCCCTTGAGCCGCACCACCAGCTGCGATTCCTGCGCGTGCCCGACCAGCAGCGCGTTGATCGCGGCTTGGCCCGTGCTTTGGTAGTCGCGTGCATCGGCGCCACGGCGCGGCCCGCGCATGCCCGTGAAGCCGCGCTTGCCGACATCGATCCAGCGCGCCTGAGGTGAGAGCTTGCGCAGCGCCGGGTCGGCCAGCGCGTCGCACAACACCACGTCGGCCTCGGCCAGGCAGCGCGCGCCGCGCAACGTGATCAGATCGGCCGCACCCGGCCCGGCTCCGATGAAGACGACCCTGCCCATGCTCAGCCCAGCGCCTTCACCAGCAGCGCGCCGCTGGTGCGGTTGCTGGTCGGGTCGACGATGATCAGTGCGCCGCCGACGCGGTTGGTCTCGAACGCTTCGAGTGGCAGCGGCTGCTGCGTCTCGATCAGCACGTGGCCGATGTCGTTGACGGCCAACTCGTGCGCGTCGGTGGCGGCGAGTGTGTGCACGTCCAGGCGGCTCTCGATCGAGGTGATGCGCGCCTGCACCCAGCGGTGGCCGTGGCGCACCCAATACTTGCGACCGATCACGGCGGGTTCGGTGTCAAGCCAGGCCAGCGTGGCGCTGAAATTGCGCGTGTCGCGCACTGTCGACGGCGTGGCGATCCAGTCACCGCGCGACACATCGAGCTGCCGGTCCAGCACCAGGCCGGCCGATTGACCCGCCGACACAAGCGGCGCCGGCGCGCCCGCCAGGCGCACTTCGCGCACCTGCGCGCGCTCGCCGCTGGGAAGCAACTGGACCGAGTCGCCGACGCGCACCTGCCCGTGGGCGATGCGGCCCCACAGCGTGCGCTGCGGGTTGCCACTGTCTTCCATGTCGCGTGCGACAAACTGCACCGGCATCAACAGATCTCCCTCCTGCCGCTCCTGCATTGCCGGCAGACTTTCCAGCAGCTGCAGCAGCGACGGACCGCGGTACCACGGCACGTCCAGCGGGGTCGTCACGTTGTCGCCGCGCAGCGCCGAAACCGGCACCACGCCAGCAACGGCCATGCCGGCCTGCTGCGCGAATTCGAGCAGCGCCGAGCGCACCGCGTGGTACGCCTGGCCCGGATCGGCAACGGCATCGAGCTTGTTGATCGCAAACACGATACTAGGCACCCGCAGCAGCTGCGCCAGCAGCGCATGCCGGCGCGTCTGCGTCAACAGCACCACCGGCTGCGCCAGCGTGTCGAGCTTGGTGATGTCCACCAGCACCACCGCAGCGTCGCTGCCGGCGGCGGCCGTCACCATGTTGCGTGTGTACTGCTCGTGGCCTGGCGCGTCGGCGATGATGAATTTGCGCTGGCGCGTAGCGAAGTAACGAAACGCGACGTCGATCGTGATGCCCTGTTCGCGCTCGGCCTCCAGGCCGTCGGTCAGCAGCGACAGGTCGATCGGCGCGCCGGCCGCGCGCTGCTTCAGCGTGTCCAATTGGTCGGCCAAGATGGCGCGACTGTCGTACAGCAACCGGCCGATCAGCGTGCTCTTGCCGTCGTCGACGCTGCCCGCCGTGAGAAAGCGCAGCGCGCGGTGGTCTTGAATGGTGGTGATGCTCATTTCAGTCTTGCGGTGGCGTCTCGCGACGCTCGATTCCACGGTGGGTATAACTCAAACAGCTGCGGTGAAAGCTCGCTCCGCCAGTAACGGGCACCGAACTGCCTTCATCAAGCAGCGGCCGTGAAATTGGCTTCGCCAAGCCACCAGCCGCGCCCCCTCGACGGTGAGGCGCGCAGCGCCGCCAGGGGAAGTCAAAAATACCCTTCCTTCTTGCGCCGCTCCATCGATGCTTCCGAGGTGCGGTCGTCCATGCGTGTCGCTCCGCGCTCGCTGACAGTCACCTGCAAAGTCTCGGCCACCACATCGGCCGCATTCGCGGCATCGCTTTCCACCGGGCAGGTGCAGGTCATGTCGCCGACGGTGCGAAACCGAACCTGCGCGATCTCCACCGTCTCGCCATCGACGGCCGGCGTGACCTCGGTCAGCGGCACCAGCAGGCCCTTGCGACGCATCACCGGTCGCTGGTGCGTGTAGTACATGGCCGGCAGCGGGATGTTCTCGCGTGCGATGTAGAGCCACACGTCCAACTCGGTCCAGTTGCTGATCGGAAACGCGCGCATGTGCTCGCCGGGCCGGATGCGTGTGTTGAACAGCGTCCACAACTCGGGCCGTTGCTCCTTCGGTTGCCACTGTCCGAAGCTGTCGCGGTGGCTGAAGATCCGCTCCTTGGCGCGCGCCTTTTCCTCGTCGCGTCGCGCACCGCCGAGCAGCACGTCGAAGCGGTGCTCCTCGATCGCCTCGAGCAGCGCCACCGTCTGGTGGCCGTTGCGCGATTCGAGCGGATGCGCCAGCCGCACCGTGCCACGGCGGATCGAATCTTCGAGGTGTCCGACCACCAGCCGCTCGCCCATCTCAGCCACGCGTCGATCGCGGAACTCGATCACTTCAGGAAAGTTGTGGCCGGTGTCCACATGCAGCAGCGGGAACGGCAGGCGGCCCTTGAAGCGTCCATCGCCCATGCTGTTCTTGAAGGCTTTTTCGGCCAGCCGCAACACCACGCACGAATCCTTGCCGCCGGAAAACAGCAGGGCAGGGCGCTCGAACGCGGCCACCGATTCCCGCAGGATGAAAATGGCTTCCTCTTCCAGCCAATCGAGGTGGGTCTGGTCGAGGTCGGGCAGCATCTGCCCGATGTCCGCGGCGGCGTTCATCGGCGCGATGCAGGCGGGAATCGCGGGGATCGTGAGCCCGCTGGTCGGTGTGCTCGGCGGGGACGCGTCGGCGATGGCGCTGGTGATGGTGGGGAGCACCGCCACCGCGCTGCTGGTCCTCGCACTCGCCACACCGGCCTACCGGCGCGGCGGTTGGCTCCGCCTGTAGGTCATCCGTCGCCTCAGGTTCGGCGCAGCGCGGCCAGGCGGTCGACCGCTTCGCGGAGCACCGCCTCGCTCTTGACGAACGTGAACCGGACCGCGGACCGCAGGGCGACGTCGGCCGGTGACCCCGCACGGGTGAACGCGCTCACGGGCACCCCGACGACCCCGGCCAGCTCGGGCAGCCGCCGGCACAGGTCCGCGCCGTCGTCGAAGCCGAGCGGGGCGCCGTCGGCCACCACGAAGTAGGTGCCCTGCGGGCGCACGACGTCGAAGCCCGCGCGAACCAAGCCGTCGCACAGCAGGTCCCGGCGCGAGGCCAGCGAGGCCGCGAGCGCGCGTACCCAGGCGGCCGACTCGTCGTCGGCCAGGGCCACGGCGATCGCGGGCTGGAACGGCGCTCCCGAGACGTACGTGAGGAACTGCTTGACGGTCCGGACCGCCTCGACGAGCGGCGCGGGCCCGCTGACCCAGCCGATCTTCCAGCCGGTGAACGAGAAGGTCTTGCCCGCCGACGAGATGGTCAGGGTGCGGTCGGCCATCCCCGGGAGCGTCGCGATGGGGACGTGCGCGGCCGTATCGAACACGAGGTGCTCATAGACCTCATCGGTGACGACGATCGCGTCGTGCTGCCGGGCGAGCAGCGCGACGAGGTCCAGCTCGGACCGCGTGAGCACGGTGCCGGTCGGGTTGTGCGGTGAGTTGATTAAAATGGCGCGTGTCTTCGGTGTGATGGCCGCGCCGATTTTGTCAAAATCTGGCCTGAACGAGCCTGGCATCAAAGGCACGCGCACCACAACGCCGCCAGCCAGTTCAACGCCAGGCACGTAGCTGTCGTAACAAGGCTCCAGCACAATGACCTCGTCGCCGGGGTGAACCACTGCCAGTAACGCTGTGATGATGGCCTGCGTTGCGCCAGCGGTCACGGTAATTTCAGTGTTGGCGTTGTAGCTGCGGCCGTGCAGTTTCAGCAGTTTGTTCGATATGGCTTCACGCAGCACGGGAACGCCGGGCATGGGCGGGTACTGGTTCAGGCCTTGGTTCATGGCGTCTGTGACAGCGCCCACCAGTTTGGGGTCAC
>ENA-OFCE01000922-OFCE01000922.1-metagenomes-genome-assembly--contig:-NODE-922-length-16930-cov-4.596326_pt1 | contig 16930 bp, 12 predicted proteins | sample MGYA00153388_OFCE01 | MGnify analysis MGYA00153388
GAGTGAGAAAAGTAGAGCGAATGCATTTACTAGCTGACATCTCTAAACTTAAAGCCTTTATGAACTGGGAGCCGGAGATTAGTATAAGTGAGGGAATTAAAACTTTAATTAACGTATGACCGTTTTCTCGGTAGCAATTTTTTGACCTTCTGCTGATTGTGTTCAACTTGAGATTAGGGTTTAGTACCTATCTCATTCGGACTCGGTAATTATTTCATGTTAATGATATTTCCTAAATTGCTTAACGCTTTAGTTAACCTTCATAATTCCTATGTTCTCTAACTCATTCAATCCCATTCGTATTTATTTAAAAAAATCTAGGTTTTGGCAGGATAATTACTTGATCTTGAGAGAATTTAAACATTTTCCCAAAATTGTAATTCTTGCTTTTGTATTTACATTTTTAGCTGCAACTTTTGAAGGGGTAGGAATTGGGTTTCTACTTTCTTTCATCCAAAATTTAACAAGCCCTAATGCAGAACCTATCAGAACAGGAATTGAATGGGTTGATATTTGGATTTTGGGCGCAAATACTTCAGCAAGTAGCCGCACAGTTCGCATTAGCATTCTGATTCTACTTAGCACTTGGATGCGTGCAGCGTTTAACTACTTATCTATTATTTATATAGAAATTTCTCAGATCCAATTATTAGATAGACTGCGTAGGCAAATATTTGAACAGCTTCAAGCTTTTAGCCTGGGATACTTTGCTAAAACTCAGTCAGGAGCACTCGTTAACACCATTACAACTGAACTAGAAAGAATCAAAAGTGCTTTTGGAGGAGTCGCCTTTGTAATGACGCGATGCTTGGTAGGGGTAGTTTATATGTCAGCATTGCTGCTGATTTCATGGCAAATCACACTTCTGGCAATGATGTTATTCGGTATCTTGGCAGCGGGGTTGTCCTCTCTGAATGCTAGGGTACGAGAAGTAAGTTTTGAAACTTCAGCAGCCTACAGTAATTTCACGTCAACGGTGGTTGAGTTCATCAATGGAGTTCGTACTATTCAAGCATTTGCGGCTCAAGATTTTGAGCGGAAACGCTTTTATAAAAGTAGTAGTCGTGTAAGTGAAAGCTTGATTAAGATAACTCGGCTGATGTCCTTAGTTAGACCTATATCAGAAAGTATTGCTACAGCAATTCTGGTCAGCCTAATTATTCTGGCATTCAATGGCATCATCACCGGCAAGTCATTACCTGCTGCTTCATTGCTGACATTTTTCTTTGTATTGTTCCGTCTAGTACCAACATTACAGGATGTGAACGGAACAAGAGTTGTTCTGAGCGGATTACAAGGGGCTGCTGTTAATATTAAGGAACTGTTGAGGACAGATAACAAAGAGTATTTTCCGAATGGGCATATTGAGTTTTCAGGTTTGAAAACGGCGATCGATTTAGTTTCTGTAGATTTCGGATACGAACCTGAGAATTTGGTACTGCATGATATTACCTTGACGATCGAACGGGGTAAGATGACTGCTTTGGTGGGAGGTTCTGGGGCTGGGAAGACTACACTCGCCGATCTGATTCCACGGTTTTACGATCCAACGGGGGGTAAGATTCTGATTGATGGAGTTGATTTAAAAACCTATGACACTAAGTCGCTGCGCCAAAAATTAGCAGTTGTCAGCCAGGATACTTTCATTTTTAATGCTAATGTTCGTGACAATATTGCCTATGCTTTGGAAGGAGTGGAGGAGGCAGATATTTTAGAAGCAGCCGGTCAAGCTTATGCTTTAGAGTTTATCCAACAACTACCAGAGGGATTTGACACTCAACTGGGCGATCGCGGTGTACGCTTATCGGGTGGTCAACGCCAAAGACTGGCGATCGCTCGTGCTCTGTTGCGCGATCCAGAAATCTTGATTTTGGACGAAGCTACTAGCGCTTTAGATTCCGTATCTGAGCGATTGATCCAGGAGTCGTTGGAAAAACTGTCTGTGGGCCGGACAGTAATTGCGATCGCCCATCGACTTTCTACAATTGCTCGTGCCGATCAAGTAGTGGTACTTGAGCAGGGACGAATTGTAGAGCGAGGTAAATACCAAGAGTTGTTAGAACAACGTGGTAGACTCTGGAAGTATCACCAAATGCAACATGAATCAGGGGCTTCCAGTTAAACCAACCCTTGTTTAGAACCAATTTCCGTTATGAACTGAGGTTGACATGATCCCTAGAAATACATTCTCTATGCCGGAGGAGTACAAATTAAAAAAATGGCTTTCTCGCTAAGATTCTAGAGCTATCCACAGGGTTGGGAATGACGGCCGCAGAAATCATTATATCAACTACATATGGAGATTAAGCCATGAAAGTTTTACATATCAACCTATCTGATCTATCAGGTGGAGGCTCGATCGCAGGCTACCGTCTACATGAAGGATTACTAGCCCAAGAAGTCACTTCCAACTTACTAGTTGGTGCTCCTAAAGTTAGCAACAATCGCGTTGCCAAAGTGCCTCGTAAGTACCGGACAGAGAATCAACTGCTGTCTTTATCCCGTCCGCTAGGACTCAACTACACTCATCTACTTAGCAGCTTTAATATTCATAAACACCCGTTTTATCAAGCTGCCGATGTTCTCAACTTTCATGTCCTACACGGGGGCTATTTCAACTACCTTGCTATTTCTCAACTCACTAAACACAAGCCCGCCATTTATACCCTCCATGATATGTGGAGTTTCACTGGGCACTGCTCCTACAGTTATGACTGCAATCGTTGGAAGATCGGTTGTGGCAGATGCCCTTATCCAAATACCTATCCAGACATTCAGCGTGATAGCACTGATTGGGAATGGAAGCTTAAAAATTGGGTCTACAGCCGTTCTAATTTAACGATTGTTGCTCCTAGCAAGTGGCTCACGGAGCAAGCCCAGCAGAGTATGCTCAGCCAATTTACTATCCATCACATTCCTTATGGGATCGATACAGAAGCTTATCAACCTCTAGATTCAGAAGAATGCCGCTCTGTCTTAGGCATTCCATCTGATAAACAAGTACTGATGGTAGGGGCAGAGAACTATGGTGATTCTCGCAAAGGTGGCGATCTACTCCTCAAAGCATTGCAAGCTCTACCTGATTCGGTCAAAACAAGTTGTTTGTTACTAATTTTGGGAAATGGAGGAGAGTTCTTATCAGAAACAGTTGGTATTCCTAGCTTGAATTTAGGTTATGTCAATAGCGATCGCTTGAAAGCGATCGCTTATTCTGCTGCTGATTTATTCGTCCTTCCTACTCGTGAAGATAACCTTCCCCTCGTCTTACAGGAAAGTATGGCTTGTGGCACTCCCATGGTCTCCTTCAGAATCGGAGGTGTTCCCGATCTCGTTCGTCCTGGCATTACAGGCTATCTAGCTGCCCCTGAAAACGTTATCGACTTGTGCAACGGCATCACGAAACTTTTGAAGGATAAAGTTTTGCGAGAACAGATGGCACGAAACTGCCGAGAAATTGCCCTTAGTGACTATCCTCTTGACCTTCAGGCGAAACGCTATATTGACTTATATCAGCAGGTTTTGAGTTAGAAAATACTCATACTGTTGCATATTAGTGAATCACATGACATTCTTCCCCAACCTGATCCTCATACTTGAAAACACGATGAAAATCCTTTTTGTGAGTCCTAGCTATTATCCTGCGATTGGTGGAGTTGAAACTCAGGCTCGTCTGATTGCACAGGAGTTGGCTAAAAAGCATCAAGTCAGCGTTGCTGCGGCAAACTTTGGTTTTAGGCATCCCCAATATGTTCCGGGGTGGTTAGGAAAAAGGATGATGATTGAATCACTATATAACAATCTTCTAGCGCCTAATTACTCAAGTTTTCAGGATGGTGATATTCCTGTTCATGCGGTTACTCCAAGTCTGAGCGATCGCTTGCGCTTGTTGCCCATCTTGCTCCGAACTCTACCACTCCTACGAAGTTACACGGAACCTTTCCTCGATTGGTTCAGCTATCAATGTTATCGCTTGGTCTTTGGGCCAAAACTAGAAAAACTGATGCAGAGTGTTGATGTTGTGCATTGCTTACTAGCCGATTATTTAGGATTTACAGCCCTTGATGCAGCTAAAAAGCTAGGTATTCCTTGTGTCTGTACACCTTATGTACATCCAGGGCAGTCTGGGGAAAACTCCGTCAGTATTCAATCTTATCCACGCTTTGAGGCTGTTGGGGCGCTTACAGAAGGCGATCGCCAAAAGCTGATTTCTCTGGGTGTACCTGCTGAAAAACTGGATATTCTTGGAGTCATTCCTCTTTTACCCGCAACATCGAACCCTGATAAATTTCGTCAGCAGCATAATCTGGTGGATGTTCCCATTATTCTTTTTGTAGGTCGTATGGAGGCTTATAAAGGCGTAAAAGCTCTGCTTTCGGCTGCTCACCAAGTTTGGCAGACTACGCAAAACGCTCACTTTGTTTTCGTGGGTCCAGAGACGCCAGAATCCTCAGAATGGTTTGAGAGCGCAGATCCACGCATTCATTATTTAGGCAAAGTTAGCGATCAGGAGAAGGCGGATGCGATGGCGGCTTGCAATATTTTTTGTATGCCCTCCTTATTCGAGATCCTCCCAGCGGTTTACCTGGAGGCTTGGAGCTATGGCAAGCCCGTTATCGGTGGTAAAGCACAGGGGGTACCCGAATTAATTGTAGGTAACAACGCTGGTTTTGCTGTTGAGCAAACACCAGAGGAAATTAGTGCCGCCATTACCAAGTTATTACAAGACCCAGCTCTCAGTCAGAACTTGGGTGAGAATGGCAAAGCTCTAGTTAACCAGAATTATTCCCTTTCGGCAGTAGTTAGTAAGATGGAATCCCTTTATCAAAAAGTTATCGAATCTCACAAGTCTTAAAGAGCAAGCTGTTGCGGCGCTTACAGAAAGCGATCGCCAATAATAATTGAATCATGTTATTAAAGTAGGAGTTATTATGCCCAAAGTTTCAGTTATTATCCCAGCTTACAATGCAATGGCTTATCTTCCAGAGACGTTAGAAAGCGTTCTAAATCAGACCTTTACTGATTTAGAAGTTTTAATCATTAACGATGGAAGCCCTGATGACATTGTAGAATGGGCTTCTGAAATCAAAGATTCAAGAGTAAAACTAATTTCTCAAGAAAATCAAGGTTTATCAGGAGCGCGAAACACGGGCATTTGGTCTTCTCAAGGTGAATATTTAGCATTTTTAGATGCTGATGATATTTGGGAAGCTAAGAAGCTAGAAAAGCAAGTAGAGTATTTGGAAAAACATCTAGACGTTGGTTTGGTAAGTTCTTGGATATCTAATGTCGATCGCAACGGAAATCTTATAGATATCTATGATTATTCTAAATCTGGAAATGAGCTTAAAAAAGAACTATTTCGCTCTAATATCCTTTATTGTGGTAGTACTCCATTAGTCCGTCGCATTTGTTTTGAAAAAGTAGGCTTTTTTGAACGTAGCCTTAAATCTGCTGAGGACTGGGATATGTGGTTACGTATTGCTATGCACTTCTCAATTTTTGTGATCCAAGAACCACTTGTTCGATATCGTAGATATGCTAATAGTATGTCTACAAACTTCAGGTTAATGATTGAGGAACTTGATAAGGTGATGGAACGTTCGTTTCAATCAGTTCCAGAGGAATTTAAGAATGTAGAAAGAATTGGTTCTAGTCATCTGAGCATCCTGTATGCTTGGGGATACCTTATTAAGGATGATTTTCATGAAGCTTTCTGGTTTGCCAAGCAGGCTTTCATTAGGAGACCAAAATTAATATTTTCTATCTCTTATCTTCACCTAATCTTCTTGATTGCTGCCAAGCACTTTTTGAAACCTCAAACTTATAAAGCCATCCATTCAATATTATTGCGTGGGAAACAAAGAGAAAAATTTTAACTTACTTGCAACTTCTATGAAACAACCGCACATGACTATTGAATCAACGAAGCAAGCACACCATCACTCATTTGATGTATTTGACACGGCTTTGACTCGTATCTGGGCTAAGCCAACGGATCTATTTTGGGAGTTAGGTAATTGCTTGAAACAGGAAGACCTAATTACAATTTCCTCAGATATTTGGAGTCAATTGAGGATTGAAGCTGAGGGTAAGGCAAAACAACTATCTACAACGAATGAAGTAACACTACAGGAAATTTATGCTCAATTAGCTGAGTCCTTGAACTGGACTGAGGTAGATAGGGAGAAGGCAATACATCATGAAATTCAACTAGAACGTGCTAGCCTCCGTCCAGTTCCAGCTACTCAGCTTAAGATTCAAGAGTTACATCAGCAAAATAAATCGATCGCCTATCTCTCAGATATGTATCTACCCTCGGAGGCGATTCGAGGCTTTCTCGAAGATCATCAAATTTGGGAAGATGGTGATGTAATCCACGTCTCCAATGAAGTTGGACTTCATAAGGTATCTGGAGAACTATTTCAATATTATCTCACTCAACATCAAATCAAAGCCTCTCAGCTCCTACACACTGGGGACAATCTCTATTCTGATATCAAAGTAGCGAAAAAATTAGGGATTCAAGTTCAGCCTTTTGTGCAAACACACCTAAATCGTTACGAGCAAATCATTGCAGACAACGAACAATTGCCGATCCGATTTCGTTCGCTGCTAGCCGGTGCTAATCGCCTGTGTCGGTTGCACTGCCAAGAGACAGAATTGCATCGACGAATAATCTGGGATACAGCAGCTAATGTCATCGCCCCTGTATTTTTTGGGTTCGTTCATTGGGTGTTGGAAGAGGCGAAGAGTCAGGGGATTCAGAGGCTGTATTTCATGGCAAGAGATGGACAAATTCTCTGGAAAATTGCCCAAATTATTTGCCGCAAGTGGGGCTATGACATCGACTGTCAATACTTTTATGGTTCTAGGCAAGCTTTTCACTTTCCCTCCATTCAACAAATTGGTGAAACTGAACAGGAATGGCTTTTTGACAAGCCACCGTTTTTCTCAGTGCGGTTAGTGTGCGATCGCGTCAATATTCAACCAGAACAGATTGCTGATGCGCTGACACGTCATGGCTTTCCGATCGAGATTTGGGACAAAAATCTGACCGAACAGGAATTCACTTTGCTGAAAGCAGCATTTCAGGATCGAGAAATTATTGATCTGATTGTTGATTTGGCGGCTATCTATAGAGAGAAGGCGATCGGCTATTTCAAACAAGCAGGTATTGGTGATGGAAAATCTTTTGCGATCGTTGATTCTGGTTGGACTGGGCGATCGCAACGCTCATTTAGTAAAATTTTGGCGATCGGCAATCTCTATCCTCCAGGTGGAGTGCCTGGATTTTACTTTGGATTGGAAAGACGTATCACACCATTTTCAACCGATCGCTTAATACCTTATTTCCTAGAGCCTGATGCCATCACCGAACGGCGTTCCCTTAGCAGTTCTCCGATTTTAGAGCTATTTCTGGCGGCGGATCATGGCAGTACCGTCAGATATGAGAAACAAGACGATCGGTACATTCCGATATTGCGATCGGATAAAAATGAAAGAGGTATTAAATGGGGAGTCTCAGTTCAGCAGCAAGCAATCCTAGATTTTACTGAGCGATTGACCGATCATTTGCAGCCTGAAGAGTGTAAAGTAAAGTGTTTTCATCAAGTTACAGAAGACCTGCTGAAAACCTTTATCCACTCGCCGAACAAAGAAGAAGCCCAGGTTTTTGGTAGCCAGCCATTTTCAGATCAACAGTTAGAAAATAAGTTTCATGACCTTGCGCCTGTATACTCTCTAGTAGACGGCTTTAAAATGATGTTTAACAAACACTATGTCAGTGATTTTGTCTGGCTACCAGGATCGATTCAACGCAGCCCACCACTCACTAGAAGTGTCCTAGGATACATCAAAGGATTGCGAGACAGCTTGAATTACGCTCGTTCCGCCCAACAGGCATACGTGGCAGGAAAAGAGCAGCAATCTTGGGATTTTGCTAGAAGAGCAGTACAGTCTTGCCCTGCTATTTTGCTATCCCGCAGCTTCATTCGCACTAATGTTTCTCTCGTTATGCGATCTAAATTCTTTAGGAGGTGATGAATCACTCTCAGCAGATAGCATCTAGTAACATTAAAATTGTACTGCTCGAAAAGGAATTGTGAAAAACATGAAAGTCTATTTTACCACTACGGCAAAAGGGTCGCATCCTCATGCTGCACCGCATCTTATTGAGCTAGGAAAAAAAGCCATTCAAAGTGAATTCAACCAAAGATATTCTTTGGCAACAGCTTCAAATGATGCGGATTTAATCATTTATGTTGAGCCTTGGTATATTAAACACAGACAATATGTTTTTACTCTGCTATCAGAAGATTTAATTATAAACTCACCCAACCGATGTTTCGTGATGGATTGTGCAGATACGTCATGGGGTTTGATGCCAGGAGTTTACATAGGTTTGAGAGCATCTCAGACTAATAGAAGGCGATTTAGATCGGGCGGTTACTTAACAGAATACAATCCCCTTGGCGATGAAGTTTTTATCAGAAAAAAAGATATTGAACCTAAGTTATTATTCTCATTTCGTGGGTATGTGTCCTCTCCTGCCCGCTTAAAGATTTTTGAATCAAACTTTTCCAGAGATGACATTGTAATAAACCGCACTTATGAATGGTGTAATCACTCAGATGAACAAAAACTATTCTATACAGAAGAGTTAATCAATAGTAAGTTCGTTCTTTGCCCTGGAGGAAATTGTCCCGCATCAATTCGCTTATTTGAAACCATGAAAATGGGTAGAGTACCCGTCATCCTATCAGACGATTGGGTTGCACCAGATGGACCAAACTGGCTAGATTTCTCCATTAGAGTTTCCGAAAGTAAAATTGATGAGTTACCAGAAATTATTCAGAGCTATGAAGCTCAAGCTTTCACAATGGGAAACTTAGCTAGAGAAGCATGGGAAAAGTGGTTTAGTCCTGATAGAATCTACATAAATATGCTTAATTATATAGAAAGTATTTACCTAGAGCGAGACAGTAACCATGATGAGAAAAAGTATCAGGAAGAATGGCTATCCTGGAAGTTTCAGTGGGTAAGAGGTTGGACTCCCTGGCAAAGAGCTACAAGAGTTTTGCGAAGGCAGATTTTAAAAATTTCAGTAAGCCAAGAAAAACAATAGTTATGATGCAACCTATTTCTTACAAGATTTTACTCGCCGTATTCACCCACTATTTTACTGTCCCGTAGCTTCATTCCAACTAACGTCTCTCTGGCTACACGCTTAAGATTTCACTTTAAAGGGTACGACTGACATACAAGGCGCGCGATTGATCGTTCGTTTATCAATTTAATTCAGGCGAAGCAAAAGCATAGTACCGTTTCCGCACCAAAATTATGAAGCCTAAAAGAAACATTGATAGAGCTTATTCAATTGACTGGTTCAATATTTTCCTGATTTCCGTAATAATCTTTGGGATTCTAATTCGTCTTATTCATCTTGATAAACGTGTATATTGGGGAGACGAAATTGTAACTTCGATTCGCATTGCTGGCTATCGTTTCTCAGAAGTTCTTCAAGAGATTTCTAATAAATCAATTCTTAGCGCTGAAGATTTGCTAACTTATCAGAATGCTAGTTCTTCTAGGGGACTAAATACAACTATCCAGGGTTTGGTAAGTGATGAGCCACAGCATGCACCTATTTATTTTGTTGCTCTACACCTTTGGGTAAAATTATTTAAGAATTTCAGCAACTCCATAACACAGATTAGAAGCTTTTCTGTTTTTTTGAGCTTGCTAAGTTTCCCTAGTCTTTATTGGTTGTGTTTTGAACTATTTAATTCTGTAACAGCAGAGCTTATAGCAACAGCAATGGTAGCAACCTCGCCTTTTTACTATGTTTACGCTCAAGAAGCTCGTCCTCCTGTTTTATGGATTTTATGTATTTTGCTGTCAAGTGCCTTATTGCTAAGAGCACTACGTCTAAACACAAAGCTTTCTTGGGTTGCCTATGCTGCTTCTGTAGTCTTCAGCCTTTATAGCTTTCTATTTTCAGTTTTTGTATTAATTGGTCATGGTTTCTATATCTTACTTATAAAAGGACTTAAACCAAATACGGCAATTATTAGATACTTGCTTGTAGTGTGTGTAGGTGTTTCAGCATTTATGCCCTGGCTTCTAAAAATTGCTTCTAATCTAAGTACAGTAAGCGACTCAACTAGCTGGTCATCAGAAAAAATTGGTTCTTTTCAGCTACTTAGGATGGTTATAAATAATCTTAGAGACGTATTCTTTAATATAGGAGAAGGCTATACTTACTTAACTTTTCTACTGCTTATATTAATAGGATTTTCCTTCCTTTTCTTAATCAAAACAGCACCTAAATCTGTATGGGCATTTGTATTGCTCCTCATCAGTGTAACAATAGTTTTTTTGCTAATTCCTGATTTAGTAAATGGAGTAAGGCGTTCTGCTGCTTCTCGCTATTTTATTGCTCCTTACCTAGGTATAAACTTATCGCTTGCTTACTTATTTAGTGTTCAGACAAAGAATCTGATTTGGCAATGGAAAAAATGTTGGCAAGCGATCGTTACTATTCTATTAGTTATTGGAATTTCATCTTGCATAATTATTTCTCAGTCAGAAATTTCTTTCAATCAAGCAACGTATCGCAACAGTGCTGTATTGGCTCAAGTAATTAATAAATATGAGAATCCTTTAGTGATTACTGGTACCCAGTACTTTAACAACATCATAGGTGCAATCGGTATTAGCCATTATCTGAAGCCATCTACCCGCTTTAAGTTCGTTCCTGATACCAGCCAACTTAATGATTCTACTCAGGCTAAAAATATTTTCGTATACGGTAAAGACATTGAGTTTCTATTAAAATATTTAGGTGCAGATCATATTGAAGTAATCTACAAAAGTGATTATGAGGGGCTTTGGCAAATACAAATTCCTCCATAAAAGGATTGATTTATTCTCAAAAGCTCTAAGGTGCATCTAACCATAATAAAAAATCAACTGCACATTGCTGAGAAGGGGGATTCTAGATGTTAAAAACGAATTACGGTAATCTTGTAAGGGCTCCCACAGGTTAATCAGGTGTACCCTGGGGAACAAGGAGAAGTGATTCTCGCAATTCTTGGGGAGATAAGCCATAGCCGGGCTGTTTAAATTAGACTCAAAACAGGGTTCAATTGAACAGGTTTTAGGTTTAAGTATTGCCGAAAGGATGGACAGTTTAAAGGTAGATAAGTGAACCAAGAATCGAGCGCAGTTTCAGCCCGCTGGAGTCTCAAAGCGTAAATTTTTGTAGTTTCAGACTAGGATAAACTTATGGTGAATGTTGCCTATCACACTGCCAGGGCCCAGGGAAAAATGATGCGTTCCATCTACAAAGCAGTACTTCCCCAGATTGTTAAACTACCCATTTCCCAGACTCAAAAAATTCCCCTAAGCGTCTATGCCCTCTCATGCGAGCGCGATCTACCAGAACAGGTAGCAAGTCTTCGCTCCTTCCTTCGTCATGCTGGTATTCCAGAGCGTTTCACGATCATTTCTGATGGTAGCTATACCGAAAATAGTTGCAATTTACTTCGCCAAATTCATCCCTGTGTTGAGGTATTGCCACTAGAAGAAATGAAGCGAACCGATCTGCCTCAATCTGTCTATGATTATGCCTCTCAGCATTCGATGGGCAGAAAACTATTGGCATTGATGTCAATTCCGATTAATCAGACAACAATTTATACTGATTCAGATATTCTGTTTTTTCCAGGAGTAAGCGATCTAGTTGAATTAGCCAAATTAGACAATAAATCTTCTCTATATCTACCGGATTGTGCCGCTAAAATGGACGATCGGGTAATTTATGATGATCGGGAAAAATTAAATCCAGTCAACGGTGGATTTATTGTCTTCAAAAAACCGCTAGATTGGAGCTTTGCCGTTGAGCGATTGTCAAAAATCACAGAACTTAATCATTATTTTACCGAGCAAACTTTGGTGCATTTGACAATGCACTATAACCAGGCAAAGCCTCTCTGCTCGAAACGATATGTTCTAAGTGTTGAAGACCAATTTATTTATCCAGATAAGTACGCTGGCAAAGAAATTGCACTTAGGCATTATGTTAATGATGTCAGACATAAATTTTGGTTGAATGCCCTGTCTTAAGTGTTGAAAAAGTTTCAAAAATAATATGATTCAAAAAAACTTGATGCCCAAAGAAAAAACTATCCATTACTGTTTGTGCGGTCTAGGATGTAGTGGTGGAGTAGACACCTACGTTAAGTCTTTGTTGCAAGCTCAACCTCCCAATGTCAGCCCACACGTAATTACATCACTCAAAAATATCGATCAGAGCCAGTTCAAGTTACTTAATGTTCAAGAACAACAGTTAGTGTGGGATATTACAGGGGAATGTCCAGTTGTCTATACACTTCACAATCACTCTCCCTACTGCCCTAGTGGTAGTAAATATTTTTCAGTGAGGGGGACTGCCTGCGATCGCGCTATGTCTACTCTCGGATGCACTTGGGGTCATCTAGTAGATGGCTGTGGTAGTAGACGACCTGAGAAAATTATCCAAAATTTTCAAAATTCTTATCGAGAACTAGAGACACTTAAAAAACTGAGAATTCCTGTCATTGCCAATAGTGATTATGTTCGCGGACAGCTTATTCGACATGGTTTACCTCCTGAACAAACAGTAACAGTGTACTGCGCTGTTCCTATTCCTACAACGAGTAGTGAACCATTAACGTTTGAAACGCACCAAAATTCTAGACTGCTGTTTGCGGGGCGTATTGTTCCAGAGAAAGGTCTTGACTGGCTGCTCAAAGCCTTAACACAAGTTGACCGACGAGTTCATCTTGATATTGCAGGTGAGGGTCGGACTCGACCTCAAATGGAACGGTTAGCGAAGCAACTGGGAGTGAGCGATCGCATTACCTGGCATGGCTGGTGCGATCGCGAGAAAATGGATGCACTCTACCGACAGTCTTATGCTGTGGTCTTTCCTAGTCTTTGGCACGAACCTGCTGGTCTGGTCACGCTGGAAGCCTACGCTCGCCATCGACCTGTAATTGCTAGTTCATTAGGAGGCATTCCAGAATACATCCGCGATGGAAAAACAGGTATCCTTGTCCCTGCCAATGATCTCAAAAAGTTGGCTGCTGCTATCAATGAATTGGCTGAAGATTATCAAAAAGCTCGAAGCTTTGGGGAAAATGGATATGCCTTGTTGCTAGAGCAATTTACGATTGAGACCCAGGTCAAGCAACTTCAAATTATCTACGAAAAAACTATTGATAACTTTCACTCTTCCAGGAAAAATACCTAAGCTGTAATCCGTAAACACATTTTTTCTATGCTTTAATAAATTAAAGCATAAAAAAATCCTAAGATCCTAATTCATCCCACACATTCCTTTTATTATGACCGAACAACATCCCAATCGTCCTACTATTCTACCAGTTGCAGATGGTGTGCCACGTCCACTTTGGTCTGTAATGATTCCTACTTACAACTGTGCAGAATACCTACGTCAGACACTAGCTAGCGTACTAGCACAAGATCCCGGTCCTGATGTTATGCAGATCACTGTTGTTGATGACCACTCGACCCTAGACGATCCGGCAGCAGTTGTCGAAGAACTAGGGCGGGGTAGAGTTGAATTCTATCGACAACCACATAATGTAGGTCTTGTGAAAAATTTTCAAACTACCTTAGAACTGTCTAGAGGGAAGTTGATTCATCAGTTGCATGGTGATGATTTAGTGCGAGATGGCTTTTATCAAAAGATGCAAACAGCCTTCATTGAGAATCCAGAGATTGGTGCTGCATTTTGTCGCTACATCATGATGGATGAACAGAGTCATTGGCAATATATATCCGTACTAGAACAGCAAGAAAGTGGGGTCTTACCAAATAGTTGGCTGGACTTAATCGCTGGCTTTCAACGTATCCAAACACCGTCAATCGTAGTACGGCGCGAAGTATACGAAAAGCTAGGAGGATTTGACTACCGCTTACCCACCGCTGCCGAGGACTGGGAAATGTGGGTAAGAATCGCAGCTAACTATCCGGTGTGGTATGAGGTTGAACCCTTGGCAATGTATCGCAAGCATTCAGGCTCTATCACTAAAACTAATGTAAAAAATGGCAAATATATTCAACAAATACGAGATTCCGCAAAAATTCTCCTAACGTATCTACCCAAGGAAAAAGCTGATAAACTCCATGAAAAAACAATGCAAAATTGTGCATTTCATGCCCTTGAAATAGCTGACTCAATACTGGCTGAAGGTGATATGCGTAGCGCAATTAGTTTGATTAGAGAAGCGCTTAAGTGTAGTAGCTCTTTCAAGGTCGTAAGGTCTGCGGGTCGCATTATTTTATTTAGTGGCACAGCATGGCTGTGGAAGAGGGTACGAATAGCAATAGACTCTCGCAGCTCTAAAAGTAAAGAGACTACTGGTGCTTAAAGCAACTCCGATCGTTGTAAAGAATAAACCGGGTTCTACTTGATTAATATCTACAAAGGAAACCTTAAAAATGACTAAAAATCCTCAAATTCTTTCCATCATCGAAAGACACATGGGTCATGGTACTTATGGTAATTTAATGAGAGAATACTTTGGCCAAACATCCTCCTGCAATGTGGATTTTTACTGGTATAACGACGAGCGAGAGATGCAAACAAGAATATTAAATAGGTTGCTTAGTTTCAAGTTTCCCAATGAATGGATTCAGAATCAAAACTTAGACTTTAATCGTTTTCGTATTATGACAGGCTTTGCTTACATGGCTAGGCGTCTGGTAGCTCGAAAGTTAAGTCAAGGAGATTACTCGGCGCTCCACTTACATACTCAGGTTATGGCTTTGCTATCAGTAGATTTTATGAAAAATCTGCCTACTGTTGTTAGCATAGACTTGACAGCGGTTCAGGCATCTCAAGAGAAAACCGACCCTAGTTTTAGATGGACTTATACTCCTAATGTGCTTCAAGAAAAAAGAGTTTATGAAGCAGCAGCACGAATCATAACTATCTCAGACTTTGCCAGGAAATCTGTAATTGAAGATTATAATATTGATAGTGAGAAAGTCAAGACTATTCATTCTAGCGTAAAACTTGAAGAATTCAGCTCAATTGATCGCTCAAATAAAGTTCCAAATACACGTTACAACATCCTTTTTATAGGAGGTGATTTCAAACGAAAAGGAGGAGAAGATGTCTTAGATGTTTTCCTGACAACATTTTCAGAAGTAGCGGAACTTCACTTAGTAACTTATACACCCATTGAATGTCAACATCCTCATGTTTACATATATAATAATACTAAAGCATACAGCCCCGAGGTGCTAAATCTGTATTATCAAGCAGATGTATTTGTGATGCCTACCTACGCGGACGCATTTGCTACAGTTTTTCTGGAAGCGATGGCGGCAAGTTTGCCGGTGATTGCTAGTCAACTTCCGCAAATTTATGAAGTTGTAAGTGAGGGAGAGACGGGATTTTTAGTTCCGTCAGGCGATCGCCATGCATTAGCTTGTAAAATTCGATATCTGATCAAAAATCCGACTTTAGGTCGCGAGATGGGTGCGAAAGGGCGGAAAGTAGCTGAACAGAAGTTTAATGCTCAAACAAATTTTCAAACCTTAGAGTCCATTTTTAAGGAGATATCAATTTCCTAATAATTCTCTAATTCTACTCGATCTTAGCCCAAATTAATTCCATAAACATGAAAATTATTCTGATTTCAGGTCATAAAAAGAATTGGGGAGCTGGTGCTTCCAGTGTTTACCTTCACCTCGATCGAGAACTTCAACAACTAGCCTGCCATAGCCATCTATTTAACTCAGAAGATTATATGAGTGATAAATTGCCTGGTGCGATACAGAAGTTGACGCAAGCATTCCATGTGGAACAGAAAATACTGCCGCAAATAAAGGAGGCTGATGTTGTTGAAGTTGCAGGCAACATTGGTTGGCGGCTATTTAGAAAATTGCGATCGGCAAATTTGCAGAAACAACCGTTACTAGCTGTACGGCTTCACGGATTGGAATTTAAAGATGAGCAAGTACGAATTACAGAAGAAATCGCACGTCTTATGAAATTGCCTACTAAGTATAAGTTATTAACTCGTCATTGGATAAACTGGCAAGAATTTAAAACTATAGAGTTGGCTGATATTGTCATATGCCATACTTCTCGCGAAGCAGATGCCATAATTACTGCTGGTCTCAAACACGAAAGCGCAGTGAAAATTTGCCCACTCGGTATAGATCCAACTTTTATCTCCGATCGAGAGCATCGCACTTCAGTTAATAAACTATTGTGGTGGGGTTCTTGGGTCGAGCGCAAGGGCATATACACATTGCCTAGGGCATTTGAGTTAGCTGTTCGAGAAATGCCTAATTTGAGTTTAACAATTGGTGGCTCAGGTACACCAACTGAAGAAGTTCTTAGTTATTTTGCTCCCAAATTAAGAGCGCACATTACCGTCTTGCCTTTTGTATCGGAAGATGAACATAAGGCAATTTTGGTAGAACATGACATATTTATCTTTCCTTCTTTATCTGAAGGTTTTGGTTTAGCTTTACTTGAGGCAATGGCATCAGGTATGCCTTGTATTACTACCTTAACGGGTATGTATGACTGGCTTGAACATGGCAAGAACTGCTACATTGTTCCCATGAGTGCTCCTACGGCTATTTCCTGCGCGATCGAGCGATTAAGTGACGATTTTACACTCAGATGTGCTATCGGTGACAAGGCAAGAGAGACAGCTCGCACCCTATCTTGGCAAAATTTTGCTAAACGAACACTTGAGATATATACAGAGCATCTAGCCAAACTTCTAATTTAGTGCTACAGTTAAGCTGTTAGATAAAGTCCTCTATCTATCGTGTGGAACAGAGAAATAAAATAGACCTCTTGCAAAATAATTTTGTGCTATTATAGAAAGTTTAGCCA
>ENA-OFCE01000925-OFCE01000925.1-metagenomes-genome-assembly--contig:-NODE-925-length-16911-cov-4.942335_pt1 | contig 16911 bp, 15 predicted proteins | sample MGYA00153388_OFCE01 | MGnify analysis MGYA00153388
AAGGATTGAACTTGCGACCCCTGCGATGTCAACACCAGCCACCCACGCAAATCTGGGGTTTTTGACGTCTTTTGTGCGTCAAACGGGCCGATTTCGACAACGAATGCGCGATTCGCCAATCGTTCGGGTTCATGTTGAACCAGGCGACAACTGTAGTTGAATCCCGAGCGAATGAGCGCCGTCCAATCGCGCGCATATTTCCGCAGTTCGGCGTTCGCCTTGGTGGAAAGCGGACGTTAGCAAGCGTGCACCGAGTGACCCCCACTGGCCGAAAGCAGACTGGCTGGTTTCGAGTTGCAAATGGCAAAAGCCGACATTCTCGAACCTTGCGTTAGGGCTGCTCTTACCATCTGTCGGTTCAAAGAAGCGGAATTGCTGACCTTGCTCCTAGAAGGGATGCGCCGACTGCAATGACTGCCGCCCGTCTAGTCTGCCGTCCAACCTCCATCAACGATAAGACTGGTTCCGGTCATCAGCGCCGAGGCATCCGAGGCGAGGAAGGCGATCGCACCCATCAGGTCGCTGACTTGCCCGACTCGCCCCAGCTTGATCTTGGCCAGAACCGACGCCTTGAACTCTTCATTCTCGAAAAAGGGACGTGTCATCGGCGTTTCGATGAATGTCGGGGCGATGGTGTTGGACCGAATGCCGTGCGGGGCCAAGTCGAGCGCGAATGCCTTGTTCATCCCCTCCAATGCCCATTTGGACGCGCAATATAGCGATCGGCTGGGCCCGCCGACATGGCCCATTTGCGATCCCATATGGATAAGGCTGCCGCCAACGCCATCCGCGATCATCTTGCGAACGCAGGCCTGCGCGACGAAGAAGGCGGCCTTGACGTTGAGTGACATGACCGCATTATAATCTTCCTCCTCGACTGCAGTCATCGGCATCGGGCGGTTGGTGCCGGCGTTGTTGACCAATATGTCGAATGCTGGTCGATCGGCGAAGAAAGCCCGCACCGCGACCAGATCCGACACGTCGAGCGTCTCGGCGATGCTGCCCTGGCCGATCGCCAGTGCCGCCGCTTCGAGTTCGTCCGACGAGCGCGCGACCAGTGTCACCTCGGCGCCGGCATCGGCAAGTGCCGCCGCAGCCCCCAGGCCGATCCCACGCCCGGCCCCGGTCACCACCGCCCGGCGTCCATCGAGACGGAACGAGGGCGTGCGGGGAAGGGTCAAACGGCGGCCGCCTTGCCGCCATAAGGAATATTTCGCCCGCCGAGCCGTCGGACGCGGATGTTGGCCTGCTCGCCATGACCAGCAAAGCCTTCGAGGGCGCACAACCGCGAGCAATATTCGCCGATCATGACCGATGCCTCGTCGGTCAGGATCCGCTGGTAGGTGCAGGTCTTGAGGAATTTGCCGACCCACAGCCCGCCAGTGTAGCGCGCCGCTTTGCGCGTCGGCAGCGTATGGTTGGTGCCGATCACCTTGTCGCCATAGGATACGTTGGTCCGGCTGCCGAGAAACAGCGCGCCATAATTTGTCATATGCTGAAGGAAATAATCGGGATCGCGAGTCATGACCTGGACATGCTCGGACGCGATATCGTCGGCGATGCGGACCATTTCAGCATCGTCGGCGGCGACGATCACTTCGCCAAAACTTTCCCACGCGCGGCGCGCAATGTCGGCGGTCGGCAGGATGGTCAGCAGCCGCTCGACCTCGCGCATCGTGTCGACGGCCAGTTGGCGCGAGGTGGTCAGCAAAATCGCGGGCGAATCGGGCCCATGTTCGGCCTGGCCAAGCAAATCGGTCGCGCACAATTCGCCGTCGGCCCCGATTTCGTCGGCAATCACCAAGGTCTCCGTTGGGCCGGCGAACAAGTCGATTCCGACGCGGCCGAACAATTGCCGCTTGGCCTCGGCAACAAAGGCATTGCCGGGCCCGACCAAAATGTCGACCGGCGCGATCGACTGGGTGCCGATGCCCATCGCGCCGACCGCCTGGATTCCGCCGAGGCAGTAAATTTCGTCGGCACCGGCCATCGCCTGCGCCGCGACGATTGCCGGGGCGGGTCGTCCGTTGAACGGCGGGGCACAGGTGACCACGCGCGGAACGCCGGCAACCTTGGCGGTGATGACCGACATGTGGGCCGATGCGAGCAATGGATATTTGCCGCCCGGGACATAGCAGCCGGCGGCATTGAGCGGCAGATGCTTGTGGCCAAGCACCACCCCGGGGAGGGTCTCGACCTCGACGTCGGTCATGCTGTCGCGCTGGATCTGAGCGAAGTTTCGAACCTGGGTCTGGGCGAACTCGATGTCCTTGAGATCCTGGCCGGTCAGTTGGTCGATGCACTTCTGGATTTCGTGCGGCTCGAGCCGGTAGGATTCGCGGTCCCATGAGTCGAACCGGACCGACAATTCGCGCACTGCGGCATCGCCACGCGTTTCGATATCGGCCAGGATCGCTTCGACGGTCGAACGCACGTCGCGGTCCTTGTCCGCTCGGGTTTCGGCGGTTGCCCCGCGTTTCAGCCATTCCGCCACGATGTTTTCCTTCTCAATCGCGCTGCACGAGCAGACGCATCCGTTCGAACAAGTCGATGCCCATTTGCTGAAGCAGTTCTGGGATGTCGATCATCACCCAATTTTCGGCCAGCCGGTCCCCGTCGCGACGCCAGAAATCCATCACCCGCATGGTGATCGCCCGACCAGTCGGCGCAAGGCCGAGCCAGCCACCGCCAGCATGAGTCGCGGTGATGCTCGGCCAGCCGGTCGAGGCAATGTACATGCCCTCGCCAATCCGCGCACGATGATTGCCGCCGACGCGATCGGGGAAGGCGGTGAGGAAGGGCAGTTGGTGGCCGCGCTCATAGTCGGCATGACCGCGAAAATTGCCGATCGGCGCCGGGCCAAACCACCAGAAGTGATCGGTCCAATATCCGCGCATGCCCATCGATCGAAGCGTCCCATCGAACGTCATCAGTCCGCCAATCATCGCTTCGACCAGGCCAAGGCTTTGCTCGCCACCGGCAGCGTCGGCTTGCACCACGCCGTCCCGCGTAACCGGGCCGGGAGCGATTACGGATGGCCCCATTGGCACGGCGAGCGGCCAGCAGCCGGCCTGCATCATCAGCGCGGGCAGATCGATCAGGACCAGGGTTTCGGCAACCTGGCCGGCAACATGCCGCTCGAACCGGCCGAAGCGGACGAATGCCACCCGCCCGGTCGCGGGGATGCCGAACAGCGGGGCCTCGAATAGCCCGGCGATATGGCCGCTGGTCGCGACCCACTCGCCGCCCTTGAACGTCCCGGCCAGCCGGATATCGACGCGCTCTTCGCCACGCGGGAAGGCGGCGGCGAGAGGTGCAAGCAGATCGGCGGCGTAGGTGGCGCGGCCGACGACGCTGCCGACTGGTGCGAAGGCGTGCAGCAGATGATCGTCGGCAAGTCGATCGAGCGCCGACGCCTCACCCCCCAGCAGGCTTGGGCCGGATGCCCGATCGATCTGCGAAACAATAGCCATTGGTGATCCTCGCATAAGATTGACTTCGAATGCAACCGTCCTAAAAGTCGCCCGGGTACGGAGAATATCGAAGGTGGCAGGAATGAGCATTCCGCAGGCGCAGACGCGGCTCTGGTCACCGGCGGAGATTGACGCGCGCCTGGTTCGCTATGTCGATTTGCGGCCGTGCCACAATGCGTTTGTCGACACCCGCACCCCGGGGTCCGAGGCGAAAGAGAATTTCACGATCATCGGCCCGGGCGTATCGGAGAATCCCGAACAATATGTCCACATCGCCGAGCCGCACGGCTTTAACATCGGCGGCGCACGACAGCCGCCGGGGTGCGTCAATTCGCAGCACAGCCACGACACCGCCGAGGTGTTCATCGTCCATTCGGGCGACTGGCGCTTCGACCTTGGCGAGCATGGCGACGATGCCCAGGTGACCGCCGGTCCGGGCGACGTCATCTCACTGCCGACCAAGACGTTCCGCGGATTCACCAACATCGGCCGCGATGACGGCTTCCTGTTCGCGATTCTCGGCCAGGACGATCCGGGCCGCGTGTTGTGGGCACCGTCGGTGTTCGACATGGCCCGCGAATATGGCCTGGTGCTGCTCGAAAGCGGGCAATTGATCGACACCGTTGCTGGGCAGCGAGTGCCGACCGATGCGCGCCCGATGCCCGTTACATCGACCAGCCAAGTAAGCCAGTTGAACAGCGTTTCGCAGGCCGAGGCAGAGCGGCTGGTGTGGCGCGCCGCCAACCGCCGCAGGTCGCGTTCGACGGCGATCATCGGCGACGGCGCACCGCTGGACTGGCCGCACGGTTTCGCGGTCGAACGTCTCGATCTGGAATCCGGCGATGACTATCCGCTACCGATCGTAACCAGCCCCGAGGTCGTCTTCGTCCATCTTGGGGACCTGGTCATTCGCTGGTCCGGGGGCGCGGCCACACTTGGTTCCGGTGACACGATCACCATCCCGCCCGGCGCCGATTGGGTGCTGATTAGCGAGGATGGTTGCGTCGCCTATCGAGTCAGCCGAGACTGAGGCGATGCACGTCATCCCCAACGTCGGCGGCCGCGACATTGCGACCATTCTCGAGCCTCATGCGGAACGTCGTCAGCCCCTACCCGGATTCGATCCCGTCTATTGCGACATCGTCGACTACATCTTGCGCTGCACGCATCGCATCTGGGAGCAGAAGGATGTTGGCTTGATCGCGACTCATTACGCCCCCGATATCCGGGTCCACCTGATGACCGGGCCGGTCGAGGGGATGGACGGGGTGATCGCCGGGACCGCGCGGACATTGTCCGCCTTTCCGGACCGGACGCTGACCGGGGAAGCAGTGATCTGGTCGGACGAGGGCGACGGCGCCTATCTTTCGTCGCACCGCATCACGAGCGGCGCGACCAATTTGGGGCCGTCCGAACTTGGGCCGGCAACCGGGCGCCGGATCAGTTTCACGACTATCGCCGACTGCCTGTGCAAAGCCAATCTGATCGTCGAGGAATGGTTAGTGCGCGATTATAGCGCGATGGCCCTCGCGCTCGGTTACTTCCCGCGCGCCATTGCCCGGGCGCAAGCCGCCAGCGATCGCGCGAGCGGGCCGGCCGCTTGGCGGGTGGCGGCGATGGATGCGATCCGCGTGGCTCCAGCGACCCGCTTTCCGAGCGAGGCCTTGCCCGATGCCAGGCGCGATCCCGCCGACTTCGCGCGCGAATTGCTCGACCGGATCGTCAATCATCGCCGTTTCGGATCGGTGCGTGACGCCTATTCGCCGGCCGCGCACTGGGCCGGCCCCGGCGCGCGGCGGCTGTTCGGCTGGGGCGAAATCACCGGCTGGTTCGTCGCGTTGATCGGCAGCTTCGGCGATGCGCGGTTGACGGTCGATCATGTCGCCGCGGTCGAGGTTGCCGACGGCCACGATATCGCAATTCGCTGGTCGCTGGCCGGCACCCACGATGGCGGCGCGCAGTACGGGCCCGCGTCGGGCAAGCCGATCTATATCTTCGCCGTCACGCACTGGAGGACCAACCATGGCCGGATCGTCGACGAGGTGACCATTTTCGACGAAGTAGCACTGCTTCGCCAGATCGAGGGTGGCCTGTGAGCGCGCTTGCCGAGCTTGAGCGATCATTGCGTCAGGACGGCGCATATGATCAGCTTGCGGCAAGCCATTCGCACCGCGCCGTGCGCGAGGATAGCCTGGGATTTGTCGTCGGCCGCGATGCCTTGACCGCCGATTGGGTCGCGAGCGGAACGCAACCGGTGACGATCACCGCCGATCTTGGCGAGATGATTGCTTTCGCGCTCGGCCCGCCTGAAGACCGCTGGCACGCCCATCGCTGGATCAAGCGCGAGGATGACCGGATTACTAGCGAAATTCTGGTCGAAAATCAAGACCGCGAGCGCATTGCGCCCGCCGCCTTTCCACCGCTCGGCGAGCTTCGCGCGGGCATGGGGCAATTTTCGGCGGGCGATGCTGCGATCCTGCCGCCGGACTTTCCTCCCGAGGCGCGCGCGCTTGCCGACCGGTTGCACCGCGCCTGGAATGGACGTGCCTTCGACGAGTATCGCGCCGACTGGCTGACGGCGCTGGTGACCGCGCTTCCCGATGCGACCTTTTATCTCGAGCACGCGATCGTGCGAGACGGCCAGACTGCAATTCTGTGGCGTGTCCACGGCCATACCCCGGAAGGGCAGCGCATCCGCCTTATCGGCAGCAGCCTGTTCGCCGGGAGTGACGACGAGACGGTGGTCGACCTGGCGGCGATGCGCGCGCAATCGACGCGCGATCTTATCGACTATTCACAGACCGGTTGACCGGCGCAGGGCGGCCGCGCCGCCGCGCAAAAACGCATGGTCGGACTCAAGCAGGAACAGGCCCACGCCCTTGGCCCGCCATGACGGGACATCGGCGGAGCGCGAAACGTACATGCCGACCGGCCGCGCTGCGGCGACGCAGGCCGCGACGATCCACTCTACCGCGTCGATCACGTGCGGGTCGTCGGGACTGTCGCATCCCAGCGCGATGGTCAGGTCGATGCGCCCGATGAACAATGCGTCGATGCCCTCGACCGCGGCAATGGCGGCGATTGCGTCAAGCGCTTCGACATCCTCTATCTGGGCGATCACCGCCGTCTGCGCGGCGCTGGCAGCCAGATGGTCAGCCATCGCCACCGACCCGTAACCGGCGGCGCGCGACGATCCGGCGTAGCCACGGCCACCCGGCCCATAATGCGCGCAACTCGCCAGCGCCTGCGCTTCGGCGGCGCTGCGGATATGCGGAACGACGATTCCGTCGGCACCGCAATCGAGCGCGTTGAGGATCGCTTCGGGTGCCGAGCTTGGCGTGCGCACCAGCATCGGCATCGGTCCGGCGCGCGCCACCATGATGCACAGATCCACATCGCGGCGATCGAACGGGGCATGCTCGGCGTCGATGCACAGGCAGTCGAGCCCGGTCGACGCGAGCACCTCGACGACGTGCGGATGCGGCGTCTTGATGAACGTGCCGAGCAGGCCTTCGCCGGCGGCGATCCGCGCCTTGAGCCCTACCACAGCCGGTCACTCGCGATCACCGCGCCTTGCGCGAGCGACGTCAGCTTGGCGTAGACAATCTCGGGATCGACCACGCCAAAGCCGGCGAAGGTTGAGAATCCGCAGTCGGTCCCCGCAATCACCCGTTCGCGCCCGACGATCGAGGCGAATTGGACGATGCGGTTGGCGACGACACGCGGATGCTCGATGAAATTGGTGGTCGAGTCGATCACACCGGGGATCAGGATCTTGTCCTCGGGAATGGCCGCGACCTGCTCGGCAAAGGCCTCGAAATCATGCTGGTGGCGCGGGTTCGACGTCTCGAACAGCAGGCCCGCCGGCTTGGCCTTCATCAATGTTGGCAGGATGGTCGCCATTTCGACGTCGCAATGGTGCGGCCCTTCATAATTGCCCCAGCAGACGTGCATCCGCACCCGATCGGCGGGCAGATTGCGGAGCGCGTGGTTGAGCACGTCGACATGCTGATTGATCAGCGTCAGATAGTCCGCGTCGCTGCGATCCTTGTACATCATGTGTCGACCCAGCCCGAGGTCGGGGCTGTCGAGCTGGAGGATCAACCCGGCGTCGACGATCGCCTCATATTCCGGGCGCATCGCTTCGGCCAGCGCTTCGAGATATTCGTCCTGGGTCGAATAATATTCGTTCGGCTGGAACAGCGCGATCACGCCGGGCGATGCCGAATTCATGAACCCGCCGGTCGGCGAATGGCGCGCCATCGCCGACTTGAAATGCGCGATGTCGTCGTCGAGCGGCGCGAGGGTCAAAGGCGAGACCGGACCGACGCATTTGGGGCGGCGGTAGGACGGCGTTCCGCCGCTTTGCGACTGGCGTTGGAGGAAGCTCGGAAAAGCTTCGAGATCGGCTGGGGGCGTTCGGTCAGTGTCGCCGTCGAAGCCGGTGATGCGGTCCTTGATGTAGGTGGCGTAGGAGATTTTCGACATCTCGCCATCCGAGACGAGGTCGATCCCGCATTGCACCTGGCGCGCGACGACCACGTCGATCGCTGCGCCGACGACCTGGGAAAAGCGCGACGGGTCGATCGCGTCACCGCGTTCATGGGCGAACACCAATTCGGTCACCGCTGTGGATCGCGGCAGCGATCCGACATGCGTCGTCAGGATGCGGTCAACCAAATTTCGTCCCCCAATGGCGGTCGAGCCATGACACGATTGTCGCCGCGAATTTGTCCGGCTGCTCGAGCGGCAGCAAATGCCCGGCCTCGTCGATCACCTCAACCACCGCATTGGCGCACTGCGCGGCCATCGCGAAATGCCATTCGGGCGGGCACAATCGATCTTCGGCGCCGCACATCAGCAACACCGGGCCAACGAACTTGTCGAGTACGCCGCGCAGGTCGGCGCGGGTTCGCAATGCCTCGCTTTGCCGGACGAACACCGCGTCGCCCAAATCAATCGCCATTTGCAGGATCAGCGCTCGAAGTGGCTGGTTGTCGCGATTACTTTGCGCAAGGTAAGCTGGCTTGAGCTCGTCGGCAACGAGCGTCTCCAGCTCGCCCGCGCGAACTCGATCCTGGTGCACCGGCCGAGCCGCAGCGCGCTCGGGCAGGTCGGCGCCGGCGTTGGTGTCGCTGAGGACGAGGCCGGCGACACGCGCCGGCGCTTGTCGTGCCATTTCAAGGGCGACGATCCCGCCCATCGACAGGCCGATGGGAATCAGCATCCCGTCGGTGGCGGCGAGCGCTCGCCCGGCCATCCCCGCAATATTGTCATCAAGCGACATATCGGCATGAACCGCCCGGGCCAGCAGCGCAGGCGGCATGCCGTGCCACAAGCGCTCGTCGCACATATTGCCCGCAAGCAGGACCAGGGTAGGCTCGGTCACGAGGCGAGCTTGGCGCTTGCGCCCCTGATCAGCTTACCCGAGAACAGCCGTCGTTCGGGCCCTATCGCCGGGTTTTCAATGCGCTCGATCAGCATCGACACGGCCGCCTCGGTCATTCGTCCGACTGGCTGGCGAACCGTCGTCAGCCGATAACTGCGCCATTGCGCCGGAGCGACACCGTCGAAGCCAACTACGGACAGCTTTTCGGGGATGGCGATGTTGCAATCGATCCGCGCCGCGTCCATCGCCCCCAGCGCCATCACATCATTGGCGGCGATGATTGCATCGAGTTGGTATTTTTTTAGCAGCCGCAGCGCTGCGGCATGGCCACTTTCGTAGGAAAAATCGCCGCGATCGAGCGGTACCTTGTCGATCCCAGCGAGCGCCAACCGGGTGAAGACATCGCGCACGTGCGCCTCGCCGACGGTCGAATCGGCGGGTCCGGCAATCACTCCGAAAGAGCGGCAGCCCGCGGCAATCAATCCGTCGATCAGCATCGTCTCGCCAGCCGCGAATTCGCAGCTGACCGACGCCACCGGCGAGCCCCCGCCGTCACGATTGTAGAGGACCAGCGCAATGTCGCGATTGCGGAATGCGTCGAGCTGCGCGGGGGACAATCGCGCGGCGACGATCGCTCCGTCGACCTGGTAACGCCACACCTGGTCAAGCATATGGTCGACCTCGCTTTCCGCCGCGAGTGTGAACAGCAGAACGCGGATGCCGCGCGCCGAGAGTTTGGCCGTCAGCGCCGCGAGCACTTCAGGATAATATAGGTTCGTGAGGTTGGAGATGATCACTGCGACCAGGTTCGAGCGGCGCGTGATCAGCCCCTGGGCGATCGCATTGGGCCGATACCCAAGCTCATCTGCGGCAGCGACGATCCGCGCCCGGGTGGCCGGGGCGACCGAGGCGCCTTCGCGGAACGCGCGCGAGACCGCAGACTGCGATACGCCCGCATGTCGCGCGACATCGTAAGACGTGCCTGATCGCCGCCGGGGTGGTTTGCTATCGTTCATCGTTCGGGCTGATCGCCTGTTCGCGCCATCAGTTCAAGCGGGGGGCGATCGCATTCGTGCAATCGCCTCTTGCCCGGTTCAGAACCTGATGCTTCCCCGTACCCCCCACAACCGCGGCGGTGCGTAGCTCGCCTGAAGCCCGCCGCCCCCGCCATAGACAAACCGGGTTGCGGTTGCCTTGTCGGTAACGTTGGTGACAAAGGCCTGGATCGAATAATTCTCGTTGAAATCCCAGGTCAGTCGGAGATCGAGCTTGGCGAACGATTTCTGGCGGTCGAGAACCGAGTTGATCGCCTGACCATAGAACGACGAAGAGAAGTTTAGCTGCGCGTAGGGCGACAATTTGCCAGCGCGACCAAGATCGATATCATATTGCGCCGATACCGCGCCCGAGAATTCGGGCGAATGCGCGATCCGGTTGCCGGCGAGATTGCAGCCAAAGGCCGCCGCCGGCTGGCCGACACCGCCGGTGCCGGGGATCAGGCCGCAATTATAGCCCACGGCAAATATCCGCTGTTGGCCGGCGGGTGCGATCGTGACGCCGTTGACGATAGTCGCGGGAGCGCCGATCGCCGGGATCAGGATCGACGTGCCGAACGGGGCCGCGACCTGATCATATTTGGTATAGCGGGCGTTGAGGTAGGCGACGCTGGCAGTAAGCGTCAGTGCCGAGGCCGGCTTCCAGATTGCTTCCATTTCGGCGCCGTAGGAGCGCGCCTTGCCGCTGTTTTCGATGATCGACAGCGTCGTATTGCCGACCGGCACTTGGCGTTGTTCCTGAAGGCTGCTGTAGCGATTGTAGAACGCCGCCAGGTTGAGCTGGACGGTGCGTTCGAAAAACCGGTTTTTCGATCCGATTTCAAACGCCGTCACGACCTGCGGTTGAAAGGTCGAGCGGCCCAGCGCTGCGGCGGTTTGGCTGCCGTTGAATCCACCCGAGGTGAACCCCGAGGCAACCGAGGCATAAAGCAGGTTGGCCGGAGTGACCTGGAAATCGAGGCCAAGCCGGTACGTCAGCTTCTTGAAGGTCGCCGTGTTGAATGTCGCCCCGGTAAAGATGGCGGTGTTGGCAGCCAAGCATTGGAAGCCTGGCTGCGGCGCCGGAATGGAAACATACGTGCAGTTGGTCGGCGCGCCTTCCGAACCGAACGCACTGCCAGGAATGTTGCCGGTACCGAAAGTGATCGCGTTCGTCTGAGGGATGCCGCCAACGAGCGGAAGCACGGAGTTGGCGTTGGCGAACTGGAAGTCCTTGCGATCGCGAGTGTAGCGAAGACCGGCGGTGGCTTTCAGCTGGTCGGTAATGGCGAAGCTCGCCTGTGCATAGGCCGCGAGCGACTTGGTTTTGGCCCGGAACTGCTGATAGAAACCGTTCGCCGCGGGCCGCAGGATATTGGGGTTAACGTTGCGAATGATCTGCGGGAACTGCTGGTTGATGAAGGTGCCGTTCAGCTTGTCCGCGAAATAATAGGCGCCAACGACATATTCGAGCCGCTGGTTCTTGCCCGATATCAATTGCACTTCCTGGCTGAACGTCTTGGCCGAGGTGAACTGATAATCGGCGCCGATCTGATTGGCCGAGAAATCGGTGTCCTGGGTCCGTGTCGTCTTGAAGTCGGTGTAGCCGGTGATGGACTTCAAGGTCACCGCCCCCAAATCGTAGGCGATGTTGGCGGTAAGCCCGGTGTTGCGCAGTTTCAGCGTCGCTCGATAATCATTGTCGATGCGGTATGGATTGCCCTGCTGATAAATCGGAACGCCAGCGTCGATCGTCAGCGGCGCATCGACGATCCCGTCGCGATTGCCGCCGCGGGTGTTGAGGAAGACCGGCGTGGCGTTGAACAATTGCGCGTTGGTTGGAAGATAGAAATAGGAACCCACAAGCTTGTAACCAAACGCGGATCCACCGGCCCCACCGCGCCGGGCGTAATCGACCTTGAAGACCGCGGTCAGCCGGTCGTTGGGCTGGATCAGCAGCGACCCGCGCAAATAACGATTGTTGTCATCAAACAAATTATTGCCCGACGGATTGTCGTTCTTCACATAACCGTCTGATTTTTCGTAACCGGCGGCGAGGCGAATTGCGGCAATGTTGCCAAGCGGCACGTTGATGAAGCCCGTTGCGCGGACCTGATTATTGTCGCCGTAAGTAAAATCGGCGCCGCCAAGAACCTTGTTCAACTTCGGCTGGGCGGTGATGATCGAGATATTGCCGCCAAACGTGTTGCGACCGTATAGCGTGCCTTGCGGTCCGCGCTGCACTTCCACCCGTTCCAGGTCGACGAAGCCGAGCGTCGCTTGCGAGGAGCGCGACTGATAAATGCCGTCGATGAAGAATCCGATGGTCGTATCGGCGTTGACGTCGACGCTTTCGGTGCGAACGCCGCGGATGGCGGGGCGGGCGTCGACCCCGGACCGTCCGAAGGTAAATCCAGGAACCAGTCCCTCAAGCCGCGACAAATCGGTCAGGCCTTTGTTCTTGATGTCGGCGGCGCCGAAGGCGGAAACTGAAATGGGCACGCGCTGGAGGTTCTGCTCGCGGCGCTGCGCGGTGACGACGATTTCCGCAATCCCCGTCTCAGGCGTTTCGGTCGCGGCCGGTTCGACCGCAGCGGCGGTCTGCGGCGCGGCGGTCGGTGCCGTGGCAGGTGTGCTGGTCTGCGCCTGTGCGCCTGTTGCCATCATCGCGGCCATGATCGCCGTCGATGCTAGCAGTGTGATGTTCTTGCCGAGCATTCTTGCCTCCCCCACATGCGTCGCTTCCCCACGACTATTATGTACGTCGAACAGAAAAAGACTGCGGATGCAATCGAAATCCTGCGTTCTCGCGGGGGACTCCTTGCGCGCGCAGTTAAGAATGCTAGGCTTCAGATCGGAATTTCGATCATGATGCTGCATTCGCAGTCAACTTTTTGATTGAAATGAGGGCTGGGGCAGATTGGAAGGTTGACGATGATCGACAAGGTTATGCTCGACGCGCGACAGATTCCCGTTTCACGCAAAGTCGCGGCGCTGGCATTCCTCCTGGTCGCATACTTCTTTTATGCTTGGTCGTGGAACACGGTCGACATTCTGCGGCCATACATCAAGGACAGTCTTGGCCTGACCCTGACCCAGTCGGGTTCGCTCTACACTATGCAGTCAATCGGGGCGATCTTGGGCGCGGTCGTGATGGGCCAGGTCGCCGACAAGATTGGGCGGCGCAACGCGCTCGTGATCTCGATGTTCGGCTACGGTTCGTTTCTCTTGGCGGCACTGCTGGTGACGGATTACGGTCAGTTGATTTTTCAACGGATCGCGCTCGGTTTTTTCATGGGCTCGATGTTTCCGATTGCAGTCGGCATCTATTCTGGGCTGTTCGCTCGTGATGTGCGCGGTCGCATCGCCGGGGTCGTGCTTGGCGTCTACAATCTTGCGGTCGCCGCGCTGGGCTTCGTCTCAGCCGCCACTTTGGGCGCGGGCTACAGCTGGACTGTGTTGCTGTGGGCCGGTGCTGTTCCCATCGCTATCGCGTTATTCGCGTTCGTGATCATCCCGGACGACCGCCGGCTGATACCAATGGACGGGAAAACCGGGGGCGAGGCAATTGCCAAGGCAAAGCTGCCGATTACCGAATTGTTCGCGCCCGGGGTCGCCAAACAGACCATCAAATTGGCCGTCATGACCGGCCTCAATTTTTTCGCGTATCAGGCCTTTACCGGCTGGGCGACAACCTATTTGAAAAGCGATCGAGCGATTCCCGATGCAGTGGTTGGCAATGTGCTGGGGTGGCAATTCATTGGCGCGGCGCTCGGCGGTCTCGTCTGGGGCTGGATCAGCGATCGTTTCGGCCGGCGGATCGCGGGTAGCGGGTTCGTCTTCGCCGCGGCGATCATTCCGGTGTATTTGTTTGTGCCGATGTCGGTCACGCTGCTCGAGGTTACCGGCTTCACCTACGGGGTAATGCTCTCGTGCAGCGCGATCTGGGGTCCATGGCTGTCCGAATTATATCCTCCGCATCTGCGCTCCACCGCTGCGTCAATCTTCAATTGGGGCAGGGTGATCAGCATGACCGCTCCCCTGATAACCGCTCCTTTGGCGGAACACTTTGGACTCGCGCCAGTGATGTGCCTTGCCTCGATAAGCTTCCTTGCTGCGGCCGCGATCTGGTTCAACCTGCCCGAAACGGTTGTAAGACGCACAGCGCTGGACTGAGCCACCCCCGCCAACGCGGGCGCATGGGCGAATGAACGCACTGCAAGTAATTGGATCCAAATCAGATGGCACGCCGCACCCTTGTTATGGATGCCTTGTCTCGAGCGGCTGGCGATGTCCGCGACGCCCTTAGTAGTTAACATTCTCTGGCAGGTGCCAGTAAATGTCCGCTTTGGGGAACTCCACACAGGCCTCTGAGTGTCAGCGAAGTGCGCAAACCGGACAAGCGTTTTAGGCCCGCAGTGGGTCGTTAGCGGATACGAGTTAACTTGCGCTGTAGCGGTCTCATCCCCTGTGATGTCAACACCGGCCACCCACGCAAATCTGCGGCTTTCGACGTCTTTTGCACGTCAAACGGGCCGATTTGATGAAAGCCGGAATGCAGTCGTTCGACCGGTTTCATAGCCGCTCGGTTGCGACATTGAGTTCAGATAGTCCACTCAACTCTTTGCCCTGCTATGTTCGATGAGGATCCCTTGACGGTGGAGTAGAGCGCTGATTGGCACAGCCTCAATATTCATGCCGCAGCCAACCGTGATCACGCATCCTCGGGCTTTGCGGCAAGAGCGGCAGCTAGCGTCGCGGTCTGCCGCAGGTAGACGACGCTTGCAGCGGTTCCAAATACCAGCAATCCGGCCAAGCCCGCCGCGCCGTCGATCAAGGGCGTAAATCTGGCGGTGACCAGCACGGTCCCGGTCAGCAGTGTCGCAAGCTGGTTCAGCGCGCCGTGGGCGAGCGCCGCCGGCCAGATCGCGCCACCCCGGTTCCGAAGCGCAGTGAGCAGGACCGAAAATGCCATGCAAAGCGGTATCCAGACAAGCATCCCAACCAGCGGTTGTGCGCCGTAATTGTATCCGAGCAAGATCAGCGGCAGGTGCCACAACGCCCAGATCGCGCCAGCGACCAGCACGCCCGGACGGCCCATCAGCGCAACCAGTCGGGGCGTGAGAAATCCGCGCCAGCCAAGTTCCTCGCCCAGATATAACGGAAGGTTGAGGAAAGGAGCGACAAGCACGGTCAACGCCAAAGCGGCGAGCCCACGGGCATCGGGAGAGCCAATGTTCGGCACGCCGCCGAGATGCCCGATAGCCTCCCGTAGCTCGGTCCTGCTCGCCACGGCGGCGGGATCGATCAGCGCAGTGAGCGCAAATGTCGCGCCACAAAGGATTGCGAAGCCGAACAGTCCGATGAACCACCAGCGCAATCGGCCAAGCTGCAGGCCCAAGCCGTCGGGGCCGAGCAACCGGTTTCCGCTCCCTTTTTGAACCAGGATAGCGGCGAGCGCCGGCGCGAACATCGCCAGCGGAGCGGCTGCGGGCATGGCGTCGAGCCCGCCCTTTGAGGCTGCGGCAAGGCCAAGACCGATGATTGGAAGGGTCGCCAACGTAGTGAACGCCAAGACTTCGGCGACCGGCTTTTTCATGTGCTTCACGGAGAGATTCCTTTGCTTGTTATACAAGGGTTTTGGACAAACAGTTGTCACTGCGCGCGCACAGCACGCAGGGCGCGAGTAAGGACGATGTAGAGAAGCGCGGTCATCGCGAGGGCTATCGGGATAATCCAGAAGCCCAGCATCTCACGCGCTCCCGCCGTATCGGCAACAATGCCGAAGCTGACGGCACCGTCCGATTGTCGAAACAAGCCGACATGATTGCCCCACAACGGCTTCAGCAACGCCATCGCGGCGAAGGCAGTGAGTAGCAAATAACCGAGCGCGAATGCAGCGCCGGTGACCGCACGTGATGAACCCGAGCGCACACTGTGGTACAGTCCGATCGCGATCGGCACGGGCTGATAAGTCCGGGTGCCACGATCGAGCAGCTCATCAGCCAATAAGGGGCGCAGGTAATCGGCAGGTGCTCCGAGCCGGTTCATCGCGGTTTGGAGTCGCGCGGATTCCGACTGCTGAGAATCCCCTGCCGCAAAGCTGTCGACCAGATGGGTTTCCAGCTCGTCGCGCAGGCCGAAGCCATCTTCGCCGATGTGACCGAGAAGTCGGTCTACCTCATTGAAGTAGGTATCCCATTGCCGCGTCGCGGCGCCTTCGTGGAAGATGGGCTTCATGCTGCTGCTCCGTCGATCATCTGTTGCACGGAATTGCTTAGTTTGGACCAAGAGCGGCTCATGCCGCCGAGCATCGCTCGCCCTTGCGTCGTAAGCACGTAATATTTGCGCGGCGCGCCACCCTCGCCCTCAGCCAAGCGCGACGTCACCAACGCGTCCTTCGAAAGCCTCAGGAGCAAAGGGTACAGCGTACCTTCGGGCACATCGAGCGATGCTCGTTTGGCAATCCCCGTGATCAGTTCAAAGCCGTACTGCTCCCGCTCGGATAGCGACAGTAAGATGATGAACTCCAGGACTCCCTTACGGAGCTGAACCTCCCATCGCCCAATTGCCTCGCTGATCGCGTTCGTGTCCCTTGCCATGCAAGGTATATGATACAAGGAACATGGCATTGCAAGGGTATAGTTGGAGCCCATGCATGGTTGCCATAAGCGGTTGATGTCAAAATCCATTGCTCCGCACGCTTTTCCGCGAATGTCCGCGCGCCAGCACCCCGGGTCGAATGGCCGCTCCGCAGCTCAACGAAAACTGGCGACAACGACCGATATTGGGGCGATTCCAGACGAAACGAATTGTCATGCGGTGGATTAGAAACCGCATTTCTCGCTGTCCTTCGCGCGTAATCGGAGCGGCAGCCATAAGCTGCCGTTCCGATTTGAGGCCGGACGGAACGGCCGGCCTGCGCCCGTCCAATAGGGACGGGCCGCGCGAACACTTTATTAGGGTCAGGACCCATTGATCTGAGAGGCGCGATCTGATTCAGGCTCCGCAAGGA
>ENA-OFCE01000927-OFCE01000927.1-metagenomes-genome-assembly--contig:-NODE-927-length-16882-cov-3.542878_pt1 | contig 16882 bp, 15 predicted proteins | sample MGYA00153388_OFCE01 | MGnify analysis MGYA00153388
GTAGTCGTTAAGTTTCTGTTTGCTGAGTTAATTGATTAAAATCGTTTCAGCGCATTGCATATTTTGGAGAATATTTAAATTGCTATTTATCTGAATAATGACCCATTGCGGATATCACCTCTACTGAAACACGCAAATCATTAACTGCATAAATTATTCTGTCTTTCAGATTTATTTTACGCGACCAAAATCCTGATAAATTATGTTTTAAAGGTTCTGGGTTTCCTACTCCTACATATGGATTGTTTTCTAAATCGTAGAATATTTTAGAAATTTTATTCAAATTAGCTTTGTTGCCGGATTTTTTATGCTTTTGTAATTGTTCTTTGGCCAAATTGGTTAACTCAATTATATACTTTGCCATAAATTTTTTGAAGATACGGTGGTTCTATTTTTACTTTTTGCCGCATTAAGAACCATTTTAACAAATTCGGGATTATAAGGAATATCACTATCTATTTTTCCTTTTTTTAAATCAGTTTTAATAACTTCAATACCTTCTTTTTCAGAAGTAAAAAAGTTTAGTACAGATAGTAATGTTTTACCGGCTTTGGTACGTTCGTTTATTTTAAGAGTTATTGTAGTCATGATCCTTAATTTTAAAGCATAAATATAGCGATTATATATTTTGAGGGTTTTCATAAACGTTAATTTCCCAAAAAAATAATTGGAGGGAAATTTTTGTCGAAAGTTTGGTTAAGTGATTTTGCTAAGAGCAATCGAATAATTTTGCGAGCTTACCTCCAAATAAATAAAGACAAATTGCCTCCGAACTTACAGAGATTGTAAGTGGTGCCGCAGCCTTATCGAACGGGTAAGTTTTGTTGATATTTTGTGAAGCGTGTTTTGTTGAAGGGGAGGGCACAGGTACAAGAAAATGCTTCCACTTGCCATAAAAATCAAGTTTGAGCTATAATGTATTTTATTTAAAAACAAAAAAGCTGTAACTTTTCATTGCTACAACTTCTAGACTTCTAATCTACCAAAATCAGGTTTAAGACTTAACCTTATGTGTAAAAGGGTGAAACTATTTAATTTAATCAAAAATCTAGATAATTAGAATTGATCTGAGCGAACAAACAACCCTTATATTGTTTTTTTTCTCCAAGGACTGTAGTTTTTGAATTCTGGTCCTTTTAAGTTTTGTTGTTCATTACCAACTGTTTTCACTACTACTAGATCTTCTTTTGAAGTGTCTCTCAAGGGTTGATAGTTTTTATATGCTGGGCCTTTGAGTGATTTTACATTGGTAGCTGAATATATTTCAGTTGGCACGGCATTGTGCATCCAGGACTTATAATTTTTATACTCTGGACCTTTTAAATCACTTTGTTTTACATCGCTTTTTACTTGTGCAAATGCACCAAATGAAACGACTAAAAATCCTAAAATTAATGTTTCTTTTTTCATGACTTTTATTTTTATTGTTCATAACAAAATTACATTAGGTTGTAGATCCTTAGTACTATGAGAATTTACCCGATTTGTATCCGTATTTATACGGATAGTGTGGAGTTAACACATTAAATCAACATTATTTCTGTGGCTTTTTTAATGAGCTCGGCAGTGTTTTTTACCTCCAATTTTTTTAGAATATTTGTGCGATGGGTTTCTATTGTGCGTGAACTCACAAATAATCTGGTAGCAATTTCTTTTGTAGTCAACCCCTTAGAGATTAATCCCAAAATTTCGAACTCTTTATTTGATAAAACATTTTCACTGACGCTTTGTGTAGACATAAAGTTTATCATTTTTTCAGAAATTTCAGAGCTGAAATATTTCTTTCCTTTGTAAACAGTTCTAATTGAAAAAATCAATTCAGATTCATCTGTATTTTTTAATAGATAACCATAAGCGCCCATTTTAGCGCATTTTGCAATATAATTACCATCACTATGCATTGAAATTACAATAGGTTTTATGTTAGAGCCTAAAGTTTTTAATTCTTTTAAAACCTGAAAACCATCCATATTTGGCATAGTGATGTCAAGCAAAACAATATCCGCCTCAAACTGACTATTTATTATGTCCATAAACTCAAAACCATCAGCAACACTTTTAACTATTTTAATGTCGTCATGCTTTTTGAGTAGCTCTGCAAGCCCGCTTCGAAAAAGCTCATGATCATCAGCTATTATTAATTTGATTTCATTCATAATTTTACAGGTAGTTCAATTTCAAAAGTTGTATTTCCGGGTACAGAGTTGATTATAATTTTACCGTTGCAAATTTCTACACGCTCTTTGATATTAATAATTCCAGATCCTAATTTAGCAGTACTAATATCAAAGCCAATACCATCATCAAAATAAAAAAGCGAAATAAACTCATCAAATTCTGAAAGTGTAATTCGGATATTTTTCGCTTTAGAATGTTTCAATGAGTTATTTATTAGTTCTTGGCTCATTCTAAAAAGATTAATTCCTTGATTATTAGAGATGTTATTGTTTTCTTGTTTGGTTAAATCTTCATATTCAATGTTTATACTGGTTGATTTTTTTAAGTTTTCAATGTAGTTTGTTAATGTAACTCCAATTCCAAAATCATCAATTGAAGCAGGCATTAAAGCATTCGACATTAATCTGATTTCAGAAATGGTATCATCAACTATTTTCTTCATTTCTGTTTTCTTCAATTCATTTTCAACTTTATTTTCAATATAGTGTTTCAAAGATGTTAAATACGGGCCTACACTATCATGTAGCTCTCGCGATAATCGACGCCTTTCGTTTTCCATACCGTTTACCAAAATTCGTTTTGATATTATTCTAGTATTTTCTTCATTATTTCTAAACTCTATGAGCTTATCTCTCATCGCTAAAAGGCTTTTTCCTAGAAGATCATTAGAACTTTTAAGCTGATAATTGGTGTTTAAATTCATTAGACCAATATCATTAGCGAATTTTACGGCGCCTTGCAAAGAAACTTTTAAATTCGCTAAAGCATCAAACATTTCCTTTATCTCATTAGAATTTTTTATAAATTCATTAGTTTGGTTATAATCTCCTTCTGCCATAATTCTGAGGCTTTTTTGCATATTCTTTATGGGGTTAGTAATAATTCTTGTAAGAAAAAGAGAAATTATAACAGCTAGTAAAAAAATAGCAAGTGTTAAACCTACTAGCCTTTCCCTTAATTTTTTTAAGGGAATAGTAACCTCATCAACATCTATTTCAGATAGAATGACCATATTTAAGTTTGGAATTTTTATAAGACCGGACACACTATATACATCAATACCTCTATAATCCTCAAAAACACCTCTACCATCTATCCCTTTAAAAGCCTCAGCCACATTATCTTTTTTTACAGATAAGGTGTAAGGGGTTTTACCTGGATAAAAACGAGATTGGGAACGCAGTCGAAAATCTTTACCCACAAGATAGGATTCACCACTGCTACCCATTCCTGTTCGTTCAAAAAGTATTTTTTTTATTTTGTTGTAATCTAAAATTTTAATCATTACGCCCTTTTTAGAATTAGAGACAAAACCTATCGTTGTTTTTTTATCAACATGATAGGCTGTAAAATCGTGAATTCCATTAATAGCTTTAATACTATCTGAAAGTATTAATACGGTACTATCAATATTTTGGTTATACAATTCAGTAGCCTCAAACCTTTCCCATTCTGATTTTATTAAATGTTCAATCTGGTTTTTCTTAAGTGTTTTAATGGAGTTTAATTGCTGTAAAATGCGATCGTTTAAAACGTTTGAAAACTCTTTGTAAGAAGAAAAAGACAATAGTGCAATTACCATTGCTATTAAACCGTTAATTATAACAAGTATTAGTGTTTTGATGTTCATTAAAGTCAGATTTAAAAATTAAGATCAAAAATAATCCTTTTGGTGGAGTTGGAAAACCAGAACCATTGAAGCATAGCTTATCTGTTTTTTGGTCACGTAAAATAAATCAAAAAGATAGATTAATATATACAGTTAATAATCAAACTTGACTTTAACTTAAAGATTTATTTATTTTAAAGGTCGTAGTTTAAATTAACTAAATATTGGAAGCATACCGATACCCACTCAAGCTTTGTGCAATAAACGGGATTGAAATGGCAGCCCCCGTTTTAATCGGGGCTATAATGCAAAGCCCGACTAGCCTTTCCCCAAGCTGCACGTATGTTCCTTTTCTATTAAATCTTTTTATTTGTTACTTACTCGCCAGTATCACAATTAATTTTAGAAAATGTAGATATGCTATTGTTGTGCCCGGTAATAAATTTAAGGAGGGTTGTTAAATGCTGGTAATAAATCAAATTTTTGGCTAAATATTTGTTTAATAATTAACACAAATATTCATTTTGTGCATCCGCAATAATTGGTGGGATAGATTCTGTTATTTGTTTTTCGCCGATTTTAAAGGTTTCTTTGTCACATTCAAAATATTCAAATAGCCGATACTCATTAAATAGCATGAAAAAATTTTTACTCTGGTTTTTAGGCATAGCTGCAGTTTTGGCAATTGGTTTTTTTGTAGCCACTTCGTATCTAAAAAGTAATTGGAAGCCATTGCTGGAAGAACAATTGAAAAAAGCGGTATTAAATTCCACGGATAGTTTATACTTTATTTCTTATAAAAGTATTGACGTTAATCCTATCACTGGAAATTTGAAGGTCGTAGATTTTAAGCTTACCCCAGATTCTAACGTTTATAAGAAGATGGTTGCATTGAAAACGGCACCGAATAACTTGTTTAGGCTAGAGGTTGAAAAGCTGATCATATTGAATGCAAATGCCGCCAAAGCGGTATCCGAAAAAAGATTAAGTATCGAATCCATTTTAATTGATCATCCATCACTCACTATCATCAACGATAGGCACAGCTACAACGATACTATTGGAAAGGTAAAGAAAGAGAAAACGCTATTTCAGCTCATTAAAAACATTTTTAAGGAGGTGCAGGTCAAAGAAATATCGTTGCGTGAAATTGATTTTACACATATTAAAAAATCAACCAACAAGTTCAAGAAAACTGCCATCAAAAATCTCAATATATCCATCAGTGATATTTTGGTTGATTCATTATCCCAAACAGACCCAAACCGTTTTTACTATACCAAAAATATTGGCATTAAACTTTTAGACTATAAAATTGCTACGCCGGATAGTTTGTACTTTGCCAAAATAGATAAGTTGGAATTCTCCAGCTCTCGAAACGTACTATCTATCAAACAATTAAGGTTACAACCTAGGCTAAGCCACAATGCCTTTTACAGAAAGGTAGGTTATGCCAAAGATTATTTTGATTTAACCTTCAACAACCTGACCATAGAAGGTTTTGATTTTGACTTGTTTTTGGATCAACAAAAATTAAAGGCTCAAACTTTTTCAATCGGTAGTGCCAAGGTAGCGGTTTACAATAACAACGCATATCCCAAAAGGCTAAGTGATAAAACCGGTAGATTCCCTCATCAACAGCTTTTAAAGGTAGCCTTGGATATGAATATTGCTAAGGTTAAACTATCTAATGTAGGTATAAGTTATTCTGAATATGATGCGATTAGTAAGCAAACAGGCAAAATTACCTTTGATAATACCCGGGGAACTATTTACAACGTCACCAATACTGAATCTGATTTAGCCAAAAACAGTGTAATGGTAGCAAAACTCAAAACCAATATTTTAAATGCAGCTCCGTTAGATTTAACCTTTCAATTTTTTATGAAAAGCAAAATAGGAGCCTTTACTTATAACGGAGTTTTAGGTGCATTTAACGGGCAGATAGCTAATAAAATAGTTAGGCCATTGGGTATGGCGGAAATTAAATCTGCAAACATTAAAAAATTAGCGTTTCAGGCACGTGCCAATCAAAACATTGCAAAAGGTAAAATGCAATTCACGTACAATAACTTGAAAGTAAATATTTTAAAAAGAGATGAAGAAGGTAATTTGAAGAAGCAAGGATTTATTTCCAAGCTTGCAAATCTATTTGTAATCAACGATGCCAACCCTGATAAAAAGGGAAAATTTGTAGAGGGTGTCATCAATCTTGAGAGACCAAAAACAGCTTCCTTTTTCAGTTTTTTATGGAAGTCTTTATTTACTGGCATTAAGCAAAGTGTAGGTGTTGATAAAGCAAAGGAAACCAAAATCAAGGAAAGTACCATAGCCGTACAAAATGTCATTAACGACATTAAAAGCACCATTGCTACCATCAAACAAAAAGGTAAAAAACGCAAAGAAGCACGTAAAATCAGAAAATTAGAAAAACAAAAAGAAGAAAGTAAAGACACAACAACTGTCGCAAAAAAAGAATAAAATTTTCTATTTTTAAAATGATGCTATCTTTGTGCTCCAATTTTATATTTTTGCAATCACAAAATAAAGTTTAGATTTTCATGGTAAACGCAAATAACCCGGCACACATTAGAGTAATTATTATTGGATTATTTATTACCCTTTTTGGTGTTTTCATAAAACAGATCGTACAAAATAGTGCAGTGGTTGATGTTTTGGGCTGGATAATTACATTTTTAGGCGCATTTGTTTCTATCTCAGGCGTATTTAAAATTTTAAAAGGTTAATCTACCATTTTAGATTGTTTGATGATTTCTAAAAAACTTACGTTTTCACATATTTTTTTGTTAGTTTCTTCAAAAGCAATCTTATAAATAGCCTCAGTTTTTTTTACATCAAACAAACTGGTTGCGCCTAAATCTTTTGGTTCTATAAAAAAATCTATATACCTCAGTTTTTCGGCCACATCATAATTCAAAGATAATACGGCGGCTCTCTGTAGAACATTTTTTATGTTTTTAAACTTATCCAAATACGGTAGATTATTGCAAGACGAGCCAATGATATAATCACATTTACCAATTAAGGGCTCAACCGGGAAATTATTCAATACTCCGCCATCAATATAACTTATCCCATCTATAATTACCGGACTAAAAATTCCGGGTACGCAGCTAGATGCCAGAACTTTTCTGATCAGTTCTCCTTCGTTAAAATAGGTTAGTTTACCTACATTAAAATCAGTAGCGGTAATTGTCAGAGGTATTTTCAGTTTTTCGAAACTATTATGAGGCAAATACTCCTTTAATAAATCAAATATATGCTCGAAATTAAAGAGAGCCGGGAAACCTATTGCTGGTCTTAAAAAACGAAGAAGTGAGGTTTTTTTAATAATTTCAAATGCTTCGTAAGGATCAACGCCATTGGCGTATAACGCACCCACAATGGCACCAGCACTGGTTCCGCTAATATTACTGATAACCAAACCTGCATCTTTTAGTGCTTTTAATACACCAAAATGTGCGATGCCACGTATGCCGCCGCCGCTTAAAACAATACCTACCTTCATTTTACAATTATTCAAAAATATTTTAGGTTGTTTAATTAAGAACTATTTTGGGTGGTATCTGGATAGCCGTAAAACCTTTTGTTCGTCCTTCTCCAACATCAATTGCTGTAAGGTAATTTCAGGATTTTCTTCCATATATTTTCGCACAATTTCCCAGCCAATAAAAACTCCAAGTTTGGGTGCCGATTCGTTTTGATTGCCAATGCCCGGTGTAAATGGGGCTTCAGAAATATATTTCTGGATTTTAAAATAATCAGTTTCGTACAGTAAGTTGCTCTCCAAAAAATAACCCCAAATATCTTGCTGGTTTTTTATAGCCCAATCCATTTGCTGGGTACTGAAACCTATCTTTATGCTGTCTGCCAAATCAGGGCAAACCTTGTCCATAAAGTACATGATCTTGCCGTTGTAAACCATCTTGGCTAATAAAGATACATCCTTGTTCAAAGCGGGGAACATATCTTCTCGGGCTACCACTTCTACCACGCGGGGCATAATGTTTTCTGGAGTAAATCTTTTAGAAATATAGTTGGGTACGGTTTCTACCAAAGCTGGATAAAATTTAGATTTTGCACCCAAAAACATATCCAAACCAATGCCTACATAGTCACTTCCAATGGGTGTTTGTACCTGAAAACCTGATATATAAGTGATGATTTTAGGCACTTTTGTTTTGGGGTAATAGTATTTTATGTGTTGATAGGCAATTTCTATATCCTGTTCTACCTTATTCAGTTTTGGATAAATGGAATCTGTTTCTTTTTGCAAATCCATAAACGCATTTCCTTTGATTATTTCTCGTACGGTTGCGTAATATTGGGTATCGGCTACAGAACCTACGTTTAATATTTTCTCAAAATAATCGGTATAGAAAGCACCGTACTTTTTCTGCATTTGTGGCAATTTTGCAGTTAAGGTGTTTGGTCTTAATGAAACAAAATCTTGGTCGAACCGCTGTATGGTAATATCAACGTTAATATCACTAACATCCACTGATTTTTTATTGGTGCAGGCAAATTGTATCAAGACCAATAAAAAAAGAGTAGTTTTGGCTTTGTTATTACGCATTAAGTAAAAAATCATATTTAAATTAAAGTACAAAATTATGAAAAAGTTATTGTTGAGTTTGTTTTTTGTTTGCACATCATTTTTATTATTTGCCCAAGAGGGCGATACTTTCAAAGGGTTTAAATTGGGTTTAACCGCTCACCCTAATTTTGGGTACCTCAAACCAGATATGCAAGATGTTAAATCTGATGGTTTAAGAGCTGGGTTTACTTATGGTTTAATCGGAGATTTTGCCTTTGCGGAAAATTACACTTTTAGCACAGGTCTGAAATTAACCACAATAAACGGGCAAACTCAAACCAAAAACATTATTTCTGATTTTCAGTCCATTTATAAATTGCAATACATAGAAATCCCTTTGGAAATTAAATTGTTCACTAATCAAAAACAAGGTATGCGTTTCTTTGGAGAGTTTGGTTTAGGCAACGGCATTAACGTTAAAGCCAGACAAGATATAAAACCTGCAAACAATGCAACTGTGGCTCAAGAAAACGTGGACATTAGCGATGATATTGCAATGTACAGAGGTTCTATCATAATTGGTGGCGGTGCAGAATTCGCCCTTGGCGGAAAAACCAAAATGAGCACAGGACTTACATTTGATAATGGTTTTACCAATATCCGAACCAACGGTAATGGCAAGTTGAAGAACTCTTACTTGGGTCTAAATTTGGCTGTTTTCTTCTAAATTGAGCTTTTAATGAAAATTGCTTTAGCTCAACTCAATTATCATATCGGTAACTTTCAATACAATACCGATAAGATAATTGAGGTTTTAAAGGAACAGAAAAAGGGAGGAACACATTTGGTGGTATTCTCTGAACTCAGTGTTTGTGGGTATCCTCCTCGTGATTTTTTAGAGTATGAAGCATTTGTAGAAATCTGTGAAGCATCGGCTCAGAAAATTGCTGTAGAAGCACAAGGTATTGCCTGTATTATTGGCTTGCCTATTAAAAATCCACTTCCGAAAGGTAAAGATCTCTTTAACGCGGCATATTTCATGGAAAATGGGAAAGTAAGTGCAATCGTTAAAAAGGCCTTATTACCAACCTATGATATTTTTGATGAGTATCGATATTTTGAACCATCTCTGGAGTTTAGCTGCATAGATTTTATGGGTCATAAAATTGCCCTCACCATTTGCGAAGACTTATGGAATTTTGGCGATAATCCTTTGTACACTATTTGTCCAATGGATGAGTTGATAAAACAGCAACCGGACTTAATGATTAACATTGCAGCTTCGCCTTTTAATTATAATCAGGATAAGTTGCGAATGGAAATATTGCAGCAAAATTGTTTAAAATATAATTTGCCTTTATTTTATGTTAATCACGTTGGCGCACAAACCGAATTGATTTTTGATGGAGGCTCGGCAGTGCTGGACAAAGAAGGCGAACCAGTTTCAAAATTTAAGTATTTCGAAGAACAAGTTGAAGCTTTTGAGTTTGAAAATATGTCGGTTATGTTAGCTGACCAAAGTGCCGCTAAACCCTCGGATATTGAGCAAATTTACCACGCCTTGGTTTTGGGAATAAAAGATTACTTCGGCAAGTCCGGATTTTCTAAAGCCACATTGGGCTTATCTGGTGGAATAGATTCTGCCTTGGTATGTGCCTTGGCAGCTGATGCTTTGGGTGCGGAAAATGTGATGGCAGTTTTGATGCCATCTAAATATTCATCAGATCATTCCATTGCGGATGCCGAGCAATTAGTTAAAAACCTGGGTTGCAAAAGTATGAATTTGCCCATATCAAGCATAGTTCAATCTTTTGAGGAGGCATTAAAACCAGCGTTCAATAATTTACCATCCAATATTGCCGAAGAAAATTTACAAGCCCGTAGCAGGGGAGTTTTATTGATGGCTATTTCCAATAAATTGGGATATGTATTGCTGAACACTTCTAACAAAAGCGAAACCGCTGTTGGATACGGAACACTCTATGGCGATATGTGCGGGGCAATTGCTGTAATTGGCGACTGTTACAAAACTCAGGTTTACCAACTTTGCAATTACATCAATAGAGAAAGGGAAATTATTCCACAAAATACTATTGCAAAGCCGCCTTCCGCCGAATTGCGTCTAAATCAGAAAGATTCAGATTCTTTGCCCGATTACGATTTGTTGGACAAGGTTTTGTACCAATATATAGAGGAAACTAAAAGTGCCGCTGAAATTATTGGTATGGGATATTCTTCCGAAATCGTAAAACGAGTTTTAAATATGGTAAACAATGCCGAGTTTAAACGCTACCAAACGCCGCCTATTTTACGGATATCGCCCAAAGCGTTTGGCATGGGTAGGAGAATGCCCATAGTGGGGAAGCATTTGGCTTGATTATTATATCTTCAAACCATAAAAAAAACAATCAATTCACATTAAACAAACAAACTAAATAAATTTTTATGCAAAAATCAACATTGAAAATCACTTTAATTGTTCTGACAATCGTACTTTTTCAGAACCTTTCCCAAGCACAAAGCTACAAAACAGGAATAGGCGTACGTTTGGGCGGTTACGAAAACGGTTTAACCGTTAAACACTTTACCAAAAGCAACACAGCCATTGAAGGAATTTTAGGCCTACGCCCAGGAGTATTTATACTTACATTATTGTATGAAAAACACGCGAAAGCATTTAATGAATCATCATTAAAATGGTTTTACGGTATCGGTGGACACATCGGTAGCATAGGCGAAAAAAGATACTACAGAAGATTCAATGATGATAGGTACTACAATGATAATGGAGTTTTACTAGGGGTTGATGGAATTTTAGGTTTGGAATGGGTAATACCAGAATTGCCAATATCTGTGGGAGCAGATTTACACCCTCGTTTAGAATTGCTAAATGGTGCATTTATAGATATTGAACCAGCATTAAGTATCAGGTATATCTTTTAAGTTGCTGCAATTTCTGAAAAAATAGAACCGCTCTTGTAATGAGATCGGTTTTTTTATGATTTTTTTTTATGTCCGTAACGTCTGAACATAAAAAAAACGTACAGTACCAGGGCTATTGACAGCAAAAACAAGCCCGCTCCAAAAACGTATTTCCCATAATCTGGATTGTAAAAATATAAACCTAAACCAATTAAGGTAATTATCGCACTTATTTTAAATAATCTAACGGAGTTTCTAAGCATTTTAAAGAGACATTTGGTACGGGGCGAAATTACAATATTACTTTATGCAAATACTTTATTAAATACAAGTTTCAATTGCTGTTCACGATTTTTTCTATTTCAATTTTATTGCCAAGTTTAACCAACCTATGTTAATAAACCTGATAGCAATGAAAAGCGTTTTTGCTTGCAATTCCTAAAAATGTTTGCAACAACTTTAATAGCAAAAACCTTGTAATGGATAGCAGGACTACCGGCCGCCACAAGCAAGTACCGTTCATTTTCAAAATAATTAAACAATTGTAATTTTACGTTAACCATTTATCATTAATCATTATCTTCGCCATTTAAAAAATCGGGAGATAAAGCGTTGATGTACAAAGAATATAAGCAGTTAAATTTATCGGAAATTGGCAAGGAAGTTTTAGAAAGTTGGAAAGCAAACAACATTTTCGAAAAAAGCATCAGCAACCGTCCATCATCTAAACCCTATACTTTTTATGAAGGGCCGCCATCTGCCAATGGTATGCCTGGCATTCACCACGTAATGGCAAGGGCAATAAAAGATATTTTTTGCAGGTACAAAACGTTAAAAGGCTTTCAGGTTAAACGTAAAGGCGGCTGGGATACTCACGGTTTACCGATAGAGCTGGCTGTAGAAAAGTCTTTGGGGATAACGAAGGAAGACATCGGCAAGAAAATATCGGTCGAAGGTTACAATGCTGCCTGCCGTAAGGAGGTCATGAAATATACCGACGTATGGAATGATTTAACTGAAAAAATGGGTTATTGGGTAGATTTGGAAAACCCCTACATTACCTATAAAAATGAATATATTGAAACTATATGGTGGATTTTAAGAGAGTTTTACAATAAGGGATTATTATATAAAGGTTATACCGTTCAACCTTATTCGCCGGCAGCGGGTACTGGTTTAAGTTCGCACGAGTTAAACCAACCGGGCACTTATCGTGATGTTAAGGATACTTCTATAGTTGCGCAGTTTCGTCCAGACAGGAATCAATTTCATCCAATGATCTCCATTTTATTTGATGAAGAATTTGAAGATACTGCCTTATTAGCCTGGACAACCACTCCTTGGACTTTGCCATCTAATTGCGCCTTGGCAGTTGGCGAAAAAATCACTTATGTTAAGGTAAAAACCACTAACCAATATACTTATGCGCCAGTTAGCGTGGTGTTGGCAAAAAATTTAGTGGTAAAACATTTTAAAGCCGAGCAGCAAAACGGCGATTTTAAGGCTTACGAGGAAAATCCAAAAGGTGCCGCCCCCTGGGAAATTGTGGCGGAGTTTACCGGGAAAGACTTAGTGGGTTTACGCTACCATCAGCTTTTGCCGTATGTAAGCAATGAAAATTTGGAAAAAAATGCTTTTCGAGTAATTCCCGGTGATTTTGTTACTACTGAAGATGGTGCAGGTATAGTACACATTGCGTCTGTTTTTGGTGCGGACGATTTTAAAGCGGCTAAAGAAAACGGCGTACCGTCCGTAATGGTAAGTGATGAAAAGGGCAACGAGTTTCCCTTGGTAAACAAGCAAGGAAAGTTTGTTGACGAGGTTACCGATTTTGCCGGGCGGTATGTGAAGGAAGAATATTATAGTGATGAAGAACGCAAAGCATTAGACTTTAAACCCACGGATGTTTTAATCGCCATTAAGTTAAAAGAAGATAATAAAGCTTTCGATGTTAAAAAGTATGAACACAGTTACCCGCATTGCTGGCGCACGGATAAGCCTATATTGTATTATCCGTTAGATAGTTGGTTTATAAAAACCACCGCTGTAAAAGACCGCTTGGTAGAATTGAACAAAACCATTAATTGGAAACCAGAAAGTACCGGAACTGGCCGTTTTGGCAACTGGTTAGAAAACTTGGTAGACTGGAATTTGTCGCGTTCCCGGTATTGGGGAACTCCATTGCCAATTTGGAGAACGGCGGACAGTAGCGAAGAAATCTGTATTGGCTCTATAGAACAATTGAACCAAGAAATAGATAAGGCTGCTGTGGCAGGATTTATGCCGCAGGGTTTCCGTTTGCACGATATGCATCGCCCTTTTGTGGATGACGTAATTTTGGTTTCTCCGGCGGGCGAAAAAATGTTTCGAGAACCTGATTTAATAGATGTTTGGTTTGATTCTGGAGCAATGCCTTATGCGCAATGGGGCTTAAACAATAATGCTGATAATCAGAGTTTGCCTTTCGGCGATGGATTTGCTGAAGCCTTTCCTGCTGATTTTATTGCCGAAGGAGTGGATCAAACCCGTGGCTGGTTTTTTACCCTGCATGCCATAGCCGTAATGTTAACCGATGGCGTAGCTTTTAAAAATGTAGTTTCCAACGGTTTGGTGTTGGATAAAAACGGTAATAAAATGTCTAAACGTTTAGGCAATGCGGTAGATCCTTTTTCAACCATTGAAACTTACGGAGCCGATGCCACACGTTGGTACATGATCAGTAATGCATCTCCTTGGGATAACCTCAAATTTAGTTTGGAAGGTCTGGATGAAGTGCGTCGCAAGTTTTTTGGCACGCTTTATAATACTTACGCATTTTTTGCTCTTTACGCCAATATCGATAAGTTCAGCTACAGCGAAGTTGATATAGATTCAGCCGCAAGGCCAGAGATAGACCGTTGGGTAATATCTTTGTTAAATACACTGACAAAAGAGGTTGATGGTTTTTACAACGATTTTGAACCTACAAAGGCCGCTCGAGCAATCCAAACATTTGTTGACGAGCATCTGAGTAATTGGTTTGTTCGTTTGAGTCGCCGTAGATTTTGGAAACCCGCACAATTAGGAGATGTTGCTGGCAATGCCGATAAACTATCAGCTTACCAAACATTGTACACTTGCTTGGCTGCGGTAGCTAAATTAATGTCGCCCATAGCACCTTTTTTTGCAGATCGTTTGTTTAACGATCTAAACGCAGTAACACGCAAGGAATCACCAGAGTCGGTACATTTGGCCAACTTTCCCGAATATCAAACCAGTTTGGTAGATAATGAATTGGAAGAGAGAATGGCATTAGCTCAAGATATTTCTTCTATGGTACTGTCGCTCCGTAAAAAAGTGGGCATAAATGTAAGGCAACCCTTAGCTAAAATATTATTGCCTGTTCTTGATAACACTTTCGAAGGAAAAGTCGAAAAAGTAAAGGAATTAATTTTATCAGAAACTAACATCAAACAAATAGAGTATATATCAGACACCAGCGGTTTTATAAAAAAGAAAATAAAGGCCAACTTTAAATCTTTGGGGAAAAAGGTGGGTAAAGATATGAAGATGGTTTCCGAAGCCATCAACAACTTTAACCAACAACAAATTGATTTACTGTCCCAACAAGGAAGTATATCAATTGCCGATACAAAATATATTATACAACTCGAAGATGTGGAAATAACTGCTGAGGATGTGCCAGGATGGCAAGTTGCCAATTTAGGAAAACTAACCGTTGCTTTAGATGTTAACATAACCGATGAATTAAAAAGTGAGGGCATTGCACGAGAAGTTATTAACCGCATACAGAATTTGCGTAAAGAAATGGGACTAGAAGTGACTGATAGGATAGAAATTAAAATTCAGAAACACCACTTAATTGCTCAATCAGTGGAAAATAATTTATCCTATATTTGCGCCGAAACTTTAGCAAATAGTCTTGATTTGGACGAGAATTTATTAGTGGGTAATACCATAGAAATACAAGAAACACAATTATTAATAGTCATACAGAAACCTTAACAAATGGGAAAAAGCGCAATAAACAGATACACAGATACAGATTTAAAAGAATTTAGAAGTCTAATCTTAGATAAACTAAGCAGTGCACAGGAAGAATTAATGTCTTTGGCAAAGTCAATGAGCAATCCAAATGCAAATGGTACAGATGATACCGCGGGAACCTATAAAACCTTAGAAGATGGATCTGCAACCCTAGAAAAAGAACAATTGAACCAATTGGCGGCCCGTCAAAAAAAATTCATAGAAAGCCTAGAGTCTGCTTTGGTGCGCATTGAAAATAAAACTTACGGCATCTGTCGTGAAACGGGCAATCTCATACCTAAGGAACGTTTAAGGGCGGTACCGCATGCCACTTTAAGTATGGAAGCAAAATTAAAACAGTATTAATGAAAGGATACATTAAGCCATCCATTATCATAATACTGGTTTTAGTTATAGACCAGACTTTAAAAACGTGGATAAAAACTAATATGTTCATCGGTCAAGAATTTAATGTTCTAGGCAATTGGTTCATTATCCATTTTACGGAAAACAACGGAATGGCTTTCGGTATGGAGTTTGGCGGCGAGTTGGGTAAGTTGGCACTTTCTTTATTCAGAATTATCGCTGTTGCAGGTATTGGGTACGGTCTAGTACATCTCATCAAGAAAAAGTATCACAGAGGCCTAATCCTTAACGTAGCATTAATTTTTGCTGGCGCACTGGGCAATATAATAGATTCAGTATCCTACGGTCTAATCTATGGTTACGAAAAGCTGTTTCACGGCAGGGTAGTAGACATGCTATACTTCCCCATCATACAAGGTAATTTCCCGTCTTGGTTTCCGCTCTGGGGCGGCGAAGAATTTATATTTTTCAGGCCCGTATTCAACATTGCCGATGCCTCCATCTCTTTGGGAGTAGTCTTAATCTTAGCCTACCAAAACCGATATTTTAAGGAAGAGATTAAGCCTGTAACATCTCTCAATAGTGAGATTGTTGAAGAGTAACCTAAATTTTATCCTTTTTTATTACAAATCCTGTCCTTTTAAAATGATGGGATTTTTGCTTTGATAGTCTTTTCAAACGTTTGTCTGATATTAACACCACATATTTTTGTTGCTTGTTAAGGCTTCACTCTGCACAATTAAGCTATTTTTAACAGATAACATATCCTCTAACTTTTTGATATCCAGTCGATCTCGAACTATTTGAAAAAAAGTTTGGAAATTTGGCAAATGAATGACACCTTTGCACTCCGCAAACGGGGGAATAGTGGCGTTGGGAGAGCGGGACTGAAATAAAAGAAAAAAACATTTGCGAACGGCGGCCATTTTGCTACCTTTGCACTCCCCGAGAGGGGGACGGTCACGGGAGCGATTCCCGTACCTGACAGAAAAGCGATGATCGTGCCGGCAACGGCAGCAGACATAGATGGCGAACCGCGAGGCGAGCCGACAAAGTTCTTTAAAAGATAACATGTAGTATAGAACGACACGGGACAGCGTCCCGGGTCGATGTCGAGAACAAATTAATTGAGAATATATTAACATCAGGTTAGTATCAGACAACATTTTACAATGGAGAGTTTGATCCTGGCTCAGGATGAACGCTAGCGGCAGGCCTAATAC
>ENA-OFCE01000930-OFCE01000930.1-metagenomes-genome-assembly--contig:-NODE-930-length-16825-cov-3.032916_pt1 | contig 16825 bp, 15 predicted proteins | sample MGYA00153388_OFCE01 | MGnify analysis MGYA00153388
GTTTTATCAGCAGGAACAAGTTATTGAGCGAACAGGCAGAATCTCCATTGATGTTTATCCAAGGCGTAAAACTCGCCAATTCATTGGATGAACTGAAAAAGAAATGGGAAAGCGTTGCAACCTTGGTTTACAAGCTTTTGAACCGGGGCGTTTACGCCGAAATTGTAAATCAGGTAATTACCACCATTGCCGATACCATTACCCAAAAAGTGATTGAAAAGGTAATAGAGAAAATTGGCGAGCCACCCGCAAAATTTGTATTTATGGTTACGGGCAGCGAAGGCAGAAAAGAGTTGACATTGAAAACCGATCAGGACAATGCCATAATTTATGAAGACAAGGCCAATGAACAACGAGATTTGGTGAGGGCTTATTTTTTAAACTTTGCTTCCCAAGTTTCAGAAAACCTAAACCGTATAGGTATTATTTTTTGCACTGGTGGATTCATGGCTCAAAACCCCGAATGGTCGCATTCGCTATCTCATTGGAAAAAGAATTATAAAAGTTGGATGGACGATTCCCTCCCGGAAACGGTTATAAAATTTTCTACTTTCTTTGATTGCAGATTGGTTTATGGCGAATCTTCGATTATGGATGAACTGAGAGATTTTTTGGACATCGAACTTCAACAGCCACTTGATAAATTTTATGTGAACATTGCCAAAAATGCCCTGCAGTACGAGCCACCACTAACTTTTTTCAATAAAATCAGAACTAAAACGATTGGTACGCAAGAGGTTTTCGACATTAAAAAAGCAATGACACCCGTGGTGGATTTGGTTCGGGTTTACGCATTACAAAACAGAGTGTTTGTGGAAAATACCGGCGAACGCTTAAAAGCACTGAAAAAATTAAATGTATTCTCCGAAACTCAATACAACGATTTGTACCAGTGTTATTATTTTTTGATGAGTATGAGATTGAAAAATCAAGCGAAACAAATCATACATGACAAAGCATTACCCGACAACTTTATCAACATAAGAAAATTGACGAAGATAGAACTGGCTACGCTGAAAGAAATATTTAAAACCATTGCCGATTTTCAGGCAGGCATAAAAATGAAGTTTACCAATAATTTGTTGGGTTGATGCGGTAAGTTTGAGGATAAGTGGGGTTATGATGCAAAGTTGGAAACTTTGCTTATTTGCCCTCACAAAGTGACGCTGAAAAAGCTTAACACTTGCGAGAGTAGCTTTAGGCCATTAAAGCGTGTTATTCGAAAAAAAATTTTAAATGAGTTATCAAAATCCATCTTGGAGGGCAAAGCCCAAGTCCGCTATTTTTTGTTCTTCTTTGTAAGAAATTAGAAAAAAAATGAGAATCAAATTGTTAATTGCAGCAGTTCTATGCTTCGCACGTCTTAATGCCAGTGCGCAAACTAAGGGTACAAATGCCGTAGGCTTAGGGTACAACATCTCAAAGAACGAGTCGACAACAGCCCAATGGGCAAACAAAACCAGTTCAAAATCAATTAACTACAGCATAGGCTACGGCTATTTCTTTAAAGATAATCAAAAAATCGCGTTTGATTTTGCTTATAGTACGTCCGAAAATATTATGGAAAACTCCGAGAATAATTTTAGGAGCGATCAAGAATTTGTTGGTGGCATTATAAGCTATCAAAAATATTATCCTGTTATAAAAAAGTTTTACGCTTTTTGGCAGGGTAGAGTTGGCTACTCGCATGGTAATGGAAGTCATATCTCGGTAAACACTGATAATTTGACAAAATCAGATAATTATAACTTGGGCGCATCTGGTGGTTTTGCTTGGTTTATAAACAAACGTTTTGCGCTCGAAGCCAATATGTTATCTGCAGATGTTTCGTATGCAAAATCAAAAACTAAGAATGACTTTACGACCAACAATCAATATTTAAATTCATCTACATATACCGCTTTCAGCTTAAGTAGTAGCGGCGTGTTTAACAATTTAGGCTTCAAAATTTTCCTATTATTTTAATCGAAACATTATAAAAACCTATTTAAACCCGCACTTCGATATTTGAAATCTCGAAGTACCTATCGAAGGGGTTGCAACATGATAAATAGTTTAGCCATACTTAAAATCCTTACTCTTTGAAATGGTCGCATTACAAATGCTACGATATAATCTTCGAGGTTGCAAACCTCTAAGAGCAGGAGGTTTTAATTAACAACTATTTATTTTTCTCTAGCCAATTTAATCTTCTTGTGTCAGGTACGTGCTTTATTTCAAAATTTTCAAATAAAGCATTAAAGCCCACTCCATCTGGCGAAGCAGCAGTCATTCCAACCATCACTGGCTTATTATCAGGGAAATATGCCAACCTTATCATTGTATAAGTTAAATTATCTAGTGAATAAAAAATTTCAACTGCATCTAATTTTCGAATTGCTTTTAGCCATATTGATTTTGGATTAGTACTTGTCTCAATTACGCTCCAATCGCTTTTTTCATTAGTTACAACTGCGCTTATATTTATTCTATTGTTTACAAATTCTATCCCAGTTTTTATCCAAGTTTTTTCATCTATTCTTAGCATTAAACCCATTTGGTCAAACCTGTTTTTATAATCTCCTGTAATTTTCACTTTTGCTTCAAACTCTCCACCTACTACTTGGTAAAAGAATGGACCATCATCCACTATAAATCCATAATGTGTTATTCGCCAATAATCAGTTTTAGGAGTAACAAACATAGAAAGTTTATTATTTTCGAGAACCCATTCTTTTGGCTCATTAAACCAATGCATTTTTTCCATGTTGCTAGTTTGCTTTTTTGAATAAGTAGATTCTATCTGTTTATTCTGGGCAAATGAATAAAAAGATACAACTACTCCAGATATAACCATGAGATAATTCTTAATTGTCATAATTTCATTTTTAAATGTTCAATTTGTTATTAAAACGTGTGACCGGACCAGCTCTTCGAGATTTGTAATCTCGAAGCTTATATCGTCGGGTTTGCAACCCGAATACAAAAAAAACCTATTCCACCTCATTCACTGTAAAATTATTTCCCCCGCTCTCGCAAGTTTAGCGTAGCGTAACTTGTGAGCCATATTAAGTAAAGTTTGCAACTTTACAACCAAATTCACAAACTCAAAATTTCTATCAAACCTTTTCCTCCACTATAATCAATGGCAAGCTATACCTCCAGTGTTCTGGTTCTGAAACAAAACTTCGCTCTTCGAGATTTGTAATCTCGAAGCATATATCGTCGGGTTTGCAACCCGAATACAAAACAATTTTACTCCACCTCATTCACCGTAAAACTATTCCCCTCTAAACCGTAGCGGACAATCTTTTTACCAATGGCTTTTTTGCCTTCTTTATCATCTTCATCATACAGAGAAATTTCTCTGAACAAGTTTCCTTCTTTTACATAAAAATTGTCCTTGCCTCGATAGGATTTTTTAACTTTTGAGCTTAATTCTGGAAATCGGATTTTATTGGCATCTTTCAAAAACTCGTAACACAGCACTTCTGCCGAATGGTATTTATCGTTTTTCTTGAATAAAACAATCACTTCTGGGTTGCCGTCGATGTCCATATCGGTATTAAAAACCTCAGAGAGTTTTCCATCCAAATTATCGGTAGTAGCTACATAGAAATTATTTTTAAGAGAATCAGATTTTAAAATCAGGACAGACGAGGTAGAATCTGCGCCTCTGCCCCAGCTCAGCACATCAAAAATCAAACCCGGGCCAACCTCCACTTTTTGGTGAACATGAAAGGGTGCCATTAATTTTGCGACTTCTGTTTTTTTGCTCGTAATCTTTTTGTCTTCGTTGGCACATGACATCAACATTAAAAGGCTGCATACAGCTAAATAGGATAACGTTTTCATAACTCTAAACTAATGAAAAAGCATTACAGATGGCAATTCTATTTTTTTGCCGTCGGTGCCCTTAATAAAAACCTGTAAGGTAGAACCCGGACCACCATCAAAATAAGCAACCTTCAATTTATGGTAGCCTCTTTTTAAATCTGCACCAGCAGACATTTCAAAACGGGCGTGTTTTAAATCATTGTCTATCAGCAGTTCATCGTCGATATACAGCTTGCTGCCATCATCGCTGTAAAGCGAAAATTCATAATTTGCATCATCATTTACGTAAATATAGCCATCGAAAATTAAACCGTATTGGCGTACTTTATTGGGTATTTTATTGATGGAAACCGTTGATGCTAAACCTTTAAGGGTTGCAGCCGAAGTATCGATTTCTGTTGTGTATTTAAAATTACCCGGCACATAATAAAATTTAAGTCCGGGTTGAAAGTCTGTGGTTTCAACAACGGCAGCAAACGGAATTCTATTCTTTAACCACGTTGTTGTTACGGCACTTTGTTTCCCACTGGGTGTAATGACTATACTTTTAACGGGACGTTGTTCGCCTAAAGGAACAATGATCTTTAATAATTGTGTGTACTGAAGCGTAGTTTGACTGGGTTTGTAATCGTCTATGGAATAATAGATTTTTGCTCCCTTAACGGAAGGTTTCCAATCAAAAAAATAGTATCCATTAACATTGATGGTGGTATCCTTTGCTCCAATTGCGGTAGGTACACGGTAATTCATATCGGTTTTATCAAACCACGCCAAATGCAGAGGCACTCTTTCTTCCATAAAATTGGGGAAGCTTTTATTTTCTAAGGCTGTCCAGGCAATCTCGGACACTGCCAAAATACGGGGCATTAACATGTATTCCACTTTTTTTATGGTGGGCATATACTCGGTCCACACGTTGGCTTGAACCCCTAAAATATATTTTCTTTCATCAACGTTTAGAACTTCTGGAGTGGGATTGTAAGCGTAGATTTTCTGCATCCTACCATCGCCACCTATGGAAACAGGTTCTTGGTCAGACCGACCTTGCGTATGATCGAGGTATAAACCCATTGTACTTGGCGCCATAATTACGTTATGCTTTTGCCTTGCGGCCGAAATGCCAGCCTGCACATTTTGCCATGACATAACGGTTGCATTGGGTGCCAAGCCTCCTTCCAAAATTTCGTCCCAACCAATTATGGTTCGTCCATTTTTGTTTATGAATTTCTCTATGCGTTTAATAAAATAGGACTGTAATTCGTTTACGCTATTCAGTTTTTCATTCCTGATTCTCTTTTGACAGTAGGGACATGATTTCCATTGGGTTTTCGGTACTTCATCGCCACCGATGTGTATGTATTTTGAGGGGAACAATTGCATGACTTCGGTCAGTACATTCTCCAAAAAATAAAAGGTGCTGTCTTTACCGGCGCAAAAAACATTCTCGGATATACCCCACTTTTCATAGGTTTTAAAAGGTCCCGGATTATTATTACAGGCCAAATTTGGGTAAGCTGCCAAAGCCGCCACAGAATGCCCGGGCATATCAATTTCTGGGATTACGTTAATAAACTTTGCATCGGCGTAAGCCACAATTTCCCTGATTTCTTGTTGCGTATAATATCCGCCGTAAGGCACACCATCAAACCATTGGGGCATTCTGTCGTGGAAATTACCGATGATAGTTTGAGCACGAAAACCTCCAACTTGAGTAAGCTTGGGATACTTTTTAATTTCTATACGCCAGCCTTGATCATCGGTTAAATGCCAGTGGAAATTGTTGAGTTTATATTTGGCCATTAAATCCAAATATTGTTTGATGAAAGAAACGGGGTAAAAATGACGGCTAACATCCAAATGCAAACCACGGTACGTATAGCGTGGTTCATCATCTACATCAATTGCTGGCAACATTGCATTGTATTGGTTAACTAACTGAATAAGTGTTTGTACGGCATAAAACAAACCTTTTTGTTTTCCTTTTACAATGATTTGACTTGGGCTGATACTTAAAATATAGGCTTCATCTGAATAGGTTTGGGCTTGCGCCGAGCTAAAACTGATTACATTTCGCAACACTGCGGGCGCACTTGAAACGATTCGAATATCTAAACCCGTATTGTCTTTGATATGGGACTTAAATAGGTTTACTATTTTTCTATTCTCCTCGCCTTCCAAAAAAATAACTGTTTGAGCATCGAGTTTAAAATAACCCGAAGTTTTCAAGATGCTTTTTGGAGCGGGAATTATACCGAAATTTCTATCGCCTTGGCCAAAACACAGGAATGTCTGCAGTAAAACAAGGCTAAGAAAACCAACTAAATATTTCATTTTGTGTTAATTTATTTTTTGATGAATAATTTAAATCTCTAATAATTTTGCCTTCCGCCATTTGTAAAATGCGGTTGCCGTTTTGGAAAGCGTCTTTAAGGTTGTGCGTAATTAAAATGGTGGTTAGCTGGTATTGTTGAGCCAATTGATTGGCTATTTTTAAAACTACATCGGCAGAACGCGGATCCAAGGCGGCTGTAGGCTCGTCCAACAATAGAATTTTTACATCATCCATAACGGCCATCAACAAAGTTAAAGCTTGCCTTTGTCCGCCAGATAAACTACCCATAGGCTGCAACAATTTATTTTCTAATCCCATTCCCAATTGTGCTATTTGCTCGCTAACTCGCTTTTTAAATTGGGTATCGATCCCAATTTTTAGCGCTTTGTTCTGTGTTCGTAAAGCAGCTAACCTAAAGTTGTCTAAAATACTTAAATCGGCAGATGTGCCACTAAAGGGGTTTTGGAAAACTCTGGCAATAAACCTACTGCGCTTATAATCTGGCCATTTACTCACATTTTTGCCATCCATTTCAATGCAACCTTCGTCGGCCAAAATGCTGCCGGCAATCAAATCCAACAAGGTTGATTTACCCGAACCGTTTGCACCCACCACAACCACAAAATCCTGCGGTTTAATGCTCAGGCTAAGGTTAACTATTGCATTAACTTCATTGACTTTCCCTTTATTGTAGGTTTTAGAAATATTTTGTAGATCTATCATCCAGCTTTTTTTAGGATAAAACGAGGCAAGCCTACAATCAATAATACGAAACCGGCGGTAACCAGTTTCAATAAATTGGGATTAATGCCTAAACTTAATGCAAAGGCCAATACCAACTGAAAGGTTATTGCACCAATAACCACTGTCAAAAGCATCGTGGTAACGGAAGAAATGTTGAAGAAAGTAATAAGCGTTTCGCCAATAATTACAGAACCCAAACCTACAATCACAATACCGATACCCATATTAATATCTGCAAAACCCTGTAATTGAGTCATTAAGTAACCACTTACGGCAGTTAAGGCATTGGCCAAGGCCAAACCAATTATTTTCATAGTATCTGTATTTACGCCCAAGGCACGTATCATTGTTTCGCTGTTGCCTGTTGCCCGCATAGCCAAGCCAAAATCAGATTTTAGAATATAGGCTACCATAATTAATAAAAGGCTGATTATTGTAGTAACCGTCAATAAATTATTTTGATTTGCGTCTGTAAACACATTTACCCAATTAAACAGTGTTTGATAATTTAACAAGGGCAAATTAGAACGACCTAAAATGCTGAGGTTGATGGAGTATAAGGCTGTCATCACTAAAATACCAGCCAACAAAGCGTTCACTTTAAGTTTGGTATGGATAAAACCCGTAGCGGCGCCTGCCAATGCTCCCGCCAAAATCACCAATATCAAAATGTTTAAATTGTTGAAGCTGTGGCTGATGAGCAAACCCGAGACTACTCCGCCCAAAGTATAGGTACCATCTGTAGAAATATCGGGAATGTTGAAAATTTTCATGGAAATGAAAATCCCGAAAGCCATCGCCGAAAGGCATAAACCCTGTAAAATTGCGCTCAGGTAAAAATCCATTTATTTTATGGTTTCGAAATTTGCAGGAAAAATCAGGTTGAATTTTTTGGCCGATTCAACATTGTAAATCCGTTTTCTGATTTTTACCATTTCTGGAGCTAAGCCATCGGTTTTGCCGGATTGCAAAAATTGAGCTGCCTGTAAACCTGCCTGATAACCCCATTGATAAATATCTGCACCAAAAGCCGCTACCGCACCACGTTTTACCAAACCTGCTTCGCTGGTAAAAATGGGGATGTTTTTCTGATTGCAATTTTTCAATATGGTTTCAAAGGAAGCAAATACCGTATTATCGGGATTGGCAAAAAAACAGTCTAATTTTTGATCCAACAAAAACTGACTCACCATTTGTGCATCGGCGGAAGTATTTACCGGGGCAGCAACAATAACCGCATCATATTTTGCCGCTAAAATATTAATCCGTTTCAAGGCTTCAACAGATTGTGGCTCCGACTGGTTATAAACCATCCCGATGCGCAGTTTTCCCGATTTAGGTTTTATTAAACCGGGAATAATGCTGAATGCAGTATCAATATAATTAAGGTCTTCATCTACACCAAAAAGGTTAGCCGGAATTTTCCCGTCCTTGTCCTCAATGTTCATCAATTTGGGAGTTGGTGCCACCATCATAAATATTGGAATGGTTTTGGTGTTTTGTATGGCCGTAAGTGTTGATAAAGTGGTTGAGGTTGCCATTAAGATTACCTTTTCTCCCACAAAATAATTAACAATTTGCGTTAAGCTGGGGATACTGCCCTGAGCATTTTTATAAATTATTTTGATGTTTTTATCATCCTCAAAGCCTTTATCCGCCAATGCTGCCACAAAACCATCTTTAGCTTGCGCCAAGGTAGCGTCTTCAAACGCATCTACAAAACCTATTTGCGGTAAAGATGATTTGGGATTGCAACTGTATAAAATAAATACCCATGCAAATATATAAATTAGTAAAAATTTCATTTTGTACATCCCTAAAAGTATTAATTAATAATTAAACTCAACAAAAAATGGAAACATCAACTTCTTTAAAACTGACAAGTACATTTACTTTTACGATGCTAATGGCTTGTATAGTAAGCTGTACATCTCCAAAAAATAACCAAACCAATACATCAACAGACGATGTAAAAAGCGAACAGATTACTGGCAACGAAGATCAGATTGAACAAGCAATGTTACAACCCTGCTACTTGGCTACCATAGGAAAAGACACTGCCCAATTAGAAATTAATGCTGTTGATGGAATTGTAACAGGGAAATTGAACTATATGTTTGCCGAAAAAGATAGCAATCATGGGGAAATAAAAGGGAAGTTGAGCAACGATACAATTTCTGTGGACTATACTTTTAAGTCGGAAGGAATGATATCTGTCAGAGAATTGACCTTTATTGTAAGAAACAGTCAGATTGTGGAAGGTATTGGAGAATATGTGTACCGTAAAAGTGATGATAAAATGGTTTTTAAAAATTCTACAGCTATAGATTATACAGGAAAATCGTTTATGTTTTTACCTGTGGAATGTAATAGTTTGAAGTAAGGGATTAATCCCCCTAACCCCCGAAGGGGGGGATTTAAAGCGGCATTTCCCCCTTTGGGGGTTAGGGGGAAAATTCCGAATTAGAAAATTTTACCACTATTCAGAATCCCATTAGGATCAAAAACTTTTTTGATGCCACGCATTAAGTTGAGATGCAAATCAGAATATTTTAAGTGCATAAACTCTTTTTGAACCAACCCAATTCCGTGTTCGCCAGATATTGTGCCGCCTAGCGAAATCGTAAGTTCAAATATTTCGCTGATACCATCCTTTAATTTATGTTCCCAGTCGTAATCGCTCATACTTTCTTTGATGATATTGATATGTACATTACCATCGCCTGCATGGCCATAACAAATGGAATCGAATCCATATTTTTTGCCAATTTGTTTTATACCGTTTACCAATGCGGGTAATTCTGCCCGGGGAACAACCGTATCTTCTTCTTTGTAAACAGAATTTGACTTAACAGATACCGCCATTGTTCGTCGCATTCTCCACAGCTCATCTTTTTGAGCAGCTGTATCAGCAAATAGCACATTTAAGGAATGGAAGGTTTCGAAAACGGTGTTGATGGTTTCGCACTCTGCATACAACACATCCATATTATTACCATCTACTTCCACCAATAAAAAGGCTTGTTCGTTATCCTGAATTGAAAAATTGATAGCGTCATATTTTATCACCCACTCCACTCCTTTCCGCTCCATAAACTCCAATGCCGATGGCGTTACGCCCGCCCTAAAAATGGCCGAAACCGCTGCACAAGCTTCCTCATTTGAGCTAAAGGAAGCCAGCATTAGAATTTGGTGCGCAGGCTTTGCAATCAGTTTCAAAACCACTTTGGTAATGATGCCCAAAGTACCTTCGCTACCGATCATCAATTGTGTTAAGTTATATCCAGATGCATATTTTAAGGTATTTGCACCCGTCCAAATGATATCGCCGGATGGCAAAACCACTTCCATATTTAAAACATATTCGCGAATGGTTCCATATTTTACCACTCTTGGGCCGCCAGCGCCATGCGCCATATTACCGCCAATAAAACATGAACCTTTGCTAGATGGATCTACCGGATAAAGCAAGCCTTTTGCATCTACGGCATCCATAAAATGCTGCGTAATTACGCCCGGTTCAACGGTTGCTTGCAAGTTTCTTTCATCTATTTCAATAATGTTGTTTAACTTTTCCAGACATAAAACCACACCTGCAAAAATGGGCAGCGCTCCGCCACTCAACCCTGTTCCGCCACCACGTGGCGTAACGGCTATTTGGTTTTCATTGCAATATTTAAGCAATGCTGATACTTGTTGCGTGTTGATGGGCTTAACAACCACATCGGGCAGAAAGCTTAAATCTTCAGTTTCATCGCGACCGTATTTTTGAATGTTGCTTTCATCGGTGAAAACCAAATCATTACCCACGAGGGCGATGATATCTGCAATTATTGAATCGTTAACAGGTTTAAAAGCCATTATTTATGATAATTTAGCGTTACAAATGCATTTGATAATTGTGCTTTCATTGGAGGGTTAAGTTTTTTTATCTTGATTTTGATGCTTCTTAAATCGGGGTATCTGGATAAGGTTTCTTCTAAAATATTTTGTGCGGTGGTTTCTATCAATAAGTTGGTTTGCTTAAATTCAGCTTCCAAAATTGAATACATATCGCTGTAATTGATGGTATCTTCCAAGTTTTCCTTGTCGGGATTTTTAGGGTTTTTAAAGGATACTTCAAAATCCGCCAAAAAATTATTGCCCAATATTTTTTCTTCGGGGTAAACCCCTATTGCAGCTTTAAATGATACGCCTTCTAAACCAACTGTCCTGATAGATTTTCCCATAATTTTATATTGTGGTGCAAATCTAATTATTTGAAAATTGTTGTTTGTAAATAAATCGTGTTATTCATTTAGAACGATAATCTGGCTTCGACTACGCTCAGCCTCCTTTAAGGGTGCACTGAACTAAATTGGCCTTATTGCAAATGTTTATGGATAAATAATACCATAGCTAATGTTAACTTTGATAAAGTGAAATAAACCATTCAATACATGACCATGGACGATAATAATTTCTTAAAATCCTCGAAAAAAGATCTTTACGTACAACCAGATTACTATATATTGGATGATTTGCTGAGCGATGAACATAAGCTCATTAGAAGCTCGGTAAGAGAATGGGTGAAGAATGAGGTTAGTCCGATAATTGAGGACTGTGCACAAAAATGCATCTTTCCGAAGCATCTCATAAAAGGCCTAGGAGAAATAGGAGCTTTTGGACCAACCATACCTGTTGAGTATGGCGGCGCCGGATTAGATTATATTGCTTATGGAATTATCATGCAGGAGATTGAACGTGGCGATTCGGGCATCCGGTCAACCGCATCAGTGCAAGGTTCTTTGGTGATGTATCCTATTTTTACTTTTGGCTCCGAAGAACAGCGTAAAAAATACTTGCCAAAATTAGCCACTGGCGAATGGGTTGGGTGCTTTGGCTTAACCGAAGCCGACCATGGTTCTGACCCTAGCGGTATGGAAACCAACATTAAATTGCAGGGCGACCATTATATTTTAAATGGTTCAAAAATGTGGATTTCAAATTCGCCTTTTGCTGATATTGCCGTGGTATGGGCAAAAGACGAAGAAGGTACGATTAAGGGTTTAATTGTTGAGCGAGGCATGGGAGGCTTCACCACACCAGAAATACACAACAAATGGTCCTTAAGGGCATCAGCCACAGGCGAACTGGTTTTTGATAATGTGCGCATCCCGCTAGGCAATATTTTACCGAATGTAAAAGGTATGAAAGGTCCATTAAGCTGTTTGAGTCAGGCAAGATTTGGGATTGCTTGGGGCGCTTTAGGTGCTGCTATGGATTGTTACGATACCGCTTTGCGCTATGCAAAAGAACGCCACCAGTTTGGAAAACCAGTTGCATCATTTCAATTACAACAGAAAAAACTAGCCGAAATGATAACCGAAATTACCAAAGGGCAATTATTGGTTTGGCGTTTGGCAGTACTTAAAAATGAAAATCGAGCCACGCCAGCGCAAATATCTATGGCCAAAAGAAATTCTGTAGAAACCGCCATAAAAATTGCCAGAGAAGCCCGACAAATTCTGGGTGGAATGGGCATTACTGGAGATTACCCAATTATGCGCCATATTATGAATTTAGAATCCGTAATTACTTACGAGGGAACACATGACATTCATTTGTTGATAACAGGCTTGGATATAACCGGCGAAAATGCTTTTGGAGGATGATTACTGTCGGTTTTTAGATAAGGCGTTAAATTTCATCTAGAGATTCAGAAATATAAACCATTAAATTTTAGGTTGTAACAATTCTAACAGAACGCTAATGGGTTTTAGTCGTTCTGGTTGGCTGGCAATTGTTGCTAATCGGCTGTCTATTATATTTTTTTTCCAATCTGGCAATTCCTCATCCAAACTTTCCAAGTCTAGGAAAATTACAACGTTATCATTCATAGCTATCATCCACATTAGTTTTATCCAAAACGTTTGAATAAATTTTATCGAACAAAAAGTTGGGAGTTATTGCAATTCCTGCTTTTATAAAATAGTCAAATACTTTACTCTTAGAGTGAAACAACTTTCCAAACCACCACGATTGAACAACAATCCGGTCAACCTTTTTAGTTCTCTGTTTCTGAAAAACCTCAAAAGTTTCCTCTAAAGTCAAACTGCTTTTAGAAAGCAGATTTGCCAAAAGAAAAGCATCTTCCATTGCCAAACAAGCTCCGTTAGCCATGTTTGGCGTAGTTGGATGAATGGCATCACCAATCATTAATTTCTTGTTTTTAAACCAGCTTAAATTTTTTCGATCATTAGGGTTAATATCTAACAATTCTGAAAAATAAACATTTTTTGTTTTGTCTATGACCGAGTTTACGATTGGATGGTAGTTTTTAAAAAACGTTTTTAAAGTATTTTTGTCTAGCGTTACTTTTTCGTTATTGATTTTTTGTTTAATCACATACCAACTATAATAATCTCCTCCCGTATGAATGATCGCAAACCTTAAATTACCCCCAATAAAATCATGATATGCATTTTGAAATTTTTCGGAAAGCTTGATTTCACTAATGCCACGCCAAAGAATTTGATTGGAATTACGGATTTTTAGGTTTGGATAGTATTTTTGACGGGTTACAGAATTGATTCCATCAGCTGATATAACTATCTCGTTTTCAGAAAAATCATTTATGGATTTAATACAGTTCAAATGCATTTTCTCCTTATCTAAACGCTCGTTCAATAGTTGATAAAATAGTCTCCTGTTTACAGACAAGGCAGGACTTTTAATTTTAAATGAATTGAGGTAGTTCAGATCCTTATCTACAAAATAAAAGTCTTGAATTTCAGTTCCTAATTTCCTGGTTTCTTCTAAAATTTTCCATTTTTCGAGAATAGGAAAAATGTTTGCACTGATTCCTAAACCTACATTTTCGTATTTAATTTCTGAACTTTTCTCAAATATATTGTAATCTATGCCCAATGTCTTCAGAGCTAATGCAGTTGCCAAACCAGCAATACCACCTCCGATAATGTTTACAGGTTCAAAGTCTTTCACCTTAGTTTCGATGTCATTCATTAAGTAATAATTCTACTATTAATTAATTTTTTTATTGACTTTATAAATAAAAATATATTCAAATATATCAGATATTGAAAATTAAATAATACGATTTCTCAAATTCAATGCAGCTTGTCGCTAATAAATTTGAATCAACTGTAATACCACCTAAAAATTTATCCATTTTACTATCTTTGCGCCTTAAAAATTAACGCCCTGAAATGAGTAATAACGTAAAAATCAAAAATGCTTTAATATCAGTTTATTATAAAGATAAACTTGAAATCCTGGTTAAAACATTAAACAAACAAGGCGTTAAAATTTACTCTACAGGCGGTACGCAACAATTTATCAATGATTTAGGTGTGGATGTGATTGCGGTTGAAGATTTAACTTCTTACCCATCTATTTTGGGCGGAAGGGTTAAAACGTTGCATCCCAAGGTTTTCGGAGGCATATTAACTAGACGAGAAAACGAAGGCGATAAGAAGCAAATAGCAGAATACGAAATTCCAGAAATTGATTTGGTGATTGTAGATTTATATCCTTTCGAAGAAACCCTTCAAAATCAAGATTCATCCGAAGCAGACATCATCGAAAAAATAGACATCGGCGGAATTTCCCTAATTCGTGCCGCTGCCAAAAACTTTAATGATGTGGTAATTATTGCTTCAAAAAACGATTACATAGCTTTGAACGATATTCTAACTTCACAAAACGGAGAAACCACCTTGGCGCAACGTAGAGCTTTTGCAAAAAACGCTTTTAACGTATCATCGCATTACGATTCGGCAATTTTCAATTGGTTCAATCAAGAAACAAACGAATCAATTTTTAAACAAAGCATTCAAAAAGCATCTATTTTACGCTACGGCGAAAATCCACACCAAAAAGGTTATTTCTATGGCGATTTAGAAGCCATGTTTGATAAACTAAACGGTAAAGAATTATCATACAATAATTTGGTAGATGTTGACGCTGCCGTTGCTTTAATTGATGAATTTACCGAACCAACTTTCGCCATTCTTAAACATACAAATGCTTGTGGAATAGCAAGTTCGGCAACTTTATTTGAAGCTTGGAATAAAGCTTTAGCTTGCGACCCTGTATCTGCATTTGGTGGAGTTTTGATTTGCAACGGCGAAGTTGATGAGCCTACCGCAACAGAAATCGGTAAATTGTTTTTTGAGGTTTTGGTAGCTCCATCCTACTCTGCGGAATCCATCGGCATTTTAACTGCCAAGAAAAACAGGATTATCCTCGTAAGAAAAGAAACAGTATTGCCATTAAAACAATTTAAAACTTTGTTAAATGGAGTTATAGAACAAGACAAAGACAATACGGTAGAAGGAATAGATTTGATGCAACCCGTAACCAATGCAAAACCTAATGCTCAGGAATTGAACGATTTGCATTTTGCAAACAAAGTAGTTAAACACACTAAATCCAACACCATTGTTTTTGTGAAGGATAATCAACTGATGGCTAGCGGCGTTGGACAAACATCAAGAGTTGATAGTTTAAAACAGGCTATAATAAAAGCCGAAAGTTTTGGTTTTAGTTTAAAGGGGGCAGTAATGGCATCTGATGCATTTTTTCCTTTTCCGGATTGTGTAGAACTGGCTGCCGAAGCAGGAATTACGGCAGTTTTGCAACCTGGAGGATCTATAAAAGATCAGGATTCTATAAATATGGCTAATCAAAAAGGGCTTGCAATGGTAGTCACTGGCGTTAGACACTTCAAACATTAATGATTATAAATATCATCGCAATAAAGGCAAAATAGATTAGCAAAAAGCGGTTTTTTTTGCAAACTTTACATTCTTTATAAAAAAATAACTCAATGGGTTTATTCAACTGGTTTACACAGGAAATTGCAATTGATTTGGGCACGGCAAATACCCTCATAATTCATAATGACAAGGTAGTGGTTGATGAACCATCTATTGTAGCTATCGACAGAACTACCAACAAAGTAATTGCCATAGGTAAGCAAGCCATGCAGATGGAAGGTAAAACTCATGACAATATAAAAACCGTTAGACCTTTGAAAGACGGTGTTATTGCAGATTTTAATGCTGCGGAGCACATGATAAGAGGGATGATTAAGATGATAAACGGTGGCAAGGGTTGGTTTTTTCCTAACTTAAGGATGGTAATCTGTATTCCTTCAGGTATTACCGAGGTAGAAAAAAGAGCAGTAAGACAATCGGCAGAGATAGCCGGTGCCAAAGATGTGTATCTGATACATGAACCCATGGCAGCAGCTGTCGGAATAGGTATTGATGTGGAAGAGCCGATGGGAAATATGATTATCGATATAGGTGGTGGTACTACTGAAATTGCGGTTATAGCCCTTTCGGGGATAGTTTGCGACCAATCCATTCGTGTAGCTGGAGATAATTTCGACTCAGATATTGTAAATTACATTCGCAGGCAACATAACATCATGATTGGCGATCGTACTGCCGAGCGCATAAAAATTGAAGTAGGTTCGGCTTTGCCAGAACTGCAAGACCCACCTGCAGATTTTGCCGTTCAGGGTAGAGATTTAATGACTGGCGTACCCAAACAAATAACCGTTTCCTATCAAGAAATTGCACAATGTTTAGATAAATCCATCTCTAAAATTGAAGAAGCAATCTTGAAAGCATTAGAAATCACTCCACCAGAACTTTCAGCGGACATTTACCAAACTGGTATTTATTTAACTGGTGGCGGTGCATTGTTGCGAGGTTTGGATAAACGTATCAATGCAAAAACAAAATTACCTGTACACATTGCTGATGATCCGTTGAGAGCGGTTGTAAGAGGTACGGGTATATCGTTGAAAAATTTAGATAACTTTAAATTCTTGATGCAGGAAGGTCAGTAACAACGTTTGTAAATAAAATATAGCATTAAAAAATTAGGGTTTTAAGTTTGCGAAAGGCATCCGCCACAGCG
>ENA-OFCE01000931-OFCE01000931.1-metagenomes-genome-assembly--contig:-NODE-931-length-16789-cov-3.057906_pt1 | contig 16789 bp, 15 predicted proteins | sample MGYA00153388_OFCE01 | MGnify analysis MGYA00153388
TTTCTTTGTCCGCCCGTATAAAGTCACTTATGGTTTTTTCCTCAACTATGGTTAACGGTCTTGGGTTTACAACAAAATCAATATCTAAAGGTTCTCTTATTAGTCCCATAATGTAAATTATTTAAAATATTGGGTGGTCAATTTTAACGCTATCTCGGTTGTAATAATCATATTGTGTCCACCAAGGTGAATTGCTCCTAAACTCTTTTCATAATGTTCAATCAGTTTAGTTTTTGAAACAAAAGAAACATAACCTTCGCTACCTCGTTGAAACGATAGTTTGCAAGCAAACGAAACAAGATTTCCAGGTACACCTAAATACGTTTTTCCTTTGCCCATGTTAAATGGAGCACTCTCTATGAGGTGCATATACACATAGTCGGTCTTATCCTCTAAACTGATAATTCCCTGAACAATGGTTGGATTGTTTACAATAGTTAATTTATAAACCTCTCTAGTCAAAATATTATAATCGCTTACCCAATTGAACTGCCATCCATTTTTCTTGGAAATATTCTTTAAATCTGATTTGGTCAACAAAGAAATTTCTGTTTGAAAACTGTCGCCTGAATTTACATTTTCAATGGAATTAGTAAGTTTATCGACAACAAATTCAAGTCCAATTTCTTTTTGTCTTTTCACTATGCTAATTTATAAAAAATTTATCTGTTGGGTAAGTAGGTCTTTTTTATTGTTGGGGCTTCGTTGGCATGACTGTTAGCCAAAACAAGCTTGAAAAACACAAATATTGTTTTATTGTCTAATTTGCTGGATACTCCTTATCAAATTCTATTTCCTCCCTTGCACAACTTTGTAAATCCCAAAACTCACTCCATCCATAAATATCCGTCTGGTTTTTACATTGGGGTTTATGCTCACTCCTTGTTCTATGATGGGTTGCAATAAAAACTTGTTCTTTAACTTTATATGAACTGCTTTATCTTTGGGGTTGATGCAAATTATATAACTATCCACGCCGTTTGTTCTTTTGTATATCAATGGATAAACTTTATCCTTACCGTATAAAATTTCTAAACCACCCGTATTACCCAATGCCGGATTGCTTTGGCGCAGTTTCAGCAGCTTTCTGGTAAAATTTAACAAGGAAGTGGCATCCGTTTCTTCTTTCAAAACATTCGGACGAGCCACATTAGAATCAATCGGCAAATATAAACGAGAGGATTCTGCCGTAGAGAAGCCGGCGTTTAAAGATCTGTCCCATTGCATAGGTGTACGAGTACCAGCTCTGTTGGCATAATAAGGCACAAAATTACGAGGTATTACGCTTCCTTCTTTATCAGGGAGTTGGCTGCTAATAAATTTCATACCAATCTCATCGCCATAGTAAATATAAGGCACACTTTGCCAAGTCAGTAAAAATGCCAAAGCAACTTTTAATTGCTCGGGCGTATTTCTGGTACCGCTGTTTAAACGTTGGAAATCATGGTTAGCAGTTGGTATGGCAATCAAACCTTTGGTACCAATTTGTTTTTTCTGATATAAATAGCTGTTTAAGAACTCGGTTATGGTGCCGCCCGTTTTGGAGAAAAACGGGGCTTGTGTTCCCTTTAAAACTACATCTTTGTCTTCAAAAAATAAGGATGGATAACCTTTTGCATTGAAATGGATTAAAAAATCCATCATGAAACCAGCATTCATGGCTTGTTCTGGATTACTCCACTCAGCTAATAAAACACCTTGTGGATATTTAGCAGAAAACCAAGATCTGATGTTGCCCCATAATTTATTGGTTTCTATAAAGGTAGGGTCATTTTTTATTAAAGATGAAGCCATATCAACTCTGAACCCATCTGCACCCATATTCATCCAATAAGAAATAATGTTTTTCATAGCCTCTCTACTAGCCACCGGACCGGGTGCGGTGGGCAATTGTTCCCAAGGGTTTAAAGGGTTGGGATTTGCGTAACCATAATTTATGGCCGGTTGCGAATCGAAGAAGTTTTTCATGTAATTGCCATCACGGTCGTAATCTCCGCTAACAAAATCTTGGGGTTTTATAGTTTTGCTATTGGTCCATATAAAACGGTTGGTAAATTCGTTTTTCTCGCTTTTGGCGGACTCTTTAAACCAATTGTTTTTGGTAGAAGTGTGGCCGGCAACTAAATCCAAACAAACTCGCAAACCTAGGGCATGAGCTTGTGAAATGTAGTTTTTTAAATCATTATTGCTACCGTATCTGGGATCAACATTGTAGTAGTCATCCACATCGTAACCTGCATCCTTAAAAGCTGATGCAAAAACTGGGTTTAGCCAAATGGTATTTACACCTATGGATTTTACGTAAGGCAATTTTTCGGTCATTCCTTTTATATCGCCGATACCATCACCGTCAGAGTCTTTGAAACTTTGGGGATATATCTGATAAAAAGCAGCTTCGTTTAACCACGAAGGGTAACTGTAATTAGAAGGTGCTGTTTGGGCTTGCGCCGATGCAAGAGCCACGAATAAACTGAGGAAAATAAAAAGATTTTTGTATTTGATGGACATATTTATGATATTTTATTGGTTATAAAAAAACGATTTTTTATTTGATTTGCGAAATTTGGATTCCCCCAAACCCCCGAAGGGGGGCAAAGCGCTTAATTTCCCCCTTTGGGGGTTAGGGGGAATACAATTCAAACAAGCCTGCTGCACCTTGCCCCGTTCCAACACACATACTCACTAACCCGTACTTTTTATTTCTGCGTTTCAACTCGTTAAACATTTGTACGGTAAGTTTAGCTCCTGTGCAGCCTAAAGGGTGACCTAATGCAATTGCACCACCGTTTACATTGGTTATATCAGAATTCAAATCTAAGGTACGGATTACGGCTAAAGCTTGGGAAGCAAACGCTTCGTTCAGCTCAATCAAATCTATGTCATTTAATTTTAAACCACTTTTTTTCAACACTTTTGGGATGGCCTCTATTGGTCCAATTCCCATTAAGTGAGGTGCAACGCCAGCAACTGCATAATCTACCAACCGAGCAATGGGATTAACGTTCAATTCCTTCAATTTATTCTCCGATACAATCAGCACAAAGGCGGCTCCATCAGAAGTTTGCGAAGAATTGCCTGCCGTTACCGTTCCGTTTGCAGCAAACACAGGTTTTAAATTGTTGAGCGCAGCTAAATTGCTGTTTCTTCTTGGGCCTTCGTCTGTATCAACTACTATGGTTTGCGTTTTTTTATGCATTTCTCCATCCAGAAAAGTTTCTGTAACTGATATGGGCACAATCTGACTTTTAAACAATCCACTATCTATCGCGTTATTAGCTTTTAAATGAGATTCTAAAGCAAACTGGTCTTGAGATTCTCTGCTGATGTGATATTCTTTGGCAACAGCTTCGGCGGTTAAGCCCATTCCCCAATAGTAATCTGGGTTATTGTTAACTATTTTTGGGTTAGGGGCAAACTTTAATCCGCCGAAAGGCATAGTGGACATTACCTCCACACCGCCAGCAATAATGCAATCTGCCATTCCGCTTCGTATTTTTGCCAAAGCCAAAGCAATGGTTTCCAATCCGGAAGCGCAATAACGGTTGATGGTAACACCGGGAACTTTATCGGTTCCCAGTGCCAATAAAGAAATCATTCTCCCTAAGTTTAAACCTTGTTCGCCTTCGGGAGTGGCATTGCCCACCATCACGTCATCAATGGTTTCCTTATCCAAGTTTGGGAATTGAGCAAGCATATATTTGATGACCTCGGCCGCCAAATCATCGGCTCGGCTAAAACGGAAAACCCCTTTCGGCGCTTTGCCCACTGCAGTGCGGTAACCGGATATTATAAATGCTTCGCCCATAGTTTAGGTTTATTATTTGGATACAATTGCTGCAATTTTTTCTTGGGTAGTTTCATCAGCGCAAAGCGATACAATAGCCTCACGTTCCAAATCCAACAAGTATTGTTCATTTACAAAAGTGGGTGCAGATAAATCTCCGCCGCATAAAACGTAAGCCAATTTTTGTGAAATAACTGCTTGGTGTGGAGTGATAAAACCAGCACTTTTTTTGTTGTGCGTGTGTGCGTTCAACATGGCTAAAGTGTCATTTCCCAAAACTTTAATATCCTTTCTTTTTTGCGGAGCGATATAACGAAGTGATAATGTAATAGCTGCAATTTTGGCATCAGCAATCAAATCATTTCGGTTTAGGGTAATGGCATATTTGCCTGTTTTAAGAAAACCCATATCCACCGCTTCTGTAGCGGAAGTAGATGTTGCTGCTTTCGTAATCGTGTTAAAACGTGCCTTCAGTATCGAACCATCCGAACTAATGTTGGTGTATTCATCTGATGCCAACAATGCAAACTCCTTGCAACCGCCGCCGCCCGGTATCAAACCTACGCCAACTTCTACCAAACCCATGTAAGTTTCTGCATGCATCTGTACAAAATCTGCGTGCAGGCAAAGTTCGCAAGCACCGCCCAAAACCAAGCCTTGCGTAGCTACCACAACCGGAATGTTGCTGTAACGTATGTTCATTGAAGTGTCTTGAAATAACTTAATAAAATCGTTTAGGCCTTTCCAATCAGCATCCGTGGCCATTTTCAAAATGTATCTCAAGTTGGCACCGGCAGAAAAATTGTTGGCATCATTGGCAATCACCAATCCTTTATAATCCTTTTCTGCAATTGCTATTGAAGTATTTATTCCGTCCAAAACTTCGCCATCTATTGAATTCATTTTAGTTTTGAATGCCAAATTCAGAATGCCGTCGCCCAAATCAATTAAGGTTACCGCAGCATTGCTCCAAATAGTTTTGGTTTCACTTAATATTTTTAAATCAATTGCATTTTCCCTTCCGGGGATGCTTTTGTAGGTTTTAGAGCGAATGTTATAATAAGATGGGATGCCATTTTCGGTTTTGTAAAAAGTGTTATTTCCATCCTTAACCATTTGTGAAACCCAATTTGCGGGCTTCTTGCCTTCGGCTTCCATTAAGTTAATTCCTTCGGCCAAACCTATACTATCCCAAATCTCGAACGGACCTAATTCCCAACCAAATCCTGTTCGCATTGCATCATCAATAACATAAAAATCATCGGCAATTTGTGGTATGCAATTGGTGCAGTAGGCAAACAATTGTGCCTGCAAAATTCTAAAGGAGTTGCCAATTTCTCCGGGTGTTTTATTCAGGGCTTTTAATCTTTCTCTTAAATCCCTGATTTTCCCTAATTCTAAAATACCATCCCAAGCTTTACTATCACTACCATATTCAAAATTGGAAAGGTTTAAGGACAGGATTTCTGTTTTAGTTTTTTTGTAAAAGCCTTGTTTGGTTTTATCGCCCAGCCAATTATTTTGCAGCATAATTTTCACATACTTGGGAAGATAAAAATTTTGGTCGGCTGTGTCTTCACTTAAACTTTCCGACAAATCATTAGCTACTTTAACCAATGTATCTAAACCAATTACATCAGCCGTTCGGAAAGTAGCCGATTTTGGACGACCAATTAATTTACCTGTCAAAGCATCAATTTGGTTTACCGTCAAGTTCATTTTTGAGGATAGATGAAAAGCAGAAAACAGCGAAAAAACTCCAATCCGATTGCCAACAAAGCCGGGCGTATCCTTACAAAGAATAGTGTTTTTGCCCAAATGGGTTTTGCCAAAGTGCATTAAAAAATCTACAATTTCGGGTTTGGTGAACGTTGAAGGTATGATTTCTAAAAGCGTTAAATAACGCGGTGGGTTAAAAAAATGTGTTCCGCAAAAGTGTGCCTTAAAATCTTCAGACCGTCCGTCCACCATCTTTCCAATAGATATACCGGATGTATTGCTACTTATCAGCGTTCCCTTTTTTCTAAATTTTTCTACCTCAGCAAATAATTTTCTTTCTAGGTTAACATCTTCAATTATGGCTTCCAAAATCCAATCGCAACCGGAAATTTGAATCATATCATCTTCAAAATTACCTATGGAAATTAAGGGCAATGATTTTGCCGAAAAGATAGGACAAGGTTTGCCTAGAAGTGTCTTATCTAGCCCATCTCTAACCAGCTGGTTTCGAATAGCTGATGTTTGTAAATTATAACCTTTGTTATGGTCATTGGCACTGAGTTTATCATTTAGCCTATCCAACAACAAAACTTTGAAACCCAAATTGGCGAAAAGGCAAGCAATGCTTGAACCCATAATGCCGGAGCCTAAAACCGCAATTTTGTTTATTGTTTTTTTCATTGTTAACTTTTATTCTGAAAATACACAATCAAATTTTTTACTTGAAAAGAAATTTCACAATGGCGTTGATTTATAATGGAATACCAAATGTAATTATCCAAAATTTAGCACACAACCCTCATGACACATAATTTTCTACGGTTTGGTGTGGAAATTGATATTAAATCAAATATTGTTAACAACTTTTATATTTCTAAAATATATTCCTAAAATATAAACGCCTACCACCAAGAACATTATTCAAAAAGTATGATATTGATTGTTGACAATAAATTAGAGAATATCCTTACCTTAAAAAAGCTTTTAGAGTGTAATAAAATTGAGGTGGACACTGCCTTGTCTGCGAAAGAGGCAAAAAAGAAAATCCTAGAAAATAATTTTGAGTTGGTGATACTGGATGTTCAACTGAATGATGGAAGAGAATCAAAATTAGCGGAATCTATCAGAGCCTCAAGTAAAAACAAGGATGTGCCCATCATTTTCTTGTACGAGGCTAACACAAGCATAGATTACATAAAAAATGGGTGCCGATATGGCTTAATAGATTATTTAATCAAACCAATAGATTCCGATATTTTACTGTCGAAGGTAAACACTTTTCACAGTTTTTATGAGCAAAGCAATAAACTTAACCAGACACAAGTAGAACTTTTAAAAGAAATAGAGATACGTAAGATTGCCGAAAGAAAAAAAGATGAATTCACCAGCATTGCCAGCCATGAATTAAAAACACCGCTCACCAGCATAAAAGGATATTTGCAATTACTGGAACGCACTATCAAGAATGAGCAAAAGCAACTGTCCGAAACATACATCAACAGATCACAAGTGCAATTGGGAAAGTTGCAAACCTTAATGGAAGATTTGTTGAACATTTCCAAAATAGAAAGTGGCAAGTTGAAACTTTCTAAAGTTAAATTTAGCTTAAAAACGCTGCTAGCCGAAGTTTTAGAATTAATAAAACATACTTATCCAAATTCTAATGTCAAGATAATCGGCGATATTGATGATTTGGAAATCTATGCAGATCCAAATAAGATAGAGCAAGTATTGTTAAACTATTTATATAATGCCATAAAATATTCTGATGTAGAGTCTTTGATTAAAATCAAAATAAATATCTCTCCAGAAAAATTATTGCGTTTAGAGGTTACAGATACTGGGATAGGTGTTTTGGAAATAAATCAGCCCCATTTGTTCGAAAAATTTTACAGGGTAAATCAACAAGTTTACCGATCACAAGGATTGGGTATTGGTTTATATATATGTTCCGAAATTATAAAACAGCACAATGGTAAGGTTGGTGTAAAAAGCTTATTGGGAAAAGGTTCGACATTTTATTTTACGATTCCCACCTAATCAGTGGACAAAAAACTCAGGGAAAATAATATTTATTTATAGTTTGGCATAGTTTTATGTGTTGATTATTTGTTCAAACATTTAATCTTAATTCATCTGTGTACAAGCTTTGTAATTCATACTAATTTTTGTGCACACTGAAAACTTTATAAACTTGCAAGAAATCCGGTTAAAACTTTATTTGTTATGTACGATTTAAAAGTAAAATCTGGGGAAAAATTATATAATTAATGAACGACCAAAAAACCATACTTATTTTCGATGACGATGCCAACATTTTAGAGTTGTGCAACATAATATTATCCAACGCCGGCTACCGAATAGAAACTTCGGAAACATCTCATGATGTCTTAGAAAAGGTTGCAAAATATAATCCCGATGTAGTTTTGATGGATAACTGGATACCAAACATAGGTGGCATTATGGCAACACAACTTTTGAAAAGCAGTTTAGAATATAAGCACATTCCCGTGATATACTTCTCCGCAAATAACGACGTGCACCTATTGGCAGAGAAAGCCGGAGCAGATCGTTTCATATCCAAACCATTTGATTTAATAGAATTGGAAAATATCATCGAGCAAACTTTGGCCAAGCAGTAATCGTTTTTTCGGAAAATATATCTTCCCAAACATATTCCATATAAATGTTAATTTTGGAAATTAACTGAATATGAAAACTGAGGATTGTTTCGAAATAGGCTACATCACAAAAACCAAAGGTTTAAAGGGAGAAGTCCAAGTAAATTTCAGCGTAGAGGAACCAGAGAAACTGAAACTGGAAGCGCTATTTATACAATACGACAATAAAATGATACCTCACTTTGTTGAGGCCTACAAAATACCCCAAAAGCAAATGGGGTATTTTTTGTTTGAGGATATAGACCATATTGATAAAGCTCAAAAACTAGTTCACAGAAAAATTTTCCTATCTAATCGGCTTAAGCCAAAAAAAAGTAAGGAAGAATTTACATTTAAAGATTTAGAGGGTTTTACCGCAACCGATATAAATCACGGTTTGCTGGGTGAAATAATAGAAGTTAAAGAGTTCCCCAAACAATACATTGCTGCCGTAATTTACAAGGAACGTGAAATCCTTTTCCCCTTAACGGATGATTTGATTGCGGATATCAACATCAACAACAAAACTCTAGAAATACATTTGCCCGATGGACTGATTGATTTGTATCTTGAGTAAGAACAATTTATACCTTCTGCAATCCTAATTTTATTTTATAATCGCTATGTCATGCGCTTCGATATCATAACTGTACTTCCCAATTTATTAGATAGCCCATTTGCCCATTCTATTTTGCAAAGGGCGCAAACCAAGGGTTTGGTGCAAATTAATGTACATAACTTGCGAGATTACAGTACCCACAAACAAAAAAGCGTTGATGATTATCCTTACGGGGGAGGTGGTGGAATGGTAATGCAAATTGAGCCCATTGCCAATTGTATAGAAAGTTTGATGGAGAATACTACCTATGATGAAATTATTTTTATGACACCCGATGGTGTTACGCTAAACCAGCAAGCGGCCAACGAACTGGCATTGAAAAATAATGTGATGATTATATGTGGCCATTACAAGGGAATAGACCAACGTATTCGCGATATTTATGTTACCCGCGAAATCTCCATTGGCGATTTTGTTTTATCAGGCGGAGAGCTTCCCGCGGCTTTAGTGGTGGATGCTGTTGTAAGATTATTGCCAGGGGTTTTAAATGACGAAACCTCGGCTCTTTCCGATTCATTTCAGGGAGATTTGTTAGATGCGCCAGTTTACAGTCGCCCAGCAGATTGGAGAGGACATAAGGTGCCAGAAATTCTTTTGAGCGGCAACCAATCTAAAATAGAAAATTGGCGCTACGAGCAATCTTTGAAACGCACCCAAGAACGTAGGCCAGATTTGTTGCTTTAGCCAAACTTATAATTACAACAAAAAACAAAATGTACTTTTATTTACAGAATAAATTCCATAACATTGCACTCCGAAATTTCGGGACGGTTATTTAAAAAAGTGACTGTTTTTATAGCTTATAATCATGGATTTAGTAAAGTTTGTTGAAGAGCAGGTAGTAGCAAAAGCAACCCTGCCAACGTTTAAAGCAGGAGATACGGTTAGTGTTCATTACACTATTCGTGAAGGTAACAAAGAGCGTGTGCAGGTTTACCAAGGTGTTGTTATCCAAAGAAATAGCTCAAATGCTACCGAAACTTTTACGGTACGCAAAATTTCTAACGGTATTGGCGTTGAACGTATTTTTCCTGTTAATTCTCCAAATATTGCCAAATTGGAAGTTAACAATGTTGGAAAAGTGCGCAGAGCAAAAATATACTACATCAGAGAGCTTACAGGTAAAGCAGCTCGTATCAAATCAAAAAGAGTATAGTTTAATCGAAATATTAAAAGCCTTTCTTTACAAAAAGAGAGGCTTTTTTTGTGCCTAATTTTTGCCATTTTTGATTTTAATAAATTTGTTCTGATATGAATTCTTCTTTTTACCAGCAGATATTTTGGGGTAACTCCATCCGTAACTATATACTTTTTGCACTTATCCTGCTAATTGGTTTATTATTAAAAAGGTTACTTTCCAAGTTATTGAGCAAGGTTTTGTTTCTTTTTTTTAAGAAATTTTATACCAACTCTAGTCCCGATCAATTTCATCATTTGCTTTTAGCTCCCATAGAATCTTTGCTAACGGTTTTGTTGGTTTATGTGGCCATTAACCAATTAGATTATCCATTAAATGAAATCATATTTAAACGCACCACTTATGTGGATAAGGTGCAAAAAGTTTTTGCCGTTACAATCATTGAAGTTATAGATAAGATATTTACTCTATTAGTCATTATTTCTTCTATCCGCATTGCTTTGAGGGTTATTGATTTTATAGCCCATATTTTTGCTTACAGGGCATCTTTAACCGAGTCTAAATTAGATGACCAAATGGTTCCCTTTTTAAAAGAGCTATCTAAAATTTTGGTAATCATTACCTGTGTATTTATAATTATGGGGGCTGTTTTTAATATGAACGTTGCTACCATAGTTGCAGGCTTGGGTATTGGTGGTTTGGCCATAGCTTTGGCTGCACAAGACACTTTGCAAAATTTGCTCGGGTCATTTACGATTTTCGCTGATAAACCTTTTGTAGTTGGAGATTTGGTGCATATTGAAGGATACGATGCCGTGATTGAAAAGGTTGGTTTTAGAAGCACCCTTTTACGGACTTTAGACAAAACCTTGGTTATCATCCCTAACAAGAAAATGATCGATAGCCCTTTAGAAAATTTAACCCTGCGCAATTTGCGAAGGGTGGAGTTTAGCATATCCTTAACCTACGCAACCGATGCCGCTACCATGAAAAATATATCAACTCAAATCAAGGAGTTTATAAATTTACATGACAAAACCAGCAACGATACCATTGTGGTTTTTAATTCATTTAGCCCTTCATCTTTAGATATAAAAGTTTTGTACTATATAGAGATAGTTGACTATGAGATGTATATGCAAATTAAGGACGAGATTAATTACAAGGTTATGGAGTTGGTTTTTGCCAATGGTGCAAATTTTGCTTATCCTACATCCACGGTGTACCACAGTTCGGTTCCGGTTTTAGAAGTTAATGTCAAAAACGGTAGCATTTCGTAATTTATAAATAAGGTTTCTTGCAAGCTATGTTTGTTTGCAGACACTGTTCTAGAATTATGGTGTCATAAATAACTTTTTAAAATTTAATGCTGTTTCGAAACATTTTTTAATATTAAATTTTAAGTTTGAACTCCAACCCAAACCACAATTTTCTTCAATCCCAATAACCAATAATTACGCTATGAAAGATTTAAGTGCTACCGTTAGCCAAATTTTTGAACAAAGACATCATATTAAGCCAATTGTAATTTGCTCGCCCGGACGTATCAATTTAATTGGCGAACATACCGACTACAACATGGGCTTCGTATTGCCCGCCGCAATTGATAAGGGAGCTTATGTTGCCCTATCCAAAAGAAACGACGATACCGTAAATTTGTATGCTGTTGATATGGAAGAAGAATTTACAGCAACTATTTCCAATTATAGCCCATCTGATTTGGATTGGCCTAATTACATGATAGGAGTGGTGGATGAATTACTGAAATCGGGTAAAAAAGTGGGAGGCTTTAACGCTGTTGTATCTGGCGATATACCTCTAGGTGCAGGAATGTCTTCGTCTGCTGCATTAGAATGTGCTACCATTTTTGGATTGAATCACATATTTGAATTGGGTCTTAGCAAGTTGCAAATGGCGCAAACCGCCCAACAGGCAGAACGGGAGTTTGTGGGTGTAAAATGCGGTATAATGGATCAATTTGCCAGCGTATTCGGTAAAAAAGGTCACGTAATAAAATTGGATTGTCGTTCCTTAGAATATGAATATGTACCTTTTAATTTGGAAGGTATAAAAATTGTTCTCTTTGATTCTATGGTGAAACACTCCTTGGCTTCATCAGAATATAATGTTCGTAGCCAGCAATGCCAACAAGGTGTCGCTATTATTAAGCAAAAATTTCCACAGATTGAGACCTTGAGAGATGCTACCATAGAAATGGTGGAAGAATGTTTAGCCAGTGGCGATGAAATAATCTACAATCGATGCAAATATGTGGTTGAAGAAATCAGTAGATTACTGGCAGCTTGTGAAGATTTAAAAGTGGGAAACATTGTTGCTTTTGGACAAAAAATGTATGAAACGCATACAGGTTTAAGCCAACTTTACGAAGTGAGTTGCCCCGAATTAGATTTTATTGCCGATTGCGCCAAACAGGAAGCGGATATATTGGGTGCCAGAATGATGGGCGGCGGTTTTGGCGGTTGCGTTATTGCATTAGTAAAAGAAAATGCAGTTGAAGCGATTACGGAAAGAATGAAAAAGGCCTACCTGACCAATCTTGAAAAGGAAATGAAAGTTTATGTGATGAGTATAGAAGATGGAACCCGATTGTTAAATGATTAGTTAATAATTGTTGATTTTCATAATCGCGTACCATAACCATTCTAAATCAAGCTGTAATCAACCATTAAAAATTTATTGTTAGCCCCTGATTATTAACAATTAATTTTTCGTCAGTTCTCCACGTAAGGAAGTGCTCAGTCTTCTCAGCAATCTATCTTTGGGATAGTTTCTCCCTAAAAGGTACATCAACTTGGTTACAGCAGCTTCAAAGGTCATATCATAACCGTTGACCACGCCCATTTTTTTAAGCTCGCTGCTGGTTTGGTACCTGCCCATTTCTACGGAACCTACCTTACATTGCGAAATATCTAAAATAATTTTTCCGGAATCAATCGCATTTTTCAACTTATCTAAAAACCATTTTGCCGTGGTGGTATTACCTGCTCCAAAAGTTTCCATAATAATGGCCTGGGCATCGGAGTGCAGAACGGCATCCACAATTTGTGGGCTTATACCCGGGTAAAGTTTCAGAACCGCAATAGCATTGCTCAATTGCGTGTGAACCTTCAGTTTGCCGTCGTCGCTTTTTAAAACAGCTGCATCATTGTATTTAATGTGAACTCCAGCTTCTACCAAAACTGGGTAATTGGGCGAACGAAAGGCCTCGAACTTTGCCGAATTGTACTTAAATGTACGGTTGCCCCTAAAAAGTTTATTCTCGAAATAAATGCAAACTTCTGGTACTCTGCTTCGTCCATCTACTTTTGCCGAAGCAATTTCCAAAGCGGTTATGAAATTTTCCTTCGCATCGGTGCGTACCTCGCTTATTGGTAATTGCGATCCGGTAAAAATTACAGGTTTGCTTAATCCTTCCAACATAAAACTTAGCGCAGAGGCGGTAAACGCCATCGTATCCGAGCCATGTAAAATTACAAAACCATCATGATCCTCGTAATTATCTCTGATTAATTCGGCAAGTGTTGCATATATTTCGGGCGTCATGTCCGACGAATCAATAATCGGATCAAAAGAGTGGATAGTTAATTCGTAGTTCATCCGCCTCAGTTCGGGCACGTTTTCTATAATTTGTTCAAAAGTAAATGGTTTTAGAACGCCAGTTTCAAAATCGGTAATCATACCAATCGTTCCACCCGTGTACATTACAAATATTTTTGTCATTTAAAGAAATGTATTTAGATTTTCTGTAAAGAAAAGGCTTTTAACTTATAGTCCAAACACTTTTATAGAATTTTGTGTGGTTATTTCTGCTACCTTTTCGATAGAAACTTGATGCAAGTCGGCAATTTTTTGTGCAATGTGCACTACATAAGCACTTTGATTGGGCTTTCCTCTAAATGGTACGGGCGCAAGGTAGGGCGCATCGGTTTCTAAGACCAAGTTTTTTAAATCTAGTTGCGCTACCACTTTATCTAAACCAGAATTTTTGTAGGTTACCACGCCTCCAATGCCAATGTATAATCCTAAATCAATGGCTTGTTGCGCTTGCTGCAAGTTTCCTGTAAAGCAATGGAAAATACCGGTTAGGGCTTCGCCTTTATGGCTTTCCAACACTTCAAATACTTCATCAAAAGCATCACGACAATGAATATTTATGGGTAAGTTGGTTTCTTTGGCCCATTCTATTTGATCATTAAAAGCAGAAAATTGTTGAGCTTTATGGGTTTTATCCCAAAATAAATCCATTCCTATTTCGCCTATGGCACAAGGTTTTATTTCATCAAACGCGGCTTTAAGATTTTGTAAATCCTCGGCATAATTTTCTTTTACATCACAAGGGTGAATGCCCAACATTGGAAAACAGTTATCTGGAAATTTATCGCAAACGTTTTTTATCAATTGTACGGAAGCTATATCCACACAAGGCAAAAACAATCGGTTTACGGCATTATCCAAACATAGATTTATGGCTGCTTGCAATTCATCTTCATTAATGAGGTAATAAATGTGGGTATGGGTGTCCGTAAAAATCATAGACGTAAAAATATATAAAAAGGAATAAGCCCATCAAACAAAAAAGCACCTCTTTAAGAAAGTGCTTTAAAAAAATAGTATTTTAAAATTACCTACTCGAAATATTCCTTCATCCTGTCGAAAAAGCTTTTTTCGTTTTTACCTGGGTTGGGTTTAAAATTATCGGAATCTTTTAGTTTTTCCAGTAATTCGCGTTCCTCGTTGTTCAACACTTTTGGTGTCCAAATATTTATCTGAATAAGCTGATCACCTTTATGGTATGAATTTACTTCCGGAATTCCCTTCCCTTTTAAGCGCAATATTTTACCGCCCTGTGTTCCAGGTTCCAATTTAATGCGGGCTTTACCATCAATGGTTGGCACTTCTAAACTTGTACCTAAGGTTGCATCAATAAAGCTGATGTGCAAATCGTAAATTACGTTTATGCCTTCTCGTTTTAAGGTTTCGTGCGGGGTTTCTTCAATCAAGATAATCAAATCTCCCGCTACACCACCTCTTGCCGCAGCATTGCCTTTACCGCTCATGCTCAATTGCATGCCATCGCTTACTCCGGCGGGTATATTTATGCTGATTGTTTCTTCGCCACGTACAATTCCCTCGCCGCTACAAGTGTTGCATTTAGATGAAATTGTAGAACCTTCGCCATTGCAACTGGGGCAGGTGCCAGTGGTTTGCATTTGGCCTAAAATGGTATTGGTTACTCGCCTAACAGAACCTTGTCCGCCGCAAGTTTTACAAGTTTGGAAAGAATTTTTATCCTTTGCTCCGGTACCATCGCAGGTGCCGCAATTAATTTGTTTGTTTACCTTAATTTTTTTCTCAACTCCGTTTGCAATTTCTTCCAGTGTAAGCTTTACCTTGATACGCAGGTTTGTACCACGGTTTACTCTTCGGCCGCTACTGCGGGATGATTGCCCACCTCCAAAAAAACTATCGAATGGACTTCCACCACCACCGAAAACATCGCCAAACTGACTGAATATATCTTCCATATTCATTCCGCCACCTTGCCCGCCGTAACCTTGTTGTGCGCCAGCATGACCAAACTGGTTATAGCGTTGGCGTTTTTCTGGACTGCTCAGTGTTTCATAAGCTTCGGCTGCTTCCTTAAATTTATCCTCGGCCGTATGATCGTCGGGGTTTTTGTCGGGATGGTATTTAATGGCCTGTTTGCGATAAGCTTTTTTAATCTCATCCGCATCGGCGCTTTTGGATACACCTAAAATATCGTAATAATCTCTTTTGGCCATTTGTATTATGCTATGGTGCCTTTTAAGGCGATTTTAATTTCAAGATTTAATCTTTTCTGTAGGCAGATTTGTGATAATCTTTATTGTTGAGCACAGATTATGAGCGTTAAGCCCCAATAATTACTTTCGCAAAGCGGATAACTTTTTCGTTCAATAAATAACCTTTTTCCATTTCGTCTAGCACCTTCCCCTTGCCATCCGCAGTAGGCGCTGGAATGCTGGTAATGGCTTCGTGAATGTCGGCATCAAAAGTTTGCCCGATAGCATCCATTGCTGCCAGTCCTTTTTGAGACAATAAGGTTTTAAGCTTATGGTGAACAATGGCGATACCTTCCTTAACGGCAGCTACATCGGTAACATTTGCCAATGCTTTTTCGGCTCTTTCAAAATCATCCAAAACGGCTAGCATCGCCACGATAACTTCTTTATTTGCAGTTTTCAATAAATCTGAACGTTCTTTTTGGGTACGGCGTTTAAAGTTATCAAACTCGGCGTAAAGCCGTACAAACTTGTCGTTAAGCGTTGCAACTTCAATCTTTAGTTTTTCTTCTTCGGTAAAAGTTTCTTCAGCTTCGGGCTCATCCGTTTCGGTATTATCGTTTACACGAGCCTCATTAAGGTGTTCTAATTCTTCTTTTATTTCTTCGTTTTGGATATTTTCCTGACTTTCTGCCATTTTGTTAGGTTCTTCTGGTGTAACAGTTTTCTTTTTATTGAACATATGCGAAAAATTCATTCTGTTATGCATTACCAAACATTTTGCCAGTTGTTTAAAACCGTCATGCTGTCAGTTAAAAATATAAATATTTACAGTGGAGGGATAGAAAAAGGTGAGAAGTGGCGGAGGTGGTTAACGAGCGATGTTTTTTTTGGTTTTTATAGACCACTTATTATTTAGGTTGTAGGTTACTTTTCTTGTGCCTATAAATATTGGAGGTCCTGAAACAGCTAATAAGATTCCTGCAAACACAGCCCATTCCTTAACTCCTGGCGAACCTTTGTCTATTGCTGCTATTGGTAACAGCACCGTACTTAGGCCAGCACCAATTGCTAAATACCCAAATG
>ENA-OFCE01000932-OFCE01000932.1-metagenomes-genome-assembly--contig:-NODE-932-length-16781-cov-3.418032_pt1 | contig 16781 bp, 15 predicted proteins | sample MGYA00153388_OFCE01 | MGnify analysis MGYA00153388
GAACTTGGATTTTCTGTAACTGCTACAACTTCGGCGAGTAATCTAGATATTTGTGAAAATTCTGCTGATTATATCTTTCTCGATCCTCCTTTTGGCTCTAATTTGATGTATTCTGAGCTTAATTTTTTATTGGAAGCATGGCTGAAAGTATTTACAAATAATAAGCTTGAAGCAATTGAGAATAAAATTCAAGAAAAAGGTCTAGATGAATATCGTCATTTAATAACTAAATGTTTTCACGAAGCTTATCGTATTCTCAAGCCAGGTCGATGGATAACTATCGAGTTTTCTAATACACAGGCAAGTGTATGGAATGCTATTCAAACTGCGCTGCAAGAGTCAGGATTTGTTGTAGCAAATATATCTGCATTAGACAAAAAACAAGGTAGTTTTAAAGCAGTCATGACTACTACAGCAGTTAAACAAGATTTAGTTATATCTGCTTACAAGCCTAGTGAGAAGTTAGAAAATAGTTTAGCCCAAGAAACCCCAGAAAGTGTGTGGGACTTTGTAAGAACGCATTTAAGTAATTTGCCCATAATAAAAACGAAAGTGGGCGAATTAGAGTTTATTACCGAACGAGATCCACGTATTCTTTACGATCGAATGATTTCCTACTTCTTCCAGCGTGGCTACTCAAACTCGATCTCTCTTTCTTCTCCAGAATTTCAAGCAGGTTTGAAACAGCGTTTTCTCGAACGGGATGGAATGGTATTTCTCCCCGAACAAGCTAGTGCATACGATCGTAAGCGCGTTCAGACTGCATCGGCTCCTCAGATCGAGCTATTCGTATACGATGAGAAAACCTCGATCGATTGGCTCTATCATCTACTAAAACAACGCCCTTCTACCTATCAAGATATCCAACCTGAATACCTCAAACAAGTTAGTGCTGGTTGGCGTAAGCATGAATCTCGACCAGAACTATCAAACTTACTAGAACGTAACTTTTTACGCTATGACGGAAAGGAAGAAGTACCCAGCCAAATTCATAGCTACCTTTCTACAAATTACAAAGATTTGCGAAATTTAACGAAACAAGATCCCCAATTAATTAATAAAGCTAAAGAACGTTGGTATGTTCCCAATCCAGATAAAGCCAGCGATCTGGAAAAAATCAGAGAACGCGAATTGCTCAAGGAATTTGAGATATACTGCCAATCTAAACAAAGACAAATTAAAGAGTTTCGGATCGAAGCCATCCGTGCTGGCTTCAAAGCAGCATGGCGAGCTGGAGAATATCAGACTATTATTGATATTGCTCATAAGCTGCCCACAGATGTCGTTGAAGAAGATGAGAAATTATCAATGTACCACGACATGTCTCAAACGCGGTTGGGGGAAGGTTAAGCGATGTATAGTTCTGTCACACTGGAAAACGTCGGTGGATTTAAACATTTTCAATGGCAAGAACACGCTAATATTAATATCCTGATTGGCAAAAATGATACTGGCAAAACTCATTTGCTAAAAACTCTCTACAGCTTTGCTAAAAGCTCAGAAGAATTTATCAAACAGTCATCTCAGCCTCATGCTGCTCAGGAAACATTTAGTACCATTCTAGCAAACAAACTGCTCTGGACATTTCAACCTGAAGGTAATGGACTCAGTGAAATTGTCACCAAAGGACAAGCAAAATTAAAAGTAGAAGTTCGCTTGTGTCAGGAAAATTATCATTTTTCCTTTGGACGCGATACAACGCGCAAAATTACCGATTGTTCCTCTAATATTGTCTGTCCAGAAAGTCTTCAGACCTTTTTTATCCCGCCCAAAGAACTACTCACTGCTTTTGATGCGATTGGTGCGGTAAGAGAACAACTGCAAATCTTCGGCTTTGATGATACTTACTATGACCTAATTAAGGCTTTGCGCTTACCGACCACCAAAGGTAATATTCAGAGAGACATGAAAGAAGTTCTCGACTCTCTAGAGGAATTATTTGCCGGAGAAATCGTGCGTGAAGAGAATCGGTTCATCTTTAAACGTGGTCGTGAAAAGTTTGGGATGTCTCAGGTAGCTGAAGGTATCAAGAAGATTGGTATTTTAACCACTCTAATTCGCAATCGAACCTTGCAAAAGGGGACGATATTATTTATGGATGAGCCGGAAACAAATCTTCATCCCGAAGCAATTATCGCCTTAGTTAAGATGCTTTTTAGTCTCAGTAAAGCAGGTATTCAAATATATATAGCAACTCACAGTTATTTCATCATCAAACAGTTCGAGCTACTTGCCCGCGAACACAACCAAAATATTCAACTTTGCTCATTAGTTAAATCTAATGGTAATATTACTGGAGAATTTCGAGACTTACAAGAAGGCTTGCTGGATAACCCGATTATCGATGCGTCCATTCAACTCTACGAAGATGATGTTCGTCTAGGTCTATCATAAGTATGCCAGTTTATCAAGAGTCTGAACTAATCGTTTCATTAGCTGATGATAATCACTTCCGTTTTTGTGATTGCCGCACATACCAAAAATTGAGTGGATCGTATCTCAAAGAAATGGATTTTGGCTGGTGGAATGCTGAAAAAGAATGTCTATACTTAATGGAGCTAAAAGATTTTTCTAGCTTGACTGCCGACGAACAACTAGCAGACAAATTTATCGAAGATATCATTCTCTGTGTAGTCGATTGTTTGCTGATGCTCAGTGCGATTTGGACTAATTCCGAGAAAGGGCAAAGCCTCCACGCCGATCTCACTCAAACCTGTCCAGCTTTCTCTCGTCAATTATGCCGAGTCAAGATTGTCATCGTAGTGAAAATTGAAGCCCGTCACGCTCGATCGTGGTTATCACCATTATTGGACAGATTGCGATCGAGAATTAAAAGTAAAGTTAGCCTCCTAGATATCGATCCCAAAAATGACATTCAATTGCTCACCCATGAAGTAGCTAAAAGACTGGGTTTACCAGTGGACTATTAGTAACCAAATTGGGAACTATAAACAGTATGAACATAAGTGATTACTACTGGAGCGAAGAACATCAACAACTTTGCCAAATTGTCGAGATCCAACACATCTTCGGGCAATCGTACTGTCGCGTCTGGCTACCCCAACAAGATGCAGTAGTCCGCCTGCGTGCCGACAAACTCCGATCGGCTCAAACAATTTCAGGCTACTCCCCAGAGCAGATCCGCTACATCGCTGCTGCTGCCAAAATCAAAGATGTCCTCTCCGAAGACATCCTACTTGCGCCAATGGAAGCCTCAGTGATTCCCCTACCGCACCAGATCCGCGCACTGACTAGAGCCATGTCTAGTGACACCATCCGCTACCTCCTCGCTGACGAAGTAGGCTTGGGCAAAACGATCGAAGCAGGTTTAATCATCCGCGAACTCAAACTACGAGGACTAGCCAAACGGATTCTAATCGTCGCACCCAAAGGATTAGTCACCCAATGGGTGAGCGAAATGAAAACCCACTTCAACGAAGAATTTCGGATCGTATTACCCGAAGATCTCCACAGTTACCGCACTACCAATCCCCAAAATCCTTGGGCAGCATTTCCCCAAGCAATCTGTCCGATGGATACCGTCAAACCGATCGATAGTCGGCGCGGTAGATCGAGCCAACAGATTGAAGCTTATAATCAAGAACGCTTTGGCGATCTAGTTGCGGCTGGTTGGGATCTAGCGATCGTCGATGAAGCCCATCGGCTGGCAGGTAGCAGCGATCGAGTAGCCAGATATCGACTCGGTAAAGGATTGGCAGAATCCGCTCCCTATCTGCTGTTGCTATCTGCTACTCCCCATCAAGGTAAAACCGAAGCCTTCTATCGCTTGATGGCACTACTAGACGAAAAAGCCTTCCCCAACGTAGCCAGCGTGACACGCGATCGAGTTCAACCCTACGTCATTCGCACAGCCAAACGACAAGCGATCGATGTTCAAGGCAAACCATTATTTCAACCTCGTCAAACTCAACTCATCGCGATCGCATGGCAAGCCAAACACTACGAACAGCAACGCCTATACGAAGCCGTCACCGAATATGCCCGTGAAGGTTACAACCAAGCCGTCAAGCAGAAAAAAAACTACGTTGGTTTTCTGATGATTTTGAGGCAACGGTTAGTGACATCCTCGACTCGTGCCATCCGCACCACACTAGAGCGGCGATTGGAAGTCCTGCGCGAACCGCAAGAACAACTTTCACTATTTCCCAAACTTGCCGCAGAAGAATTCTTCGATCTCGATGGACAAGAACAAGTCGAAATGTTGCTCGGCTCCAAACTCACAGCCTTAAAAAACGAACGAGCAGAGGTAGAACTCTTACTAGAAATCGCCCGTAAAATCGAAACCACCACCACAGATGCCAAGGCTGAAGCACTATTAGACTGGATTTATCATCTCCAGCAAAAGGAGTCCGATCCCGATCTGAAAGTGCTCATCTTCACGGAATTTTTGCCTACCCAAGAAATGCTCAAAGAATTTCTCAGCGATCGTGGAATTTCCGTCGTCTGCCTGAATGGTTCGATGAATTTAGCCGATCGCAAAGCCGTACAGGAGAGTTTTGCCAATGATACCCGCGTTCTGATTTCTACCGATGCAGGTGGGGAAGGGTTGAATCTCCAATTCTGCCATGTGATTATCAATTACGATATTCCCTGGAACCCAATGCGGTTAGAGCAACGGATCGGCAGAGTCGATCGCATCGGACAAAAACATTTAGTCAGAGCCTTGAATTTCGTTTTTAAAGATACGGTTGAATATCGAGTCCGCGAAGTTCTCGAACAGAAGCTAGAAATCATTCTCAAAGAATTCGGCGTAGACAAAACAGGCGATGTCTTAGATTCTGCCCAAGCCGGAGAAATATTTGACGAGCTATTTGTCGAAGCGATGATGAATCCCACCGCGATCGAAGAAAAAGTCACAGCCACAGTCGCCGAAGTTCGCTCTCAAGCGCAACTAGCCAAAGAAAGCTCGATTCTTTACGACACCACAGAACCACTAGATCCAGACTTAGCCAGACAGTTGCTAGAACATCCCCTTCATCATTGGGTAGAACTAATGGTGACAAATTATCTCCCAGCCAACGGCGGAACGGCGCAACAACAAGACAATCTCTGGCACTTAACCTTTCCCACAGGCGATCCTTATCGACGAATTACCTTCGATCCTACCTACGCTGAAGCCAATCCGACGATCCAACATTTGACGCTCGAACACCCCCAAATCCGAGGCATCATCCAAAACTTACCCAAGTTTTCCCGCCAGCAACCCATCCCTTGTTTAGATTGTCCCGAAATCGCCGTTCGTGGTACTTGGTCTTTATGGATGATAAATGCTGGTAATGCCGCTGCTCGAATTTTCCCTTTATTTCTCAGTGATGATGGACGTGTCCTCAGTGCCACCGCCCGTCAAGTCTGGAGCTATTTACTTAGTGAGTCCTGGAATGTGACCGATCGACTGACTGGTGAGGCTGCTATCGCCATCTGGGACGAAGTTTTCACTGCTGCGGGACGAGCGGGACAATCCTTGTATGAAGAACTAGTCCACTCTCATCGCGATCGAGTGACTCAAGAGCAGCAAAAATACACCGAAGCCTTTACCATGCGTCGAACTGCCATCGAACGGATCGGCTTATCACAAGTACGGACAGCACGCCTAAACGCCCTAGAACAAGAACGTCAATGTCACGATCGATTGCAGAGATCTCTAGAATTCGATCCCGAACTCACCCCAATTTTGTTAGTAAAAATATGACATCATGGCGCGATCGAATTCTGTCAGAATTTTTGCCCGATGCCCATTCATGGGTAATCATGACAGATCTCGATCGCCTGTTTGACGATACAGAGCTACAGAAAAACCTCACCACACGCGGCTATAAGCTAATCTTCTACGATGGGGACTCGATCGCCTTACGCCATGACTACGAAACAAGCCATCGTCTAAAAGCGGCAGGTATGGGGACGATCCTCATAGTGCGCGACGATGCGACGACTGCCCGACGACTTCCCTACGATTTGCTCTCTGTTGCCACCTTATTAAGCTTCGGACTCAGCGATCTCTTCCCATATTTAAACGACCCAATTATCGCTCAATGCCTTGGATTGGATCTCACCCACATAGATATCATCTTTGCGCCTGCTCAAGCACTCGCCCCTCAAATGCTGGGAGCAACAGCCACCAAAGATTTTCTGTTGCGATCGATCTTCTTTCTGGATGCTCATTTAATCCAAAATGACATCGATTTGTTGCGATCGATTCTCCAATTGCATCATCGAGGACTTTTGCTACCATCAATCCTACTCGATCGCTTTATCGAAATCCTCAAAACCAAGCCCCAACTGGCTAAATGGGATCTAAAGACAATTATCATCGATCGTCCAGCTTTCTTGAATTGGTTCCAAGCTCAGTGGCAGTTATTCGCTCAAGAGAAAGTCCGCGAACTCAGATCGGCTGAATCATACAAAACGAAATCTCCAGCCTTGCCTTTAGACAACCCCGATCTTCGCTTCCATATTGAAGAGCTATTTCGAGTCGGACTTTTACAACCAATCTCCGCCCAAAATCTTTCAATCCGAGTAAATGAATTAAAGGGACAATGGCTAGGTAGAGGTATTGCGATCGATCCTGAAACCGATCGTCAACTCGATCTTCAGACAGCAATTACCGAAATCGAAGCCTGTCTGCTCAAATTTGATACCCAGCCACCCAGCCATCAAGACTGGTTCGCGCTCACACCTATTTGGGCAAAAGCGATCGTTCATTGGCACGCAACCAAAGATCGTTGCCGAAGCCTCTCGGAACGAGAATTGGGATGGCAATCTCGGTGGAATACCTTACAGCAACAACTCGATTCGACCTTCCAATCCTGGCTACAGACAAATTACGATGGACTGTACAACTATCCCGTCGGCGATAGTCCCGTCATGCTCCATCACATTCCCAAATTTCTAGCCCGACGACGATCGACCAATCCCATTGCTCTAATCGTTCTAGACGGTATGGCATTCGATCAATGGCTGGTATTGCGCGATGTCTTAGCCGAGCAAATGGGCGCAGCCTTCTCTCCTACCGGACGTGCTACTCTTGCCATGCTGCCCACTCTCACCAGCATTTCACGACAAGCTATTTTCGCAGGTAAACTCCCTAGCTCCTTTGCTGATAGCCTCAACACGACAGCCAAAGAAGCCAAGCACTGGGAAACATTCTGGTGTAATAGCGATAGTAGTCTATTCCGCGAAAATATTGCCTATCTAAATATTGTCGGCGATCTTGCCGATTTAGAAAAAGTGCGCCTAGTACTATCGCACCCACGCCAAAAAGTGTTAGGTTTGGTGGTAGATAAGATAGACAACATTATGCACGGCATGACGTTAGGCACCGCAGGGATGCACGCGCAAGTAAATCAATGGGCACAGCAAGGCTTTATGAAAAGTCTGCTGGAGTTGTTGCGAGATCGAAACTATGATATTTACTTGACCGCCGACCACGGTAATCTAGCAGCAACCGGAATCGGGCAACCATCCGAGCGGGCGTTCGCAGATGTTCGGGGTGAGCGCGTGCGAATTTACAGCAACACCACACTCCGCGAAGCAACCCAGGCAAGATTTCCCACAGCCATCGGTTGGACACCCAAAATTCTCCCAGCCGATTCGATTCCCCTATTTGCGCCCGATCGAACCGCATTTGTCCGTTCCGGCGAACAACTCGTCTGTCATGGTGGGATTTCGATCGAAGAAGTTATCGTTCCTTTTATTAGCATCAAGTGAGGATCGGCATGAACAGATCTACAACTGTTGGATTCAGCCAACGCATCCAACTTGATTGGCTCGAACAAACCGCACAACTAAGTATTTCTGGATATTCTCGCGATCGCATCAAAGGAACCCTCGATACAATGCTCTCCGATAAACTCTCGATCGGAAATAATAAAAAGTCCGGCAGTCGTCAGTTATCGATTAGTACGCTGCTGCGAATTTGGGTGTCCGTACCCAAAGAACTAGAAACATTCCGCGATCGAGGTTTAATCCATTTACAGCATTTGCCAGTAACCGATCGACTTGCGATCCATTGGGGGATGGCAGTAACCGTCTATCCATTTTTTGCTGCTGTTGCCAAAACAGTCGGTCGATTGTCCGATCTACAAGGTTATGTTGCTGCTGCTCAGTTACAACGCCGAATTAGAGAGCAATATGGAGAAAGAGAAACCGTTACCAGAGCTGCTCGACGAATCTTACGCTGCTTTATTGATTGGGGCGTATTGCAAGACACAGCAGAGAAAGGAATTTATCGTACCTGTGCCCAGCTACCTATTACCGATCGACAGTGTGTTGGTTGGTTATTGGAAGCAGTATTGTATTCCGATCGTGTCGGCTCTGGGCATTTTCCCTCAGTAGTCAAATCGCCGATCTTATTTCCGCTTCAACTTGACACCCCAAATTCACTAGATATGTCGCGATATTCTCACTTGGAACTATCTCGGCAAGGACTCAACCAGGAAGCTATTTTGTTGACAAGGTAATCGATGGAAATCCGCAAACTCACTAGTAGTAATAATTGCTCAGTAATATCTGGAGATCGACGGGTAATGACTGAAAATATAATACCAGAAGAATTAGAGATCTTCGATTTCCCAGGATCGCAAAAATGATTTGTACTTTAAATTATCCATGAGTCGCAATATTCGTTTATTTCCAACTTATTCCCAGAAAGAAAACCAGACAACAAATCACTGTCTTTTAATTCTGAAGATGTTGTATGAAGAGAATCCCAAGTTTCTCTCTGAAGCTTTGAGTGCTCTATTAGGTGAAAGCTTTTCTGGCATAGTAGGTGTTCAGTTTAGACAACAACGACGATGGAAGAATACGGAGACTGTTCCTGATGGAGAAATTACTCAAGACCCATTTTCAATTTTTATTGAAACAAAACTTGGAACTAAATTTATCAAGAAGCAACTTTTAGGACATATAGACGTGCTAAAACAAAAGTATGGTCAAAAGGTGCTAATTGCTTTAGGTAATTTTGAGCAAGATAACGCTCACCATCCAGATTTTCCAGAAATTCAACAAGCTGCAAAAAGTTGTGATATTTCTTTTGTAGCCCTTAGCTTCGAGCAGTTTATTCAGTCGATTCAACTGCCATACCTGCCGAAAAACTTAGTTGATGCGGTATCAGATTTAGGAGAATATCTCGACGAAAACAATTTACTACCATCTTGGAAGTATCGACTGGATGTTGTCAATTGTAGAATGAGTCTCGATCTTGTGTTGAAACACAAGGTTTACACATGCCCAGCACAAGGCGGACAATACAATCATCGTCGCAGCTTGTATTTTGGTGCCTACCGGAACAAGCGTGTTGAACAAATTGCCCAAATTGAGGCTATTGTGGATCTGGAATCTGAGGATGAACATACATTAGTTTGGAAGAATGACGATCGAGACAATGGCGATCTTATCAAGATTGCAATATCTCGTCGGAACGATACAGGAGATTCTTGGTACCCAGTCAGAGTATTCGTGTTAGGCGATTTGTATCCTACTGATTTCATCAAAGCAAGTTCAGGCGGAATGCTCGGCAGCAAGCAATATTTCGATCTTGGAAAGTTGAAAGTTGTTAACGCACAAGATCTCGCTATGCAGTTGAAAGGGAAAACTTGGGAAAATTATGAAATCTCAATTGCATCACAATACGCTGATAGCTCATTTCCACAGTGAGAGTATTTATCGCGATTTCACTGAATCTACTTTTAGCTTACCACCGTGGTTATAGAGAAATTACCAATCCATAATTTTTTCATAGAAAAGAAAATCTTCTCTCTCATCTAGCTTTCTTGATTCTCGCTTGATATTTTACCATCGAAGTAAAACGCATCTGACAGTGATGACATCGATCGGCAGTCCATAACGCTGGAATCTCAAACGGCTTCTTGCATTGTGGGCATCGCTCCAACAAACGCAGATTATGATGCTGACAAACCGCCACAACATCCTTGTACTGCCATTCCATCCGATGACATGGACTTTCTCCATAACAAGCCACACAGAGCCGAATCGGGCGAGGTTGAAACGTGATTTCTCGGCTCGGCAACATATCCTGAAACCGCGACAAATCTAAACCGATTAAACTGGCGATCGATCCCAACTCCTCATCAGTCGGAAATGGATTGAAATACAGTTTCTCCCATCTAGCAATTATGCCCCCAATCCCCGCCGCCTGACCCAGCGAATAAGCCGATGGTAGACTATTGGCTTTAAATCGCCGTAACCGTCCGAGATAATGGCTGATACTTTCATGCTCAAATGGTTCCACATAGCCTAGCTGGGGCACTCGATCGTCAATTTGACTCAAGATAACTCTCCCTTTAAAAATATCTGTTTTTAGAGATCGCTCGAAGGCAGTACATTTCTCGATTCTAATGAAATATACTTCTTACCATAACGATTAACAATGTTGCTCAAAACTGTCTCATCAATCTTGAGATGTCCCTTCTTCACAGAATGTAAAACCACTTTTGATATAAGTTCAATCAAAACACCAATCCGCGCTTGGGTATTCACCATCAAAGTTTGAAATATAGTTCCCTCTGACAGATTAGACAATTGGGGAAGTGCCAAAATCTCTTCAATATCATCCAATGTCTTTATGAAATCTTTTTCATCCAGAGCATCGAACTCAAATAATGTTGGGAAACAAGTCAGTAAGTCAAAACTTTCCAAGTTGTCATCCAGCTTTTTGTCACCGATTAAGATAATCGGAACGCCAGATTCCTCATGAAGCTGCTTCAGATCGAGCAAGGCATCCTCTTGTAGATGATGGGCATTATCAATTAGTACAAGCTCAATCCCAAATAGTTTAAGCGATTCAGCTAATCTAGGGCGTAAGTCTTGTCGTTTACCTCTCCAAGCTGCATGTTTAATGTCTTTGAGAATTTGTGAAAATAACCGCTGAGAACTTAAATTCGTCCATGCTTCAACATGGGAAACTTGTTTGATATGTTCATCTCGATATTGCGCTGATGAACGACTCTTTCCCACATTCCTCGGCCCGATGGCTCGACCACAATGTTTGAATGCTCGTAGTTCATCTAACCATCTGGTATATTCCGAATGGCGGTTGGTCGAAATAAAAACAGCTTTGAATAGTTCATCGATCGCTGCCGCTTTTACCAGCAGATTAGTGATATCGATCGTCGGAGCTAAAACCTCGACAGGAACATGAATCGCCAGTTCTGATTGTTGTGTCATGTCTTACCAAATCCTTTTCAGTGTTTGATTTTTAGCAATAATAATTCGATTTCTTTCTTTCATTGGCGCAACCTCTTCCCTAGATAATTGAGGTATGGGCAGATTAGACTCAGGCCTTGGTGCTGGAGGTAGAGACTTCGGAGTCTGAGGCTTTATTTGTTCGGGAGTAACCCTTTGTGGCAAGAGTTCCATCGGTTCATTGTTTCTTACCGATTTACCCGCCCGAACCTTCCGCATTTCCACCACATTTGAGTTCTGCTTGCTTTTTCCTCGCAGTTCCTTCTGCCCTGCCTGTTGCCGTTCCTTCTTGCTCTGCTTCCTTTCCGCTACAAGTTTTTGTCGTTTATCCAAAGCAATAGCTGCACTGTAATTTGAGTGTTCGCGCTTGGCAGTACTTCGATCCTTATTCGATTGTTTCAGCTCATACAGGCTCGAATCTTGAATATCCATGTTAATGGCATGAGCACAACCGATAAATTCGCCAGATCGATCGCCAGTAGCTTGAGTATAAATATATAACGTCAGAACATGGTCGGGATCGTAGTTTACAGTAACAAATTGACCTTCAAATAGCTTTAATTCTTCACATCGGTATGTCAGTGTTTCAAAATAAATAGATCCATGCGCCTGAACGACTCGTTGTTCTTCCTTCATCAATAGAATGTCTAGTTCACGCTCATTTAGCTGTTCTGGCAACTTGCCACCCATTCCTCTTAACCATTTCTCATAGCGGGTATCACGGGGATCTTTAGGATAGGGCTGATGATTATAGTCATCGCAGAAGTAAGCGGCTAGAATTTTGTCAACATCTTCAATAGTCAAGCAAGCTTCCTTTTCTGCCCGTTTTGGGCCATCTTCCTCTGGTGATATGTAGCCAGCCAGAGGTTGTAAAACCTGCGTATTGATTGTCCCAAATAGTCGCTCGACAATCCCACCTTGAATTGGTCGATCTCGCAGTTCGCACTGAAAACCAAACTTATTCCCAAAAGCTTTAATGAGTTTCGATTTAGCTAAATCCCTACCGCCATCAGTGAAGAAGTACTGTAGCGGCAATCCACAGATATCCCACGGTTTCTGAAGCTCATATTCTGGTGGATACTGTTTCGGTAATGCCGCATGTCGGAGCGTGAGAGCGACTTCATGAGATCCTGGCTGTTTGTGCCACAGATGATAGCCAATCAGACAACTTGAAAAGGTATCAACAACAGTCGTGAGCCAAGGTCGCCAATTTAGAAGATTGCCATCTTGATCAACGATCCGAATATCTAGTTTTGTGTGATCGCATTGAACGATCTGGTTACTGAAATCCGCTTTGAGTAGTTTTCCATCTCTGGTTTCAACACTCATCCAAGAACCCGATCCTGGATTTCTCGTTCTCCGCTCCTGCCGTTCAACTAGGGGTTTCAGAATCCGGTAAATAGTTGCCTGATGGGGATAGTCACCTTCTTCATGTCGAAGATCGACTAATGCGTGACGGTGAACCTCTCGCACAATATTCGCCGGAGTAAGCGGGTGCTTACCTTTGATACTTTTTTCATAGATACTGCGGATATACTCAGGCCAATAGTCACCAATCCGGTGTTGCCCTTTGTCCGAACGATCGATTCCGGCAGTTTCATGTAACTGCTCGTCATTGTATCGATCGAGCAACCGCTCTACCTGACGAGTTGATATATCGAGCGTTTCAGCGATCTTCTTTTTCCGTTCCGCCTTCACTTTCCGATTGGGAGCCTCCGCTAGCCACTCAATTAGACGAAAGCGTAACTTCTGTGGATCTGACGATTCAATTAAAATTTGGGATGGATCGGTGTCAAAGGCTCGATCGCTCAACAAAACCTCATCGAATCCCTGCAAATCAGCTTCTAATGCAATTTGGCTTTCATCCATACAGAATTGTCACTACTTTAAAGTGAATAGTAAGAATATATCACTTTATTTCTAGCATGACCAGATAACACTACATAAAATCTGTGAGCGACCGGGAAACTGGATTTTGAAAACAAGGCTGCTTAATAATGATAGTTATAATAAGATCGGGCAATCGGGGCTAAAGCCGTAAAGTATTGCGATGCAGTCAAAAAACGACATCTAATTTGCGAAACAGCCTTTTATTGAAAAACGACACTTAATTTGCGAATATAACTTTGCGACATACAATCTGCGAATTCACTAAAATGTCGTTTTCTCAATAAAAACTTCTGAATTGCTTGACACGCTGTCATTTGAGGCTGTTTTTACTGGCGAAAAGGCTGTATAGATTGCGACATATAATGTGCGAACGTACAGTAGGGTGTGTTGGGCTGCTGCCGTAACGCACCAATGTTTAATACTAAAACTCCCCCTAAAGCCTAAAGTCTAAAGCCTAAAGCCTGACTTATGAGATATATCTGTCACTGTATCAGGCGGTGACGGGAAATGAGGAAGAAAGAAGATATATAAACAATTTAGTCCTGATTTCTTTGAATTAATTGTAATTGATGAATGTCATCGGGGGAGTGCGGCTGAGGATTCGGCATGGCGACAGATATTGGACTACTTTTCATCGGCAACTCAGGTGGGATTGACAGCAACTCCCAAGGAAACTAAGGAAGTTTCTAATATTGATTACTTTGGCAAACCGATCTATACTTACTCGCTCAGACAGGGGATCGATGATGGTTTTCTCGCACCTTATAAAGTCGTGCGAATTGATATCGATCGAGATTTGGCAGGGTGGCGACCTGGAGCGGGGGAGAGGGATAAATACGGGAATGAAATTTAAGATCTGATTTATAATCAGCGGGACTTTGACAAGACATTGGTATTAGATCCGCGTACTCAATTGGTAGCTAAGAAAATTAGCGATTTTCTCAAAGCCACCAACCGTTTTGATAAAACGATCGTCTTTTGTGAAAATATCGATCATGCCGAGCGAATGCGACAGGCGTTGGTAAATGAGAATGCCGACCTTGCGGCGGATAATTCGCGGTATGTAATGCGGATTACTGGGGATAATGACGAGGGAAAAGCCGAACTCGATAACTTTATCTTTCCTGAATCTAAATATCCGGTCATCGCCACCACATCTAAACTGATGACCACGGGTGTCGATGCTCAAACTTGTAAATTAATCGTCCTCGACCAACGAATTCAGTCAATGACAGAATTCAAACAAATTATCGGTCGGGGGACGCGGATTAAAGAGGATTACGGCAAGTTCTACTTCACGATTATCGACTTCAAAAAAGCGATCGTTGTATAGTGCCTAAAATAGCTCGTCGCGTGTAAATCCCCTCCTCGGAGCGGATTTGCGCGCGACATTGGTTAAGGGATGTTTTGGATCGATCGATCTCAAAGTCGATTAGAATAGGTGCTCTTGGAATAACGTTGACTTATGGCGATCGGTACTCTCATTAAAACCATTCAGGACATCATGCGGAAGGATGTGGGTGTCGATGGCGATGCTCAACGCATTAGTCAGATCGTGTGGTTGCTGTTTCTGAAGATTTTTGATGATAAGGAGCAGGAATGGGAATTGACGGTGCCTGGATATAAATCGCCGTTATCGAGTCGATTTCGGTGGACGAATTGGGCGAAGGATGCGGAAGGAATTACGGGTGAGGAATTGATTGATTTCGTCAATAATAATCTGTTTCCCGTGCTGAAAACTTTGGCGACGGCGGCGGGGGTGTCGCCCCAGGGTAAGGTTGTGGGCGCGGTGTTTGAGGATGCTTACAACTATATGAAATCGGGGACGCTGTTGCGTCAGGTAATTAATAGTATCGAAAAAGATGTCGATTTCAACTCTTCGACGGATCGCCATTTATTTAACGATATTTACGAGAAAATTCTCGCGGATCTGCAATCGGCGGGGAATGCGGGGGAATATTATACGCCCCGTGCGGTGACGCAGTTTATGGTGGATATTATCGATCCCAAATTGGGCGAAAAATTACTCGATCCGGCTTGTGGTACGGGCGGCTTTTTGACGAATACGATCGAATATCTCAAACCGGTTTTAAAAACCGCTGCGGATCGAATTACGCTGCAAGAAAATCTGAATGGGGTGGAGAAGAAACCGCTCCCGCACATGCTGGCGATGACTAATGTGATGTTGCACGGGATCGATGTGCCGAGCAATATTCTTCACGATAATACCTTGAGTCGTCCGCTGCGCGATTATGGCCCGAAGGATCGGGTGGATATCATCATCACCAATCCGCCGTTTGGAGGGATGGAGGAAGATGGGATCGAAAGCAATTTCCCCAAGAAGTACCAAACCCGCGAAACTGCCGATTTGTTTATGGCGTTGATTATGCACCTACTCAAGCCGGATACGGGACGCGCTGCGGTGGTTTTGCCCGATGGGTTCCTGTTTGGCGAGGGTACTAAAACCAATCTCAAGCGCGAGTTGCTCGAAGATTTCAACCTCCATACGATCGTCCGGTTGCCCAAGGGCGTATTCAGCCCCTACACTAGCATTAATACCAATATCCTGTTCTTTGATAAGGGCGGCTCGACTGCGGATGTATGGTTTTTTGAGCATCCTTATCCCGCTGGTTATAAGTCTTATTCACGCTCGAAACCGCTGACAATTCAGGAATTCGATCGCGAGAAGCAATGGTGGAAGGATCGTCAGCCGAACGAATATGCCTGGAAGGTGTCGGCGCAGGAAATCGCGGCGCGTAACTATAATCTCGATTGCAAAAATCCCCACGAGGTAGCCATAAATCACCGCGATCCTGATGAGTTGATGCGGGAATATCTGGAGATCGATCGACAAATGCAAGACGCTCAAAACTCGCTGAAGCAGGAATTAATTCGAGCCTTGGGGAGTCACTAGCACCCGAACTTCCATTCCCGCCCGTGATAACATTTTGACTAGCTTGTCGATCGCGAATCGATCGATATCTCCATTCATCAGGTTACTAATACGCGGTTGGGTTTCACCAAAAAATACCGCCGCCTCTACTTGCGTCCAGTTGTTCGATTGAATGAATTTTCGCAAATCTAACATCAAATCTGCTCTGATTATCAGATTGCTAGCTTCTTCTTTATCAAAACCTAATTCTTCAAAAATATTGCTCATTTTAGTTATCCTCTTGTACCCGTGCTCGTTCATTTATCATCTGCTGATAACGCTGTTGACCGATTTGAATATCTTGTTTGGTAGTTTTTTGGGTCTTTTTTTGAAAGGCATGAAGAACGTAAATTTCTTCATCAAACCGCACCACACAAAAAATCCGAATTTGGCATCAATCGATCAAAAATCATCATGAGTAGAGAAAATATGAGTCTTTTGGAACAACATTTTGATGTGGCTTTTGCTGCGCCTGATGGAATTAAGAAGTTACGGGAATTGATTTTAACTCTAGCGATGCAACAAATGATATTTTGTATACCGTAACTGGTTCTTACGGCATACCAATTTTTATCGATAGCGATCTTGAGTTTTGTGTACAGCGTCACGTTGCAATTCTTAAATCAGCTAAATCTTCTCCAGTAGAATATCTTATTCATTTACTGAAGTCCAGTTATGCACTCAAATATGCTACTTCAGTTGCTACTGGAATCGCTCAGAAAACTGTGCCGCTAACTGG
>ENA-OFCE01000933-OFCE01000933.1-metagenomes-genome-assembly--contig:-NODE-933-length-16763-cov-26.612401_pt1 | contig 16763 bp, 18 predicted proteins | sample MGYA00153388_OFCE01 | MGnify analysis MGYA00153388
ATACTGAAAGGCTGTACAACCAGTTGACTAAGCAGAATGCTGATGTTGTGGTTCCCAGCTTTGAGCCTGCGGCTGCTACTGACAGAAGCTAGATTGATTTGAGTTTTTAGATGTTAGATTACAGCTAATTTAACATCTAAAATTAGTTGAAGGGCTGGTGTAATTGCCAGCCCTTTTTTTATAGGATATTCACTTTGGGCGATCGAGGTCGCGGAGGATTGTGATTTTGTAGTAAGAGACTGGATATCGTCTCTTACTACCAAAATCTTTAAGTGTTTCCTCTAATACTTTGTGGTTAAGAAAAACTGACTGGTAAGGTTAAAAAAATGATCGATACAATACTGCGACAACGTTATCACCTTAAAGAAAAATTAGGTTCGGGTGGTTTTGGCGAAACTTATCTAGCCGAATACCCACACAATCTCTCGGTTCGTCAGCCTAAATGCGTTGTTAAACTGCTAAAACCTAACAGAAAAGACGATTCAGATATGGTTAGCCGTTTTAAGCATGAAGCTGAAATTTTAATAACGCTTGGTAAGGAGCATGACCAAATTCCCAAGTATATCGATTATTTTGAGGAAAATCAAGACTTTTATATTGTTCAGGAGTATATTGAAGGACATGACCTGAGCAACGAAATCACTGTCGGTAAACCCTGGAGTGAGGATGAGGTGATCGAACTGTTGCAAGGGGTGCTGAAAGTGCTGGCTTATGTACATGAGCAGGGTGTAATTCATAGAGACATCAAGCCCAGCAACATTATGCGACGATATTCAGATCATAAGCTAATCCTAATTGACTTTGGTGCTGCTAAAAAAGTGATTCCTGGGATAGAGAATATCTCCAGCACAAATGATATTGGTACTCTATCTTATATGCCGATTGAACAAATTGATGGCAACCCACAGTTGGCAAGCGATATCTATAGTTTAGGACGAATGGCAATCCAAGCTCTAACAGGGTTAGCAGTTGATCGAATTCCCAAACATAGTTGGTGCGAGCAGGTCAATGTCACCAAATGGTTAGCGGATATTTTGGTCAAAATGGTGCAGTATAATTTCCGCCACCGCTACAGAGATGCAACTGAAGCATTAAACGCCTTAAAACAGACTACAGTAGAATTAGAACCCCTGGATAATTTACCAGTACCATTTCAGGAATCTGGTAAGTGGGGCTATGAAACTCGGACAGGTGAGGTAGTAATTCAGGCTCAATTTAATTCAGCGCAAAAATTTTCCGAAGGGCTGGCAAGAGTAGGGCTAGGTTATCATGTTGGCTATATCGATCAAACAGGCAAAATAGTTATCCAACCTCACTATTTATGGGGTGGCAAATTTTGTGAAGGGCTAGCAAGGGTAAGAAGTGTTAATAAAACTTATGGTTACATCAATAAACAAGGTAATCCAATCAATAAAAAGTCCTTAGATGGGGCTTTAGACTTCTGCGAAGGAGTCGCCCCTGTGATGATAAATAATAAATGGGGCTATATGAATCAGAATGGTGAGATAGTTATCGAACCACAGTTTGATGAGGCAGAAAAATTTGATAACGGGCTGGCAAGGGTGAGAAATGGTTGGCAATCGCACACTATTGACAAAGCGGGCAATTTGATTGATTAGTCTGTAAAAATTAAGAAGTTTTCACATTTTCAAGAGTTCCTCAAGCATCCTAAAAGTCGAATGGGAATGAACAACTATGGCTGGACTGATCAGAAAGTATAAACGAACTCATATTAATCAAGTTTTAGACATATTCAAAACAATAGTAATTGGATTTGCCTATACTTGTAATCATAATTAGGATGCCGATGCAGTGATAGCGATCACGGATGAGAATGATTGCGATTTTGTTGCTATAGCGTCGGCTGTGGTATAATAGATTTGGTTTCGCACGTTGACTCAAAATATTATGTACAAAAAGTTTTTATTAATGCTTGGATCTAGCTTGTTAATTTGTGCTTTAAGTGGATATGGAAATTCTAGTAAAACACAAAATACTCCCGAACATTCTAATATAGCAAACTCAACAAATACTTCTATTCCCAATTTTGTAAATACTTCTAATTCAACTTTAACGTTCTCTTCCAATTCAACAAATGTTGCATCAAATAATGTAAAATTAAGGGGTAAGATTGTTTTTACTTGTGATTTAAAGAAAGAGGTAGTTGAAAAATTAGGTATGAAATATATTAAAGAAGTACCTAACGGCCCTTATGTCACTAATCTTTTTGGTGCAGGAGGAGCAGAAATCGTCGTTAAAAATAGTAAGGATAGTATTATTGGATTAGCCAAAGCAAATAGGGATGGCTCGTTTAATATACCTCTAAATAAAGATAATTTTTATAAAATTTTAATTAACTTTAAATCAAAAAAGATAGAAAAGGTTTTGTCAATCAATGATTTGAATAATTTGGCAATAGATTTAGGAAGGTTTTCTGGTAAAGAAATTTTGGATAAATAAAACAAAATAGTTTTTGGGGTGATGATTTAATCTTGGCAGACTCTTTCCGAGATGATATGAAATGGCCTTCGGAAGTGGCAAAGGCTGCTGCTGATACACTCTCAGAACGCAATGATGTTAGATACAACGCGGCTGTAAAATTGGGAGAGTTAGATAATCCCGTTGTTGCTCCTCTACTGGGTTGCTTGCTTGCTGACAAGGAATGGGATGTAAGGGCGATCGCTCTGGAAGTATTAGGGAAGCTACGACATCAGGAATTTCTGTACGGTGACGAAGTATTATTAGAGTGGATGTTTTTGTGTCTGGGAGACAAGCATTCGATCGTGCGACAGACAGCCGTTGAACTTGTAGAAACTATTTCACCGCCGGATCGCGTTTTGCTCACTTCCATTAATAGAATGGTTGTAGGTACTTCTGATGAGGAGCGACTGGCGGGTTTGCTGGCGACTATTGAACTCTGTCAACTCGATGATGATTATGTTGATTTATGCGATCGAGAAGTAATTGATTCTCTACTTTTAGGGGAAGGATCGGAAGTTCGCAGCGAATCTTTGCGACTATTTGAGATTATAGGCGATCGATGAATTAACAGCCGAATTCGGTCAATCGATATTGTTCAAACCAAGCCCGCAGCTCGCGTATTGCCGCAATTTCATCTTCTTTTGCCTGTTCTAGAAAAGCAATTAGCCTTTCTTTCGGCACTTGAGGAAAGGTAGGACTCGATTCAATCTCCACATACTCGCCCTCCTGTAATTGATAAATTCGCCACACTTTGCCATTGAACCGCCAAAACTCCGGTACACCAATAGCAGCGTAGAATTTGTTTTTCTCAATATCAGTATGAGTAATATCTACTTCCACCACTAAATCAGGGGGAGGATCTTTGGTAAAATCAACATTGCGGCCTTTGACTAGGGGTTGATTTTGAATGTAGTAGGCATTATCTGGTTCGGCTCCCTTTTTCAGAAGAGGATAGTTCATAGTTGTTGAACCCATCGTTTTCATCCGCATCCCCATGAGTTCAATCAGCGTCCGAATAAAACACTCGATTAATCGACTTGAAAATTCGTGTTCTTCTAAGGGCATGGTGATTTCTAGAATCCCGTTGTCATAGATTAAACGAGAGCCTCGTGACTGGGGTAAGGCATTGAGAATTTGTAGATAACCGTCCCAAGATAACCCCCAAATTACCACGCGCTGTTCGCCAATAGGTTTTTGCAGTTCTGCTGTAGGTTCTGGTGCAGTAATGACCACAAGTGACCTCCAAGTGGAATTGATATTGATGGGCTATGCTTAGGCTAACTTAGTTTACATTGATTTGGCAAATTTCTAACATCCGTTTGATTTTTGGCAACTGTCTTTCAGATTTCCGAAAAGCCAGCCAGATCCGATTGGTAACAGCCTGTGAAGGCTTTAGGACAAGTGTCAAGCGATTTTTTGTCACCACATCTGCACACAAGTAGTCGGGAAGCACGCTAAAGCCAAATCCGCATTCCACGGCTTGTCTAATTGCTCTTAAATCGGGGATAATTAGTTTGGGTTGAACGTCGATTCTTCTGCCAAACACGACGCGCCAAAAGCGGCGGGCGATCGGCAATTCTTCGCTGTATGCAATCCAAGGTTGAGTTAACAGCCATTGAGACAGTGGGTTTAAATCTGCTTGACTGATTCCTTCGGAAATCGGAATCGCCATATTTGGCGGCCCGACTAGCCAGAAATTTTCCTCAAATAGCAATTCGTATTCAATGTCAGACAAGGTAATTTTTTGGGTAGCAATTACTAGGTCTAGCTTTCCGGCTTTGAGTTGTTGGATTAATTCTGCTGTTAGTCCAAATTGGATTGTGTAAAAAGTACGATCGTCCTGCGGTAATTTAGCCAGTATTTGCTCTGTAAAAAACTCTTGGGGCGTACCGATTCTGATGGTTTGCGGTGTTTCGGCGGTGGAGTTTTTGTGGGGAATTGATTCGAGTTTCTCGATCGCACTTACAACTTGACTATACAATCTTTTTCCCGCTTCAGTCGGCACCATCCGTCTCGGAGTCCTTTGAAATAACTGATTTCCCAAGGCTGACTCTAGGGCTGCGAGGTGTTGACTGACAGCCGGCTGCGTGAGGTGCAAAACTTGGGCCGCCCCGGATACGGTTCCGACGCCGTAAACCTCGATGAAGCTGCGATACCATTCAAAGCTAATCATAAGCAAGGCAGTTCGGCAACGGATTATGTAACGGATTTAACGGATGGAAGTTCGACATTGGGATTTGGTATAAGTAGATTTATAGTTACACGAAACTTTTATAATTTGTATTTTAGATGAATTAGACCTAGGATAAAAACAACAGGCATAAAGACACCCACAAAAGACATAAATTATGACTAGCCAAAAAGTTCTGATTGTTTTAACCAGCCACGATACACTGGGCGAAACCGGCAAAGAAACTGGTTTTTATCTCCCAGAAGTGACGCATCCGTTGGACGCCTTTACTCAGGCGGGATTAACCGTAGATTTTGTCAGTCCAAAAGGTGGTAAAGCTCCAATGGTTGGGATTGATTTAGAAGACCCGCTAAACAAGGCTTTTTTAGATGATTTGGAACAGGTTTAGCGAGTGGAAAATACTCTGAATCCTGCACAAATTGACCCCGCAGAATATGGGGCTATTTTCTATGCTGGGGGACACGGGACAATGTGGGATTTTGCTGATAATCGGGAACTTGCTAGGATTGCTGCTGCAATTTATGAAGCAGGCGGGATTGTTGGTGCTGTTTGTCACGGGCCGGCGGCGTTAGTTAATCTTAAGTTGTCGGATGGTGAGTACCTGGTTGCTAATAAGACTGTGGCTGCTTTTACTAATGAAGAGGAAGCGGCTGTGGGATTGACTGATATCGTGCCGTTTTTGCTGGAGGCGAAGTTAATTGAGCGCGGGGCTAATTTTACTAAGGTTGCTAATTTTCAAGTTTGTGTTGTTGAGTGCGATCGGCTTGTGACAGGCCAAAATCCTGCTTCCGCATCAGGTGTAGGCGAAAAAATGGTAGAATTGATCGAGAGTAAGTAAGTCTGTCTCATTAAACGTAAAATGCTTTTCTATTAGATCCCCGACTTCTCAAAAAAGTCGGGATCTGAGTGTATTTAACTCAAACTCACTCTTTTTGTATTCGGTTAACCGCACTCAAATAGTTACCTTTTTATGAGAACATTACTCCTAAATCTTCGTCATATAAAATATTAGGGCATAATGTAATTTTGAGCGGACAGGGTATGGAAGAAAAATTAGATTTACAGAAGTTTTATAAAGCTTGCAATCCCAGCTACACCCTAGCAGTAGCAAATCCAGAAGACCGACAATACTATATCGATTTCTCCTCAGTGCGGGGCGGCACAATCGTCGAACAATTGGAGCGTACCATCAGCCGTCTTTCCCCGGATGTGCCTACCTGTCAATTATTCACCGGTCATATCGGCTCTGGCAAATCCACAGAATTGCTGCGGCTGCAAGCACAATTGCAGGAGCAAGGATTTTATGTGGTTTACTTTGAGTCGAGTAAAGACTTAGACATGGCAGATGTTGATATCACTGACATTTTGTTGAGTGTGGCTCGTCAGGTGAGCGAAAGCATTGAGAAAATGAAAATTAAGCTGCAACCTACGGGTTTTAAAGCTTTGCTGAAAGGGGTTGCTGATGTTTTTCAAACTCAAATCGACTTGAGGGCTGAAGCTAATGTTCCTGGTTTAGGGGAAATTAATGCCAGCACGGAAGGAGAATTTTCTCTGTCTTTGGGAATTGGCAAAATTACTGCTAAAGCGAAGGATGCTCCGAATTTGCGATCGGAGTTGAGGCAATATTTGGAGCCGCGAACTAATCTAATTTTAGATGCACTCAATAAAGAGTTACTGGAACCGGCTAACAAGGAACTCAAACGTCAAGGTAAACAGGGACTTGTGGTAATTATCGATAATCTCGATCGCATACACCTGTGCGCGAAACCGACGGGGCGACTTCAGCCGGAGTATCTGTTTGTAGACAGAGGCGAACAGTTGGCTCGACTTAATTGTCACGTAGTTTATACAATTCCTTTGGTGTTGATTTTTTCTAACGATTTGGGTCAGTTGACTAATCGATTTGGGGTAGATCCCAAGGTATTACCAATGGTACCGGTGCGGAACCGCGATGGTTCTGAGTGCTTCGAGGGTGTAGAATTGCTGCGACAGATGGTGCTGGCTCGTGCTTTTCCAACGGTGGAGCCGATCGCGCGGTATGCTTTGGTTGGCAAAATTTTTGATAATCCCGAAACTCTCGATCGCCTATGTCGAGTCAGCGGGGGACACGTCCGCAATTTGCTACAACTGCTCTATGGTTGTCTCCAGAGAGAAGATCCGCCGTTGTCTAGGGCAACTTTGGAAAAAGTGATCGTTCAGCGCCGTCATCAACTCACGTTGGCGATAGAGCCTGATGAGTGGGCATTGCTAAACCAAGTATCCGCAACCAAAACTGTGAGTGGAGAGACTAAATATCAAATCTTGCTCCGCAGTCTCTGGGTGTTTGAATACCGTTACGGCGAGGATTACTGGTTTGATGTCAATCCGATTTTGGCAGATGCAAAAGAGTTGACGGTTGACAGTTGACAGTTGACGGTTGACAGTTGACGGTTGACGGTTGACGGTTGACAGTTGACAGCTAACCGTCAACCGTCAACAGCGAACAGCTAACAGTCAACAGCTAACAGTCAACCGTCAAAAAAAAAAATGATTAAAGGCACTACTAAACTCTTGGGAGTGATTGGTCATCCCATCGCCCATTCTCTGTCACCAGCCATGCACAATGCTGCTATTTCCCATTTGGGCGTCGATTTTGTTTACCTAGCATTTCCGGTAAAACCAGAGGATTTAGAAATTGCTCTTGCAGGCTTTGGGGCGATCGGCGTTCGGGGATTTAGCATCACCATTCCGCACAAACAAGCTATCCTACCGCTGCTGTCGGAAGTTTCTCCTATTGCGCGTGCGATCGGCGCAGTCAATACCGTATACCTGACTGACAAAGGTTGGTGCGGCACAAATACTGACGTTGAAGGCTTTCTCGCACCGCTCCGCAGGGCGGGCACGGGGGCACCGCCCCTACAAACGGGGGAGAATTCACTCAAAGTCCCCCTTCTTCCCCCCTTGGGGGGGGCTGGGGGGGGTGGGAATTTAGGGGGATCTCCCGGTTCCGATTGGAGTCAGAAAGTAGCGGTAATTTTGGGAAATGGCGGGGCGGCGAGGGCTGTTGTGGCTGGATGCGCTCAATTGGGATGTGCACAGATTCACGTTGTCGGCCGCAGCGCACAAAATTTAGCGGAATTTCAGCAGAGTTGGGTCAATTCTCCCATGCCAGTGCCGAATTTGCAGGTTCATACTTGGGATGATTTGTCAATGTTAATCTCGCAGGCGGATTTGCTGGTGAACACCACGCCTGTAGGGATGTATCCGCACGGGGAAAAGTCGCCGGTTGTCGATCGTACGATTGATCGAATTTCCGCAGGGGCGATCGTCTACGATCTAATTTACAACCCCAGTCCTACCCAGTTTCTCAAAGATGCACAGCTTCGAGGGGCACAAACCATTGACGGACTTGAAATGCTAGTTCAACAAGGAGCAGCCGCCTTGAAAATTTGGCTTGACAAAGAATCCGTCCCAGTCGATGTGATGCGCCAAACCTTGCAGCAACATTTAGGCTTAAACTAATGCCATTTGTGCAAAAAGTAGCTGTAGTTTTTAGAATTCGTATAAGTAGGAATTTGGGCGTTGCTGATTTGGAGTATGATTTGCCTCCGAAATTCAGTAGGGGCAATTCATGAATTGCCCCTACTGGCAATTCATGAATTGCCCCTACTCTAAATTTCAGGGATTGCTATAGCGAGTGAATCATACCTAAATTCAGCAACGCTGGAATTTGAGCCTAAATTCGCGCTAAGCTGAGAATTAAAATATACTTGGGCTGCCATTTATGAAATTTCGAGCTATCAGCCTTTTTTTTGCTACTTGCCTGATCGGAATTTTTAGTTTGGCATTCACTCCACCTGCTTGGGCTCTAACGCAGATTAAACTTTCTGACCTTTCTTATCGTGAATGTCCGGCAGAAATGGCAGAAGGAACAGTCACCAGCGGCAGTTCTATGGAAGCTAACTGCTTTTTGATTACTGGAAAAGCTGAAAATAGCAGCGGCAAATTAGTTGTCAATGCTGATATTTTTGGCCGCATTTATGATGCCGACGAAAATCCAGTAATGCAAAACCGGACTCGTTTGGGTTCTATAGATGAAGTGCCTCCCGGAATTAGCGATTTTCAGCTCAGAATTTCGGTTGCCGCCAATCAAAGAACACCTTTAAAGCTCAAGCAATTTAAAGCTACAGGTTTTACTGGCGTGGTTCGCCGCTAATCTCAAGTCAAATCAGCATCAATAGTTTGTAGTGAGGACGAAGAGCGCTCAACAATAGTGGCGGAGGACTGATATCAATTCCGGCTGCGCTGGAATAATATAGAGGACACGGCAGTGCCGTTTTCCTACTGTGATTTGTTGTAGGGAAATGACAGGTGCCGTTTCCCTACAGTTATTAATTTGGGGATAGTTACATCTGTCGCCAGCGCTGATGATTATTTTGGGGTAGGGACACGGCAGTGCTGTGTCCGACCTTGCTAAAAGGCTGTTTGCAAGTTACTCAAAAGACCGATCAAAAATTCGGAGCCGAACTGAAGTACAAAAAAGGCAATCAACGGTGAAAAGTCAATCCCTCCCAAGGGTGGAATGATCGATCGGAATAAATTCAGGTAGGGGTCTGTTAACTGACTCAAAATTGAAAACGGAGGGTCGTACCAATTGATATTGGGGAACCAACTTAACAGCACCCGAAAAATCATTAGGACTACATAGATTTGCAGAAATGTGGACAGGGTGGTTGCCAAAAGGCCTATGGAATAACTCATATTTTCTGCTTGAAGTTTGAGTAAAGTTTACAGATGCTTTAACTTTGATTTTAGCATAGGTGGATGAGAGGGGAAGAGCAGGAGAGTGCCAGCATCCGGCTGTTTACGGGAGGGATCTCCGGCCCACCCCACGAGAATCTATCAAATTTGAATTTAAAATTTAGATGCGCCTGGGCTGCTCTAAAATCTTAAATAAATTTAGGGGTCTTGGGCGATCCTCTGCGAGGGCTTCGCCAACGAACTTTCGCTATTATGAGCCTGCGCGTTCCCGTTTACGTCGCCCAGTTGCAGCCGCACGTCATCTATTGCCTGATTTAGCTGGGCAATTTTATCTTCTAAACTCAACCTTGCTACTTCCATACCTTCGTCTTCGAGATGGCTGGCTTTCGTCTGACGGAGAATTTTTGCCGCTTCTCGATCGGACTCACTCAGCAAAGCTTCACTAGCGCGCTGCGACAGCACCGCGCCCAAAACCGCTCCCACCAAGCCACCAACGGCAGCTCCGGCAATAAATCCGCCTGTAAAACCCTCTCGATTGCTCATGACTTAACTCAACTGCGCGATATTTTCTTGATTTTTTTTATTCTGACACTCTCGCGGTGAGAAACTGGGAGATTTTTATTTGTCAGGTAAGGCGAGAATTCCTACTTCTTGGTTGAAGCGGATCATCTCCAAAGATCGATCGCCATACAGGTCTTCAATGTGCTCTATGCAGCAGTCGATCGCAAAATCGTTCAACTCCTCTGGCTCAATGCCGTACATCTCCTGAAACACCTTTGAGTCTACCCGACAAAAGCGTGGGCGATCGGCATAAATTCCGCATTCTCGCTTTTCTTTGTCAAAATTGATACACCAACCGTCATCTCCGACTAAGCTCAAGTAGACCGCTAATTCGTCTGTAGATAAATACTCGTCTAAGTCAGGACGCTCTGTTGGGTCGAGGTAACAACAAGCACCGCACTGTTTTACGCAAAGCCAATTCGCCATAATTTGTTCGATGTGAGATGTGAGATTTGAGATTCGTAACACTCTCCCGGAAGAGGCCTCAAGTCCCCGGTTTCCTGTGACTGGGAGCTCGATCGTTCTTTAACTTTTGTTGAATTTTGTAAACTTCCTTAAAAAATAGGGTCGATCGCCCGGTAAAATCAGAAACGTATTTTCTAATTCAACAATCTAGACTTAATCACTACAGGAGGACACATGGACTTTATAACCGATCTTTTCAGCGGCCTGGGCGGTGTAAACTACCAACTCATTATTCAGGTAGCTTTACTCGCAGCAGTCGTGCTTTCGGGCCCGATCGTGATTTTTCTGCTGGCAGCTAAAGGCGGCGACTTGTAATTATAGCACGCTAAGTGGCGATCGAGAGTTTGGAGTTTTAAATTAGGCAAAATTCCCAACGCTCGATCGCCAATCTTCCCTAATTTTCCTTGCTGCACTCGCTTTGCTATCAAATACCAAGGGCGTGTTTAGCAGTTTGAATCAAATTCTCAAAAAAAGGTAAAGATACATCGACTTCTCTAGCATCCTTGCGGGAGTTGCCTAACAAACCGATGTTTTGTCCAGGTGCAACAACCAGAACTTGTCCTTGAGAGTTGCGAATTCTCAATTCCTCGATCGACCCTACGGGAGATAGACTACAAGAATAAGCGCGATCGCAATAATCAAACTCCACTTTTCCAAACATCGGCGGTCTCGAACTAGCAGCACTTGCTGGCAGCCGAACCCCCAATAATTCTAACTCAACCGATGTCTTGCCATTAAAACTATTTTCCCGCAATCGGTAAGCAATATCAACCCGCCGAGGCAAAGGAAAATATTCCCCCCAACGCCAAGCAATTCCCTTCACACTAGCCGATATTTCTCCATCTTGAGTTGCAGTTAATTTAACATGACCTCCTTTGCCAACAATTTTTTGTTCAGTTATACAAACATCAGCCGTCCAAAATACAGGAGACTTATTTTCAATCCCGCAAGGTTCCAGAGCATCAATTTGTCGGTAAAGGTCGAGATTAATCTCAGCAATATCCGCCCGCACATCTACTGAAACCAGCGGTTTTAGATGTTCCGGCTGTAAACATTGATTGGCAAAAATTGACAACTGATTGCGGAATTGTTCAACATTCTGGGCCGGCATCGAAAACCCGCCAGCCGCTTTGTGTCCGCCAAATTTAGTTAATAAATCCGCGCAAAAATTCAGCCCGTCAAATACATTAAACTCAGGAATTCCCCTCGCCGAACCCCGCACAATTTTAGCGGGCGCTGAGGAGGATGAGGTTGTAGGGGCGGTGCCCCCGTGCCCGCCCTCATCATCCTCAAAAGTACCGATAAACACCGGTACGCCGTAGCGTTCCACCAACCGAGATGCTACAATCCCGATTACTCCATGATGCCAACCGGGCTGTATCACAACTAAGACCCGTTCTTGCTGCAAGTCAAGATCGCTTTTTTCGCACCAGGCGATAGCTTCCTGCTCAATTTCCTGGCATAACTCCTGTCGGCGCTGATTGATTTGTTCGCACTGGATCGCGTTTTTGAGTGCCAATTCGCGATCGTCCGTTGTCAGCAACTCTATGACAATTTGAGGATCAGCCAGCCGTCCCACAGCATTAATCCGAGGCCCCAGCCGAAAACCAATATCTTCCGGCTTTAACGAATTATTAGCTGTAGGGGCGGTGCCCCCGTGCCCGCCCAGTTTTGAATTAAAAAGTGAGGGACTTTCCGCACTTGGCTGCTGTACTCCTGCTACCTGAATCAAAGCCTGAATACCCGCCAATTGCGAATGAGGTAAAAGCCGCAAACCCCGCTTTACCCAGCGGCGGTTAACTCCAGTCAAAGGCGCTAAATCCGCAATAGTTCCCAACGTAAATAACTCCAGCAGCGGATTCACTAACCCGCCTACTTTCTGCATATCCTGAGCCAAAGTAATCGCCAAAACATAAGCAACGCCTACCCCAGCCAAACCGCGATAAGGCGAAGATTCTGCAATTAATTTTGGGTTGAGAATCGCATCGGCCGGCGGCAGTTTTGGCGGCAAATCGTGGTGGTCTGTAATAATAACTTTGACACCGAGTTCTCGGGCTCTCGCCACCGGGCCATAGGCTGCAATTCCGTTGTCAACCGTCAGAATGAGAGCCACACCTTCGGAGTGAAATTCTTCTACAATGCGATCGTTAATCCCGTAACCTTCCCGCATCCGGCTCGGAATAGCATAATCGACATTCGCTCCCAGAACCCTGAAAGCTCGCAGCAACAAAGCCGTGCTCGTCATCCCGTCAGCATCATAATCACCACAAATCGCAATTTTTTGCCCTCCCGAAATCGCTTCCCGCAACAACTTGACACTCGCAGCCAAATCGGGGAACTCATCCAGTGGCGCGGGCAAAACCAGAGATTCCGGTTCGATAAACCCTTGCACTTCTTCAACAGAATCGATGCCGCGATTAATTAGTACCTGGGCCAGCAAGGACGACAAACCGATTTCGGCGGCAAACTGTTCGGCTTGCTGTGGTTGAGGCGAAAAAATTTGCCACCGTTGGTTCGGTAATCGGTGAGAATGTGGGGGCACAGATGTTGGTAGCTCTTGCACGAAAGCTGAGATTTAAAGATACATGATTAATCTTACCGAATTAAGTGCATCAGTCAATCAATTTTAGATTTTAGATTTTAGATCCTAAAGATGAGTTTTTTCGGTAAAATCCGAAGGTTGTTTGTAGGAAAGGTTTTTTCGGAAGCTCTCACCGTATGCAAATACGGATATCTCTGTAGCAGCCATGCCCCGTGCCCGCCCTCCATCAACCTGCAATCTGCTGTATGTCTGAAGTTAATCTCAAATTTTAAATTTCAAATCGACTGGTTTGAGCCCAGAAACCAAGTGTAGCAAGACTTGTGCGACTTACTTAGAACGCAGAAGGCTAATTCAATTTTATGAGGAGACTTGCATGAGTGGCGATCGACCGTCTTGGTTTAAAATTGCACTACAGGTTCAGGGGTCTGTCATTCCCTCAATTTTGCCCCGCGTTTTGCTGTGCGGCGGCTTTGGAGTTCTTATTTCCCTGCTGCACTTTTTTAAGTTGCCTGTTTCCTTGCCCATTCTGTCGAGCATTGTACCGAGTATTGTCCTGGGTTTACTGTTAGTCTTTCGGACAAATACAGCCTACGAACGATTTTGGGAAGGTAGAAAAATGTGGGGTACTTTAGTCAACAACGTCCGCAATTTGGCGCGCCAAATCTGGGTAGCAATTGAGGAAAAAGACCCGCAGGATATCACAGTAAAAAAGTCAGCCCTGCGCCTGTTACCTGCCTTTGCAGTGGCGATGAAATTGCACTTGCGGCAAGAATCAGTAAACTCTGAATTGGAGCCGTTAATGTCCCCAGCGCAGTACCAAAAGCTCAAATCAATGAACAATCCGCCGCTAGAAATTGCCTTTTGGATTGAGGATTATATGCACGAGCAGTACGAGCGCAATTGCCTCGATGTCTATCAGTTAACTGGTATGAATGAGTTGCTCAACTCTATGATTGATGTATTAGGCGGCTGCGAGCGGATTTTGAAGACGCCTATCCCTTTGGCTTACGCGATTCACCTGAAACAACTATTGTTGCTTTACTGTTTGGCGCTGCCATTTCAAATGGTTAGGGATTTGACTTGGGGAACAGGCCCAGTGGTGGCTTTAATTAGTTTTACTTTGTTCGGCATCGAAGAAATCGGTATTGAAATAGAAAATCCCTTCGGGCATGATGCGAATGATTTGCCTTTGGACAATATTTGTACTGCGATGCAGCGGAATATCGACGATTTAATTACTTTATCTCCTAGCGTTCACGATCATCGCGTTAAAGATAAGTAGAGTCATTAGTCATTAGTGAACTGTAGGGGCGGGTTCACGAATAATCCTCACAGTGCAAAAAGATTCAATAAACCCGCCCCGGCCCTACCAGAAAACTCTTTACTAACGTTAATTTCTAACAATCAACCGCATTAACCCAGCCAAAACTAACAATAAAGGTGTCAGCCGATCGCCCCAGCGCACGTACAAAGTCTTAGTTTGTCGCCGATAAATAGTAGCATCTCGGACTTCGTAGGTATTAATGCCCGACTGCCACACCGTCTCGCCGTGAGGATTGACAAAAGCCGAATAACCCGTATTAGTTGCGATAACTGCCCATCTATCAGTTTCAATGGCCCGCATCACATCAAGAGCGTGATGTTGAGCCAGCATCGGCGGCTTGTAATGGGCATTGTTGGAAGCTGTGAGCATAAATTCGCCTCCATTTGCCGCCTGATATCGAAAAATTTCCGCAAAGGCAGAATCGTAACAAATTCCGACGATGGCGCGGCCAAACGGCGTATCAAACAATTGTTTAGAGTTGCCAGGTACTAAATGAGCATCTAAGGGAGAAAGCCGATTAATAATCCCGCCCAAAATTTCATAAAAAGGGATATATTCGCCTAAAGGTACTAGCTTTAGTTTATCGTAGCGGCCGACAATTTCTCCTGTTTTGTCGATCGCCAATAAGCTATTAGTGATGCTATCCCCTTCCTGTCCGAATCCTCCAACCCAAGCCACCACACCACGTTCCAGAATAGCTTGGTAAAAGGAAAGAGTAGAACGCTGATACTCGTTTGTCCAGATAAAAGGCAAAGCTGTCTCTGGAAGTAACACAGCATCAACTTTTCTGTCTGCTAACTCTTTATACCCAGCCGTGTAACCTTCCAAAGCACGCCGCCAACCCGCTGAGTCAAACTTAATCTCGTTAGGAATATTGCCTTGAATAATCCCAATTTTTAATGATGTTCCCGCCTCTTGAATTAAAGGGCGATCGTATAAACTCCAGCCTGCAATATGCAAAACTAAAGACAAACTCGCAGGCAAAATATAAGGAATCCAATTCTTCCGACTTCCATCGGACTTCTTCCTTCTTCCTTCGAGAAAAGCTTCGGCAATTAAGCCATTTACTGCTACAATAGCTGCTGTGACTGCGCTGGGCCCGGAGAGTTGTCCGAGGTGCAATATTGCTAAATTGTGCGGGCTTTGTGTATAAGATAGAGATGTCCACCACAGCGAGCTTGTACTCCAAATACTTTCTAAGGCGCACCACAAAGCTGTGCCAATTAAAACGCGAATCACAGGCAAGATGCCTGTGCCACTAATTTTTTGGGAAGTCACAGGCAAGATGCCTGTGCCACTAATTTTTTGGGAAGCCACAGGCAAGATGCCTGTGCCACTAATTTTGGGAACTGCGATCGCAAATAGCCACGCCCAAACGGTGACTAATGCGGCTCCCCAAAGGGTGATGAAGGCCCAGCAAAAAAGTGCGATCGCCAAACTCGGCCACCAAGGAACTCCCAACCAAGTCATCGGATGAATTCCCATAATCCAAGATAAAGCTAATCCGTGATAGCCAATTCCCCAGAGTGCAGGAAGAATCAAGTTCGGCAACGGATGGATGTTGAGGGAATCAGGAAGAAAGAGAAATTTTTGTTTTTGTTTTTGTTCTATTTTTGGCTTTTGATAACTAACAACCAAAACCCACAGGGGAGCTAATGCAACCCAAGCCAGCAGCCAAGCATTGACTGGTGCTGTTGTCAATCCCATTGCAATTCCGCTGAAAAGTGCGATCGCCCAAGCTAATATTTGAGATTTGTCAACGGCGAGTTTTGCAAATTTGTGCCTGTTAAATATCGCCACTTTGATAATTGCCAAAAATAATAATTCCTCATCAATATATCAGATCGAGCGGAAAGTGCGGCCACGAGCAGTCTGCGGGATTGAACCGATTTAACGGATTTAGCGGAAGGAAATGTCTTAAGTCTCACATCTTATACCATTCTCAAGAACAGGCAAGATGCCTGTTCCACAAAGAGTATATTTCTTGTGGGATGAGCATCCTGTCCGTCCATAAAAAGCTTATTGAGAATAGTACAACATCTGAGTTAAATTATGCTTGCCAAAACAAAAAGCGCCCTCCTTTGGAGAGAGCGCTTGTTATTAATCAACAGCTAAATTTAGCCATTGATGGAAGGAGCAACCATTGCTACTGAGGTGACAGCACCGGCGGCCAAGTCGAGGGGGAAGTTGTGAGCGTTGCGCTCGTGCATAACTTCCATACCCAGGTTAGCGCGGTTGATGACATCAGCCCAAGTGTTAATGACGCGACCTTGGGAGTCGATAATCGATTGGTTGAAGTTGAAACCATTGAGGTTGAAAGCCATCGTGGAAATACCTAAAGCGGTAAACCAGATGCCGACAACTGGCCACGCACCTAACAAGAAGTGCAAGGAACGGCTGTTGTTAAGTAGTTAAGCAAAATTAATTACATAATTATTTCCAAATTCTTTAAGAATTTT
>ENA-OFCE01000934-OFCE01000934.1-metagenomes-genome-assembly--contig:-NODE-934-length-16753-cov-7.562283_pt1 | contig 16753 bp, 13 predicted proteins | sample MGYA00153388_OFCE01 | MGnify analysis MGYA00153388
ACGGCATACGAGATATTGGCGTGACTGGAGTTCAGACGTGTGCTCTTCCGATCTGGTTGAGAGAACCGTGCGCTTTCGCACTGTGGGCGACATCACCTGCACCTGCCCCGTGGAAAGCGTGGCTGCCAATGCTGAGGACGTGGTGCTGGAGACGCTGACCGTGGACGTGAGCGAACGCGGGGCGACGCGGATGGACGACAAGACTTCTGAGGCTTCGATGGAAAAGCGCAAGAAGGACGGGTATTTTTAGATACAGACATCCTTCACCGGCAGGGGCGCAGAGAACGCAGAGGCAGAAATGAAGCCATCAGATCATTTTGTCTTCCCCTGACCCGTTTTCTCTGCGTCCTGTGCGCCTGTGCGGTGAATGCCCCCGCTTTCAAAGACCTATGAACACTACAAATTTAATAGCTGCTCCAGCAACATCCACAAGGGCTACAGCCCAAAATGCCCTCAAATTCATCACCTGCGGCAGCGTAGACGATGGCAAAAGCACCCTGATTGGCCGTTTGCTGGTGGACAGCAAGGCGGTGCTGCAAGACCAGCTGGCCGGTGTGCAGCGGGGTGGCGAGACCGACCTGGCGTTGCTGACCGATGGCCTGATCGCCGAGCGAGAGCAGGGCATCACCATTGATGTGGCCTGGCGCTACTTCGCCACCGCCAGCCGCAAATTCATCATTGGCGACGCGCCGGGCCACGAGCAGTACACCCGCAACATGGTCACCGGCGCCTCCACGGCCGACCTGGCGGTGATCCTGATCGACGCGCGCAAGGGCGTGCTCACCCAGACGCGCCGCCACAGTTTCCTGGTCAGCCTCATCGGCATCCGCCAGGTGGTGCTGGCCGTCAACAAGATGGACCTGGTCGGCTACGACCCGGCCATCTTCGACCGCGTCGCCGCCGACTACCGCGCCTTCGCGGCGCAGATCGGGCTCGACGACATCACCGCCATCCCCGTCTCGGGACTGAAGGGCGACAACGTCATGCAGCCCGGCAACGCCATGCCCTGGTACGTCGGGCCGTCGCTGATGGAATTCCTGCAGACCTGCCCCATCGACGAGACCCGGCTGCAGCGCCAGCCGCTGCGCCTGCCCGTGCAGTGGGTCAACCGGCCGCATGCCGACTTCCGCGGCTTCTGCGGCCTGCTGGCCAGCGGCCAGGTCCGCCCTGGCGACCGCGTGCGCGTGCAACCCTCGGGCCGCGAAAGCACCGTGGCGCGCATCGTCGGTTTCACCGGCGACCGCGACCTGGCCGTGGCCGGCGAGTCGGTCAACCTCACGCTCACCGACGAGCTCGACGTGTCTCGTGGCGACGTCATCACCGCGGCCGCGGCGCCCGCCGAGGTGGCTGATCAGTTCGAATGCCACCTCGTCTGGATGGACGACGAGGCGTTGCTCCCCGGCCGGCCGTACGTGCTGAAGATCGGTGCCTGCAGCGTCAACGCCACGGTCACCGACATCAAGCACAAAGTCAACGTCAACACGCTGGAACACACCGCGACGCGGACACTGGCGTTGAACGAGATCGGCGTGTGCAACATCTCGCTCGACCGCGCCGTGGCCTTCGAACCCTATGCGGTGAATCGCGAACTGGGCGGCTTCATCCTCATCGACCGGCTCAGCAACCGCACCGTGGGCGCCGGCATGCTGCGCTTCGCCCTGCGCCGCGCGCACAACATCCACCTGCAGGCCCTGGACATCGACAAGGCGGCGCGCGCCGCGCTGCTGGGGCAGCAACCCGCCGTGCTGTGGTTCACCGGCCTGTCGGGCGCCGGCAAGAGCAGCATCGCCAACCTCGTTGCCGGCAAGCTGCACGCGCAGGGGCGGCTGACCTACCTGCTGGACGGCGACAACGTGCGCCACGGCCTCAGCCGCGACCTGGGCTTCACCGACGCCGACCGCGTCGAGCACATCCGCCGCGTGGCCGAGGTGGCACGCTTGATGGCCGATGCCGGGCTCATCGTCATCACCGCCTTCATCTCGCCGTTCCGCAGCGAGCGTGCGCTCGCGCGCAGCCTGCTGGCGCCGGGCGAGTTCATCGAGATCCATGTCGATGTGCCCCTGGCGGTGGCCGAGGCGCGCGACGCCAAGGGCCTGTATGCCAAGGCCCGGCGGGGTGAATTGCCCCACTTCACCGGCATCGACTCGCCCTACGAGCCGCCGGCCACGCCCGAGTTGCACCTGCCGGCCGACCGGCTGTCGGCTGTCGAGGCAGCCGACCAGGTGGTCGCCCTGCTGCGGGCCCGCGGCGCCCTGGGGCGCTGAGGCGCTGCGATGACACAAGCATGGTCGCGCGCGATGCCGCCGGCATGACGGCCACCGGGGCCACGGCGGCCACGGTCGGCCCCCGCGCCACCGTGGTTATCGTCGGCGCGGGCTTCAGCGGCACGGTACTGGCCGTGCAACTGCTGCGGCTGGCCGCCGGCCGGCCGCTGCGCATCGTGCTCGTCAACCCCACGGCCGCGATGGGCCGCGGCCTGGCCTACGGCACGCGCAGTGCCCTGCACCTGCTGAACGTGCCTGCAGGCAACATGAGCGCGCTGGCCGACGAGCCCGACCACTTCCTGGCGCACGCCCGCGCCGCCGACCCCGGCGTGCAGGCCCACAGCTTCCTGCCTCGCAACCTGTACGGCGCCTACCTCGAACAGCTGCTGGCGCAGCACGAGCAGGCGCTGCCCGCGTCGTGCGTGCTCGAGCGGCGCGTCGCCGAAGTGATGTATCTCGACCCGCCTGCGCCTGCTCCAACGTCAACGTCTGCGTCTGCGTCTGCGTCTGCGCCCCCGAGCCGGGCCCGCCTGCGCCTGTCCGACGGCAGCCAGCTGGAGGCCGACCACGTGGTGCTGGCCACCGGCCACCTGCCTCCCGCCGACCCGCCCGCCGTGGCCGGCGCCGTGAGCGGCGCCATAAGCGGCGCCATGAGCGGCGCCATGAGCGGCAACCCGCGCTATGTCAGCGACCCCTGGTCGCCTGGCGCGCTGGACCGCCTGCCGCCCGGGCCCGTGCTGTTGCTGGGCACCGGCCTGACGGCGCTGGACGTGACCTTGAGCCTGCACGCCCTGACGCCAGCGCGCCCGGTCCTGTGCCTGTCGCGCCGCGGCCTGCTGTCGGCTGCGCATCGCGAGCAGCGCTCGCTGCCGCCCGGGGCCGACGCGGCCGGCGCGGCCGCTGCCCTGGCTGCCGGCCTGGCTGCCGGCTTGGGTCGTGGCGTGCGGGCCGATCTGCGGGCGGTGCGCCTGGCCGTGGCCCGGCATGTCGCTGCCGGCGGTGATTGGCGCGACATGATCGCGGCGCTGCGGCCACACACGCCGGCCTGGTGGCAGCGCACCCCGTGGCCCGAGCGGCGCCGCTTCGTGCAGCGGCTGCAACCCTACTGGGACACCGCCAGGCATCGCTGTGCACCCGTGCCGCATGCCGTCTTCGCTGCCGCCCGCGCGGCCGGCTCGGTGCGCGTGGCGGGCGGGCGCCTGGTCGACCTGCAAGAAGTGAGCGGCGGCTTGCAGGCCCGCTGGCTGCCCCGCGGCGGGGGGGCTCTGCAGTGCCGGGTCTACGCCGGCGTGGTCAACTGCACCGGGCCGTCCACCGACCTGGGCCGCCACGGCAGCCCGCTGGTGCGGCAGTTGCTGGGCGCCGGCTGGCTCAGCGTCGATCCGCTGGGGCTCGGGTTGCAGGTCGATGCCCACGGCACCGTCATCGGCGCGCAAGGCCACCCCACGCCGGGGTTGCACTGCCTGGGGCCGCTGCTGCGCGCCCGCGACTGGGAGGCCACCGCCGTGCCCGAGCTGCGCGTGCAGGCGCAGCACCTGGCGCAGCGCCTGTGGTCGGAAGTCGGGCGGCGGGTCGGCTGAGGGCAAGGCCAGGCGAGGGTGGTCATCGTGAATTGCGAGCAACGACCTTGATGAAGTCTCCGCGCTTAAAAAAAGACAGCAATGCTCCTACGGGCACCAGCAAAGTCGCCAGTGGGTGTGCCAGCCGAGATCGCAGTGGCGTAGCCCCACCTGGCAGTCGAGTTCCGGCAACGCAGGCTTCCCAACACCAGCGCTGAGGCGCTTTGTGTGCGATGTACTCGAGCTCAAACCCCGTTCGCCGCAACAGATCGCGAATGGATTCAGCCGTGAAACCCCACAAATGCCGCGGTGGGTCGTAACCAGGCCAAGCGGCGCCAAAGACACGGGCGGCCCAGGAGGCGTGATTCGGCACGATGATCACCAACACGCCATCGTTGATCAACGAGCAACGCACCTTTTCAAGCACCCGAACTGGATCATGCAGGTGTTCGAAAACGTTGTTGATCAACACGCAGCCAAATTGATGCGGCGCCATGACGGCGAGCTCTGCGCTGCAGTTTTGCAGTGCGATACCTCGCTTCTGGGCGACCGCGCAAGCCTTCTCGGACGGCTCACAACCAGTCACCTGCCAGCCTGCAGCGCGAAACTCCAGCAGATCGGTGCCAGTGGCGGCGCCAATTTCGAACACACAGCGTTCCGTCGGCGCCCGAAAGGCCAAATTCGTGCGGAAGCGCAGCGGGAACAGCAGCGCTATCAAAAGCCAACGAAGTCGCGTCGTCCACGTGCCCCGCTCGCCCGGCTCGGCATAGAAAGTCTCGTAAACGGCTCGCTTGAATCGAGTCGCGGCTGACACTTGGTTATCAGCGGCGCCAACGTAGGCGTAGTAGGTGTTCGGGTAGTACCGTCCAATGTCTTCCGGCGTGGGACGTGGTGAGACACGCTCCGTTGCGCAACGCGCACAGGTGGCATAGGCAAACATGCCGCCGTGGACTTCGTCCCGGGCCTTGATTTGCCGCTCGGTAATAGCCGTTTCGCCACAGACGCATGCACAACATTCAAGTGTTGGCTGAACAACGTTCATGTCGGGCTCTGAGTGCACAGGGTTCATGGGTTCTGGCGAATGGGTATGAGGTCTGGAAATCGACGCGTCGAGGATCAACACAGAACCGCGCTGCGAACAATCACGCAGGAGAGTGAAACATGCTTGATTGCCGATTCTCCGTCCAAGATTGATTGGCCCAACATTGCGAAACGTCCAAGATTGCGCGCTTTGTGCACGGGCATGTTCAACGCGACATGGGGCGCAGGGGGCCCATCCCGGGCCGCACTATTTCGCCTGCAGGCCTGAACCTTGCCGTGCAAGCTGTCACGCCCATGGCCTCGGTCCGGCACCAGGTTTGACAGAGAATCCACGATGGATGCCGATGGGCGCTTGGCCATGAAGCTTGTTTCGTCGGCTCGATGTACACCTCCTTCATTTCACGATTTTTCTTCCCGCTTCACGAGCTGGCCAAGCGCCACGCCACGGTCGGCGTGCGCCGCGCACTCGAACGCAGCCAGTGGTGGAGCACCGAGCAGTTGTTGCAGCACCAGGTTCAGCGCATGCGCGCTTTCCTCACCGACATAGGCACGGGCGGCACGGCCGTGCCCCACTACCGCGAGCTGTACGCGCGCCTGGGGTTCGACCCGCGTGCCGTGCACGGCCTGGCCGACCTGCAGGCGTTGCCGCTGCTGGACAAGGCCACCATCCGCGCCCGCACCGAAGCCCTCAAGCGTCCCGGGGCGCGCGACTTGGCGCGCTTCAACACCGGCGGCAGCAGCGGCGAGCCGCTGATCTTCTTCATTGGCAAAGAACGCGTCGGCCACGACGTGGCCGCCAAGTGGCGGGCCACGCGCTGGTGGGGGGTGGACATCGGCGACCCCGAGATGGTGGTGTGGGGTTCGCCGATCGAGCTCGGCAGCCAGGACCACATCCGCGCTTGGCGCGACCGCCTGCTGCGCACCGAGCTCCTGCCCGCCTTCGAGATGAACGATGCCAAGCTCGACGCCATGGTGGCCGCCATCCGCCGCCGCCGCCCGCGCATGCTGTTCGGCTACCCCAGTGCGCTCAGCCACATCGCCCGCCACGCCGCCAGGCGCGGCCAGCGCATGGACGACCTCGGTATCCGGGTGGCCTTCGTCACCAGCGAACGCCTGTACGACGAACAGCGCGCGGCCATCGTCGCGGCCTTCGGCTGCCCGGTGGCCAACGGCTACGGCGGTCGCGACGCCGGCTTCATCGCCCACGAGTGCCCACAGGGCGGGATGCACATCACCAGCGAAGACATCGTGGTCGAGATCATCGGCGCCGACGGCCGGCCCCTGCCGCACGGCCAGGCCGGCGAGATCGTCGTCACCCACCTGGCCACGCGCGATTTCCCGTTCGTCCGCTACCGCACCGGCGACGTCGGCGTGCTCGACGACCAGGCCTGCCCGTGCGGTCGTGGTCTGCCCTTGCTGAAAGAGATCCAGGGCCGCAGCACCGACTTCGTCGTCGCGGCCGATGGCACGGTGATGCATGGCCTGGCGCTCATCTACGTGCTGCGCGACCTGCCGGGCTTAAGCGCTTTCAAGATCATCCAGCACAGCGTGCAGCGCACCGAGGTGCAGGTGGTGCCCGAGAACGGCACCTTGCTGCCTGCCACCCGCGAGCGCATCGGCACCGGCCTGCGCGCGCGGCTGGGTGCCGGCGTGGTGGTGGACATCTGCCCCGTGGCGGCCATCGCCGCCGAGAAGAGCGGCAAGTTCCGCTACGTGGTCAGCCACGTCGAGCTGTCCGAGGCGGCCTGAACCATGCCCATACGCGACATCGCGGTGACGCTGGTCGTGAGCCTGGGGCTGATGTACGTGTTCAAGCACCCGGCCGTCGCGGCCTACCTGTGGGCCTGGATTTCGGTGATGACACCGCAGACCATGACCTATGGCTTTGCGCTGGGCTTCCCCTTCGCGCAAGTCGTCGCGGTGGCCGCCTTGCTGGTCGTGGCTTTCACGGCCAAGAAGCAGCTGCTGCCCCTGAACAGCCTCACCGGCCTGTGGCTGGCGCTGCTGGTGTGGATGAGCGTGACGAGCTTGTTCTCGATGGCGCCAGACGGCTGGACGAGCGAGCGCTGGATCTTCGTGATGAAGATCCAGCTGATGTTGTTCGTCAGCCTGATGCTGGTGCGTACAGGCCAGGAGCTGCGCATCCTGGTGTACGTGGTGACGCTTTCGTTGGCGTACTTCGGCGTCAAGGGCGGCTACTTCACCATCGCTACCGGAGGCGGTGCCCGCGTCTGGGGCCCCGGCAACAGCCTGCTGGGCGGCAACAACGAATTGGCGGTCGGGCTGGTGATAATCCTGCCCTTCGTCTACTGGATGCGGCAAACGCTGGACAACAAGTGGATCAAGCGCGGGCTGCTGGCGACCATGGTGTTGTGCGTGTTTTCCATCCTCGGCTCCCAGTCTCGCGGCGGCCTGCTGGCCCTTCTCGTTGTCGGCTTGTTCCTGGGCGTCAAAAGCGCCTACCCGGTGCGCATGACGGTGGGCTTGCTGGCCTTGGTCGCGGCGGCCATCGCGTTCATGCCGTCCACCTGGAACCAGCGCATGGACACCATCGCGGAGTACAAGGACGACAGCTCCGCCATGTCACGCATTTACATCTGGCGTACGTTGACGAACGCAGCGCTGTCCCGGCCACTGGTCGGGGCCGGTTTCCGCGCCGACAACATGACCGTGTTCAACGCCTACGCGCCACAAGGCATCGAGTGGGACGGATTTCGAGGCCGCCCCTTGGTCGCCCACAGCATCTACTTCCAAATGCTGGGTGAGCACGGCTTCGTCGGCTTGGCGCTGTACTTCGCCTTCTGGGGCACCGTCTGGCGGCGCGCCACGAGCACGGCGAAGCGGGCTATGGCCTTCGCCGAACTCTCGAACTGGCTTCCACTGCTGATGCGCATGTCCCAGGTCAGCCTGCTCGGCTTCGCAGCGGGCGGTGCCTTTCTCAGCCTGGCTTACTTGGACCTGACCTACTACATCGCAGGCTTCGTGCTGCTTGGCAGCATGTTGTTGGCCAAGACGCAGCTGGCACCGATTGCAGGCACAGCCACTGCAGCCCCTGGCGCAGGCGTCCAGAGCAGCCAGCCGCTGCTCCAAAAGGTCTGACGTGCCCGTTGACATGTTTGCAGGCTTGATGGGGCGGCTCGCCATTTCAGCGGCCGACCGGGTGTCTGCGCCGCGGATTTCGGTGCTCATGTTTCACCGCGTGCTGTCCGAGCCCGACCCCGTCTTCCCGGGCGAGACCTGCGCTGTGCGGTTCAACCGCCTGGCAGGTGCCTTGGCCTGCGCCTTCAATGTGCTGAGCCTGGGCCAGGCCCACACCCTGTGGCAACGGCAGCAGCTGCCACGCCGCGCGCTGGTGATGACCTTCGATGACGGTTATGCCGACAACGCCACGGTGGCGCTGCCCATCCTGCAGCGCCACGGCCTGTCGGCTACCTTCTTTGTCGCTACCGGATTCCTGGACGGTGGGCGCATGTGGAACGACACCGTCATCGAGTGCATTCGCCGCTGCACGCAACCGGACATCGACCTGTCCAGCTTCGGGCTGGGCCGCTTCGAGCTGGGCAGCCCGGCGGCGCGGCGGCAGGCCATCGACGCCGTGCTGCCCGGCATCAAGTACCTGGACCTGGCCGGCCGTGACCAGGCTATCCCCCGCCTGCATGCGCTGTGCGGCCACCCGCCGCTGCCCGACAACCTGATGATGAGCTCAGACCAGGTGCTGCAACTGCACCGCGCCGGCATGGAGATTGGCGGCCACACGGTGATGCACCCGATCCTGACCGAACTGAGCGACACCGACGCGGCGCGCGAAATGGCGGCCGGCCGCACGCGCCTGCAGCAGCTGACCGGCGCACCGGTCGACGTGTTCGCCTACCCCAACGGCAAGCCCGGCCGCGACTACGCCGCGCGCGATGTGGTGCTGGCCCGCAACGCCGGTTTTCGCTGTGCCGTCAGCACGGCGGCGGGCGTGGTGAGTGCCGACAGCGACCCCCTGCAATGGCCGCGCTTCACGCCATGGGACCGGTCCACGCCAGCCTGGATGGCGCGGCTGCTGCTGGCCCGCTACCGCAGCGGCGCGGGCGCCCTGGCCCCGGTCGGCTGACGGCCTGCTCTTGACGCTCCGCTTGAGCAGGGGCTAGGCGTCAACGCTCACCAGTTCGCCTGACGACTGCGGGGTGGGAACTTGCTGACCCTGCGCCTTCAGGTCCTCGATGTGCAATTCGATGGCTTCCTGAATTAGCGTCGCGACTTCCTCGCGACTTTCGCCCACAGCGATACAGCCCGGTAGGTCGGGGACGTAGGCACCAAAGCTGTTCGGGCCTTGTTCGATGACAACTAAAAATTTCATGTTTGACTTCATTTCTTCAGCCCTGCCTGCTTGAGGATGCTGTTCAGGGTTCCGGGTGGAACTTCGACGCTGTGTTTGCCCGCTACGGTGACTGTGCCGGGCCTGAAAGCGTGATGAAACTGCCGGTGGCTACCCTTCTGGCGGACTTGATACCAGCCATCCGCTTCGAGAAGCGCGATCACTTCGTGGACTTTCGCAGGCATAGGTTTGAGAGCGTACTCTTTCTGCCGGGCGGCAGCCTCGCCTGCACTCAGCCGCGAAAGTCGGCCTTCGGCGCGTGCGCCTGCAGCCATTGCTCCAGCATCATCAGCACCCACACCATCTCGCCGTAGTAGCCGGGGTGCGCCGGCATGTGGTCGTCCACCAGCCGGCGGATGAAGCCAGGCTGCACCATGCCGCGCCCGGCCAGGCTGTGCAGGCTGTCGGCAGCCAGGCGCATCAGCGGGGCGTGTTTCAGCGCCCAGGGCCCGAACGGCAGGCCGAAGCCGTGCTTGGGCTTGTCGATGATCTCGTCGGGCAGATAGCCGCGCAGCGCCTCCTTGAAGAACCAGCGCAGCTTCTGCCCCTTCAGCTTGTAGTCATCGGGCAGCGTCATCGAAAACGCCAGCAAGGCGTCGTCCAGCAGCGGGAACGACACGCCCACCCCCGCCAGTGCCGTGGCGCTGCGCACCTTGGGCAGGTCACTGTCGGCCAGCGTGTACTGCCAGTCGTAGGCCAGCATGCGGTTCAAGTCGCTGGCGCCCTCGGCCCAGGCCCAGGTCTGGCGTTGATGCACGGCCGGGCCCTGCAGGTCCACCTGCGCCATAAACCCCGGCATCAGCAACTCCTGCGGGCCCAGTCGGTGCAGCAGGTTGTGCATGGCCAGGCGGTCGGGCATCGGCGTACGGGCTTGCTCGATGTAGCTGGCACCCTTTTTCAGCAGCGGCAGGCGGGACATCACCGGCAAACCGAACAAGGGTTCCAGCAGCCCACGCCGCAGCAACGCCGGCACCCGGTCGTAGTGGTCGAAGACCCGCTGCTTGGCATAGCGCACATTGCCGCCGAAGAGCTCGTCGCCACCGTCACCGGCCAGCAGGTGCTGCACGCCGGCCTGGCGCGCCTGAAGCGCGCAGTAGTAGGTGGGCAGCACGGAAGAGTTGCCGAAGGGCTGGTCGAAGGCCGCCGCCATCACCGGGATGCTGCGCACCAGGTCGTCGGGCGTGATGTAGTACTCGTGGTGCCGGGCGCCGAAATGCCGCGCCGCCAGCCGCGCGTAGTCCATCTCGTCGTAGCCGGCGGCGTCGAAGCCGATGGAAAAGGCCTGCGGCGCCTGCCCCGTCACGTCGCGCAGCAGGCCGGCCACGGTGGAACTGTCGGTGCCGCCACTGAGAAAGCAGGCCGGCGCGCCGGGTCCGAGTGCGCGCTGCACCGAGTCCTTCAGCAGGCCCAGAAAGCGTTCGCGCAACTGGGCAAAATCGCCGCCGTGTGCGTTGGGGTCGAACGAAGGGCGCCACCATGCCGACACGTGGGCCTGCTGCCCGTCCCAGCGAACATCGTGGCCGGCGCGCAAGCGTTGCACGCCCTTGAACACCGTGCGCGGGGCCGGAATAACGTGGAAGTACAGGTACTCGAACAGCGCCTGCGGGTCCAGCGCGGCACCGGGCCCGGCCAGGGTGTCGGCGCGCGGCGCCACCCGCAGCCCGCCGTCGGCGTCGGCGCGCCAGCACACTGCCTGTCTGGAAAACCGGTCAGCGGTTGCGGCAGCCACTGCAGACGCAACCGCAGGCGCCACGCGGCTGTCGGCGGTGTCAGCGGTGTCGGCGGCTGGCGCGTCGGCGGGTGGGGTGTCAGCGGCCATCTGCTCTGGGACCCCCGGGCGCATGGGCCCGTGTCGGGGTGTGGTTATGGTTAGGGCCGCGGTTGCGGTTGTGGATGTGGATGTGGATGCGGATGCAACGAAGCACCGCCTCAACCATGCCCTTGCGGGGCCGCCATGATGCCGTACAGGGCATCGACGGTGTCCGCCTCAAACCTGTAGTCCTTCACGATCACCTGCGCTTGCAGGTCCACCGCCAGCACAGACGCGGCCTCGACCGGTTCGCCCCGGCCCACCGCACGGCGCACCCAGTCCAGCTTGCTCTGGTTGCGGGTCCGGCGCAGGCGCGAGAAGCCCACATAGGCCAGGCCGCCCACGAAGCACAGGCCCCGGCACCAGCCGCGCACGCCGCCAAAGCCGGGCATGGCGGACAGATCGATCTCGCGCAGCGGCGCGTCGGGCGCCGCGGGGTCCATCACCACCAGCGTGCCGTCCACCAGCGTGAAATAGACGCTGCCCTCATGCACGACACCGTCGTGGACGGCCATGTCGTCCCGCTTGCCGGTGAGCCTGATGGCGCGGCGCGGCTCGCGCAGCGGCGCCGCGTCCTCGGGCGTGCAGCGCACCACCCAGGGCTCGTCGCCCAGCCAGAACACGAAGTTGGGGTGAAAGTCATGCGGCCGCGTCGAATGCACCTGCCGCCAGTCTTTGTGGCGGGCAAAGCGGTGCCACGGGTCCTTGCCATCGACCTGCAGCACCTCTTGAACGGCACCGCTGTGCTTGTCCAGCACGACCACCAGATCCAGCCCGGTGGACGTGACCCACAGGCTGTTGCCGCGCACCGCCACCGAGTGCACGTTCTGGAAGCAGGGGTGCGAAATGGTGGCCAGCAGCTGCAACGACGGGTAGGCGTAGCGCCTGATCTCGGTGTCCATGGCCAGCCACAACACCGGCCCGTCGGTGCAGGCGGCCGTGAACTGCAGGTTGGGGTGCTCGGCCGGAAAGTTGGCCGTGCCCTGGTCAACCGACAACAGCGTTTCCACGTTCTCAGTCACCAGGTCCAGCTTCAACAGTCGGGCGCTGTCGTAGTACTTGCCTTCGCCCAGCGCGAAGCCGTCGGGGCGCAGTCGGCCGCCGGTCAGCAGCAGGTCATTCATGATTGCAGCACCGCGGTGCAACAATTGTCCCGGTGGGCCAACTCTGGAGTGTGAATAACATGACCAACCTCTCGCTTACCTTGACCGCATACCGGATTTTGCCCGGTGCTGGCCGGCCGTCACTTGCACCGCGGGCAAGGCACCCGCTAGGCCTGCTCGTGGCTTGGGCAGTGGCAGCCAAGATGGCAGTGGCCGGCGGCGCCCTGCTGTTGACACCGGTCGCGCAGGCGCAAGACGGCCTGGCGGTTGCGCAGGCGGCCGGCGTGGACTACCCGTCCCGGCGCAGAACGTTCACGCCCGGCGAACTGTCCAGACTGCCCGAGTACTGCCAGTTTCAAATGGGCATGCCGGGCAGAGACACTGCTCGTGGCGCTTACTACGTTGCTGCGCTAGGCAAGACGCTGGACGACATCCATCACTACTGCCGCGGGTTGCGCGACGTCATGTTCGCCCAGACCTTTGCCTTGCCGCCCAACCACCGGCAAGGCTTGTTGAGCCGTGCTGCCAACGAGCTCGAGTACATGATCAAAACCAACTCCAACACGCTGGTTCTGATGCCGGAGATTCATTACCGTCTCGGCGAGATCATGCTGGACATGGGCCGTGTGCCCGAAGCGCAGGCGGCGTTCGAGAAGTCCCGCGCATTGAAGCCGGACTACTGGCCGGCCTACACCCGCTGGGCTGATTTCCTCATCAAGAACAAGCAAATAGAACAAGCCCGTCAGGTGATCGAAGAGGGGCTGAAGCACTCCCCGGACGGACCGGAACTGAAGCAACGGCTGGCACGTGTGTCGCCCACGGCAAAGCCCTGACAGGTTGCCGCGCGGGTGCGCTTTGGGCTGTCCATCGCAAGCTTCGTTTATTCCGGCGTGCGTTGCATCCACGCGCGCGGCGACGACCTTTCTGCGCCACTGACAAATCAACCGCCATGCCGCGCGTGACCGTCGTTGTTCCCGCCTTCAACGCCGCGGCCTTCATCGCGGCGACCTTGCATTCGGTGCTGGCCGGCAGGCAGCAGGACTTCGAGATCTGCGTTGTCGACGACGGGTCCACCGACGCCACGGCCGAGTTGGCTTCAGGCTGCGGGCCCAGGGGCAAAGTGCGCGTGCTGCGCCAACGCAACGGGGGCTTGTCGGCGTCGCGCAACTGCGGCATCGAGCAAAGCGATTCGGAGTTCGTGGCACTGCTCGACCACGACGACCTTTGGCACCCGGCCAAGCTCGATCTGCAACTGGCCGTGCTGGATGCCAAGCCGGAAACGGGTTTGTGCTACAGCGAATTTTTCTCGTGGAATGGTCTTTCACCGCCGGTATTTGCCGAGGGTTGCGACGCCACGCTGGACGAAAGCCTGTCGGGCTGGATCTATCCGAAGATGCTGCTGACCAACTTCGCGCTGCCGTCCAGCATCGTCTTTCGGCGCAGTGCCCTGCACACGCTGGGCCCGTTTCTGTGCGACGACCACCAAACGGACGACTGGGAGTACACCGTGCGGGCGTCACGCCTGTTCCCGTTCGCCAAGCTGGCCGCGCCTTTGGTGGCCTACCGCCAGACGCCGGGGTCCTTGTCCCGGCGACCCAGGCAGGAAAACGTCACTGAATTGATGCGCGACTCGCTGATCGCGCGATTCGGCCTCACCAGCCCGCAAGGCGGCAGTGTCGACGCGGCGGAACTAGCGCGCCGAAGGCACAAAGGGTGGCGCGACTTCGCCATCACGCACGTCGAGCGTGGCAGCCTGGCCACCGGCGCTTCGGCCTTCGGCAGGCTTTGGTGGGCTGGGCCCCACCGTGCGCACACCGCGTTCATCGCCACCAAGGCACTCGGCCGGCGTCTGATCCACAGCCTTCGTTGACGCTGGGTCAGGCAAGGCGTGAGGCTGCCAAATCTGACAACGTGGCGTCCAGTTCGCGGAACACCGCGTCCTCGCTGAAGCGTTCACTGGCGAAAGCAAACGCCGCTTGTTGAAGCGCCCCGCGCTCCGCCGCGCAGGCAATCAAACGGCAGAGCGCCTGTGCAAATTCGGCTGCCGCGTCGGCCTGCACGAACGCGGTGCCCGCCCCGTCTTCCAGGCCCTCGGCACCGACGCTGGTGGTGATGAGGGCCTTGCCACGACACAGGGCGTCGATGTTCTTGATCTTCAAGCCGCCGCCGATGCGAATGGGGCTGGCGACGATGTCGATCTGCCCGTACAGGTCGTCCAGGTCGTCGACGAACCCCAGCAAGCTCACGTCGGCGCCCGGCCCGTCCGGCAGATCCAGACCCTCGCACACGGCACCTGCCACCAGCAGCCTCGCCGCCCCTGGGCAGGCCCGGCGCACCCTGGGCCAGATATCGAGCAGCAACTCACGCACGGCACGCACGTTCGGCGCCATCTTCGAGCCGACAAAAGCCACCCCGACGGGGCGGTTCACGACCCCCGACGGCGGCACCAGATCTTGCGGGTGCATCACGCAGACCACCCGGCCCCCGGGATGCATCGATTGCAGCAACCCGGCGTCGCGGCGCTGGATGGCCATCACCACATCGAACCGCGAAATCAGTGCCACTTCCTCGGCGCGCGAGATGTCCACGCCATGCACCTCGCCCGCAGCGTGAAAGCGTTGCTGGCGTTCATGCATCACGTCATGGGTGTCCAACATCCACACCGGCCCGTCCGCCCTTGCAGCCCCTGCACCCGTTGCCGCCGTTGCTGCATTCACCGGCACGCGACTTTGCATCGCCTTGGCAAGCCAGGCGAAGTGCACATATTCCACCAGCACACAGGCAGGCTGGACGCTGCGGCAAAGGCTTTCGACCCGTGCCAGGTGGCGCGGGTCCATCCAGTTCGACACCCTGGGCTCTTGCGCGCGCAGCGCCAGTTCACGCCACCACGCGCGCGGGCCACCCGCGGGCCAGCCGCGTTGAGGCTGGGTCACCAGGGCACGCAGGTGTCTGCGCGTCTGTGCGTACAGGTGCCGCAACCTGCTGGCCAACGGACGTGCGGCGGGGGTGGGTGTGGGTGTGGGTGTGGGTGTGGGCTGGGCCGGCGCGGTGGCCGGCCATGACGGAAACACGGGAAGGCCCAGCCGATCGATGGTGGCCAGGTCCTCGTCGTTCAGGCTGCCTAGAAAGGCGACATGCACCTCCCATCCGACCGCCACGAAGTGCCGGTAGACCGCCAGCACCCGCGCATGAGAGCCCAGCGTCTGGCGCCAGAAGCGGTTGTTGGTGGCAATCACCATGGCGCCGTGCGCGGCGGCAGGCATCGCGCTGCCCGGCGCGCTACCGATCGCGCCACCCGTCGCGCTACTCAACGCAGCCATGCGTCATTCACGCCGCCAGCATCGACTTCAGCTTCAGCAGATAGCCGTGCCCGAATTCGCGCCCGGGCTCCAGGTGGTTGCCCTCGGCCCATTCGTTCCATGACTTCACGAACAACAGGTTGTCGGCCGACTCGCGGCGCTGGCACAGTTCCAGCGCACGCTGCAGCTGCAGGCCGAAGAGCTCGGGGGTTGAACCCGCCATGACCAGCCCCCGCGCTCCGCTGCGTGGCGTGTTGTCCCAGTTCGGCATCACGCACGGGATCACATCGTGGGCAGCCGCACGCGGCACGACATGGTCGATCTGCTGCGCATAGTCGACCACGGTCGGTTTACCCGCCAGGTCCAGCCATTTGTTGCCGAGCTTTTTCATCGGCTGGCTCCAGGGAACCCACCCCCGCCGGCGCTGCAATCGGGGGGCCTTTACATAAGCGTCGTAGCCCTGGCTGCGCGAATCCCAGGCCGGGTCGTTGCTCGTGCCCAGAAAGTAGATGCCCGGCAAGCCAGCATCACGCGCCATCTGCTGCCACAGCTCGATGGCGGCGGCGGGGTCGGGCAGGTCGTTGGGCTGATAGATCTTGAACACCGGCTTGCCGTCGACGCGCAGGTAGCGGGGGTCCTTGAAGGCGCGCAGCACGCACTGGAAGTGCGCCTCGTGGTCGGCCCGCCCGGGGTACTGCTGCTCGATCAACACCTGGTTCGACAGGCCGTGCCACACGCCTGACCAGGTTTGGTTCGCCCAGCACAGCATGAACGGGAAGTCGGGCTCGCCCGACTGCAGCACCTCTTCGAACGGACGTTCGAGCAAGCGCCGCCCGTTGCCGAACCAGTAGTGGTAGTAGCAGAACGCGTCGACGCCATGGGCCCTGGCCATTTCGGCTTGGGCGGCGCGGGTTTCAGGCACGCGCAGGTCGTAGAAACCCAGATCGGCCGGCAGGTTGGGCTGGGCGTGGCCGCGGTACAGCGGCACGGCCTTGGCCACGTTCGTCCATTCCGTGAAGCCCTTGCCCCACCACCCGTCGTTTTCTGGAACGGGGTGGTACTGGGGCAGGTAGATGGCGACGACGGTTGGGCGGGGCATGGTTGGGTGGTGGACGCCAGCTCTGTGGGCTGATGATGAGGTGTAATCGTTGTGAGTTGGAAGCTCGCCACTGAGCATAAAGGGCATGCGCGGACCCTTTGGGCCGCACTTCGTGCCCTGCTGCACGGCACGTGCAACGATCCGGCTGCGGGGCATTGACGGGCCCTTCGTCGTTTTGTGTGGAAACTGACACTCACAATCTCTGGTCGTAGTCG
>ENA-OFCE01000935-OFCE01000935.1-metagenomes-genome-assembly--contig:-NODE-935-length-16741-cov-2.805466_pt1 | contig 16741 bp, 12 predicted proteins | sample MGYA00153388_OFCE01 | MGnify analysis MGYA00153388
TAATGAAATGGACATTGCCATTGTTGATGCTTCTGTGGAAGGACATATGTTGGATTTATTAATATATAGTCTTTCTGCCAAAATAGATGAGAGCGATACCGGAAAGTATCAATATATGGTTGCCGGCCGATCTTGCCTAGCGGGAGATGTTTTTGGCACCTATCATTTCCAAGATAAACTGCAAATTGGCAGTGAAATTCGGTTTGCGGACGCGGCCGGTTATACGATGGTAAAAAAGAATTGGTTTAATGGGTTGCAGATGCCAGCTATTGCTGTGCGGAGGTTGGATGATACTGTAGAAGTAATCCGCAGATTTAGTTATGCAGATTTCTTAAATAGTTTATCATAAAAATTGTATTACAAGTAAGGGAGGAAAAAATGAAAAAAAATGTTTTAATTGTAGGTGCTGGGGGAGTGGCTCATGTAGTTGCTCATAAGTGCGCGATGAACAACGATGTCTTAGGGGATATTTGCATAGCTTCTCGGACCCAGCAAAAGTGTGAGGCAATCATCGAAAGTATACTGCGCAAAGGTCACTTAAAGGATTCAACAAAGAAACTGTATTCACGAGAAGTAGATGCTTTGAATATTCCATCTTTGGTGGAGTTAATCAAAGAGACCAAATCAGAAATTGTTATTAATGTAGGTCAGTCCTATATTAACATGTCCGTTTTAGAGGCATGTATTGAAGCTGGTGTCGTGTATATGGACACCGCAATTCATGAAGAGCCGGATAAGGTTTGCGAAAATCCGCCTTGGTATGCGAACCATGAGTGGAAACGCAAGGAACGCTGCGCTGAAAAAGGGATTACGGCAATATTAGGTATTGGCTTTGATCCTGGTGTAGTAAATGCCTGGTGTGCATTAGCGCAAAAGGAATACTTTGATACCATTGATACAATTGATATCTTGGATGTTAATGCTGGCAGTCATGGCAAGTATTTTGCCACTAATTTTGACCCAGAGATTAATTTCCGAGAATTTAAAAAGGTATGGACTTGGATAGATCGTAAATGGGTGCTGCAGAAAGTTCACTCCATACGTGTAGATTATGATTTTCCTGTGGTGGGATCATGTCCCGTATACTTGACAGGACATGATGAGCTGCATTCTCTATCTAAGAATATTGACGCAAATTCCATTCGTTTTTGGATGGGTTTCGGCGAGCATTACCTTAATGTATTTTCCGTTTTGACCAATATTGGTCTTACTTCGGAAAAACCAGTGAAAATAACAGAAGGTGTGGAGATCGCGCCTCTTAAAATATTAAAAGCTTTACTGCCAGATCCATCCTCCTTAGCTCCTGGTTATACTGGCAAAACCTGCATTGGCAATTACATCAGCGGAACTAAGAACAATGAACCAAAAGCAATCTTTATTTATAATATTTGTGATCATGCTGAGTGTTACCAAGAAGTAGAATCCCAGGCAATCAGCTATACAGCAGGGGTACCAGTAGCAGCGGCAGCGATGTTAGTTGCCCGCGGTGAGTGGGATGTAAAACATATGGTAAATGTTGAAGAACTAGAGGCAAGGCCGTTTATTGATTTACTTGATACAATGGGCTTACCTACTGAAATTAATGAAGCTCCAGTAGCCTTTACACCGCCGATAATTGAATCATTAGAGTCTGTTTGATGATATACGGGAACCTCTTATGGATACCAAAAGTATTCACAAGAGGTTCTTTTTTATTATCTCCTTAAGTTAAGGCTTTTGTGAGAATGAAAATTAATTCTTTAAAAGCCTGTTTTTATAGTATGGGAATCTTAGATAGCGTTAAGGAGGCTGAAGATGGGAAAGTATTGTTGTGGAGTCTTTTTACTATTATTTTCCTTCATTGGAATAAGTGGGGGATGCTCACCACAATCTCAGCAAGTTCATCTAGCTTCTTCGGAACAAAAGCGCGATAAGTTGATTATTGCTGGATCCGGCAGCAATCTTGCAGTGACAAAAAAATTATTAGCAGCTTTTCAGGAAGAGCAACAAATGAATATCGAAATTCCAGGTAGTATTGGCTCTGGTGGAGCTATAAGTGGTGTAGCGAATGGCAGCATTGACCTAGGACTTACCTCAAGGCCACTTGCTGAGATCGAAAAAGCAGGAGGATTAAAAGAGATCCCTTATGCCCGTTCTGGTATTGGTGTAGCAGTGGGTCCTGATGTTCCTGATGATAATATCAGCTATGAGGATTTAGTTGAAATCTATAAAGGTAATAAAACTACATGGTCCAATGGTGCATCAATCGTGGTTTTTGTCATGTATGAGAAGGATAGTACCAATGAAGTGGTAATGCGAGAAATCCCTGATTTTAAAGCGGTGTTACTTGATTCTTTGCGCTTTCATCGCTGGCAGGTATTTTATAATCAACAAGCCCAAGAACAGGCTCTTACTAAAGTACCTCACTCTCTGGGCTTTATAAATATGCCAGCTGCATTGGAAGGAATAAAGGTACTTAAGGTTAACGGCATAACAGCATCTCGTGAAAATGTGCTTGATAGCAGCTATAAACTCTGTAAAACCTTAAACTTTGTGTATCGAGAGCCGATTGATCCTCAGATGCGTACCTTTATCGATTTTACTTTTTCTCATCAAGGCAAAAACATCTTGCTAGGTTATGAATGTATTCCTTTAAGTAAGTGAGGCTATGAAATTGAGGTTTCTATCTAAACACTTCACGCAATGTATGAAAATTTTAGCAGTTGGAAGTATAGTGATGTTATCGGTTGCAACACCTTTCACGTATTTTTTTCTGGAATATCAAGATGGCAATAAAAGGATCTCCTTCTATGCAAAAAAATACGCAATAAAATTTAAGCAAGCGATACAAGAAAATCCCGAATATTGGCAGTTAAACATTGAAAAGTTCGTCGAAATTTTTGCTGATATCGAAAGCAGTGATGGAATTGAAGCCATTGAAGTTTATGATAATGAGTCACATTTATTGTATAAAGAAACTTTGCTAAAACCCTCAATGCTGTCCATTCATCAGACAGCTAAAATTCGTTACAATAATCAGCGATATGGCTCCGTGATCGTCTATGGTAATTTGACACACGTTTTTAATAATACCTTAACGTTACTATGCTTATTCTTGCTAATGACTTTTATTGTTCTAAAGCTTTATCAAAATAACCAAAAAATCCAAAATGAAATAGTTACTAGAAAAGAAATTGAAAGCATCTTAAAAAAGTCAGAAGCAGAATTAATGACAAAAAATCAAGAGTTAGTCCGGTTAGTAGAGACTATAAAATATGCGCAAAATAAGCTGATTCAGCAAGAGAAGATGGCTGGGATTGGGCAGTTAGCTGCTGGGATTGCTCATGAAATCAATAATCCATTAGGCTTTGTCACAAGTAATATCGAGATGCTAGAAGAGTATTTTGCTGCTTTTAGTATTGTACTTAACCAACATCGAGAACAGCAGTTACCGTGTAAAGAAAAAATGGACCAAGTTAATGAAGAAAAGGAGTTAGAATTTATTCTCAATGATCTGCCTGACTTATTTCGAGATACGTTCGAGGGTCTGAATCGCATGAATAAAATTGTTAAAGGCATGCGGCTTTTTTCCCATATTGACCAGCAGCGTGTGTTTGAACAATATGATCTGATTCATGGATTACATAGTACATTGTTGATAGCACAAAATGAGATCAAACCTTTTGTTACAGTTGAAAAACGATTGAAAAATATCCCGAAAATCGAGGCAGTGGGGGATGAGATTAATCAAGTATTATTGAATATCATTATAAATGCTGTACAGGCCATAAGAGAAAAAGATAGTGAAGAAAAGGGAATTATTAAAATATCAACATGGGATGATGCAGAGTTTGTCTATTGTGCAATTAAAGATAATGGTGCAGGAATTATGCATGAGAATCTGAACAGTATCTTCAATCCTTTTTTCACCACAAAGGCTATCGGACAAGGAACGGGGATGGGGCTTAGCATCTCCTATGACACAATCGTTAATCGTCATAATGGCGAAATTTTGGTGGAGAGCTCTCAAGGTTGTGGCGCAGTATTTACTGTGAAATTGCCAATACAACACGACCCTATTAGTGCAATATATTAAATTTGCAGAATAACATATAAGAAGAATATAAGGCTAATGAAAAAAGGGGATCCACGTATGTAAGCGGATTCTCTTTTTCATTAGGTCTTATTAAGATTTCATTTTGTTGTTTATGGTGTAATAGAGGCTTTGATCAGACAAAGTTCCATGCCTTTTGCAACAACCTTACTGCGGCTATTTACACCTAATTTTCCAAAAAGATTATTCAAATGACTTTTTACTGTGCCAACCGTAATACTTAGTTCTATTGATATTTCTTCATTAGAGTATCCTTTTGCCAAATAAGAAAGAATTTCCGTTTCTTTGACTGTTAATGGGAAGTAAATACCATTAGAAATTTCTTTTGTAGACAATCGATTATTTTGAAGTTCGGAAATTACTTCCACTCCTACGAACTCGTTATAGGTGCGAATTGCTTCAAGGACTACTAGACGAATCGTTCTAGCAGGAGTTGGTTTTGTTAGGAAGGCAGTAATTTTACCTCGATTTACAGCATCAATAGCCATTTGAAGCTCGGCACATCCAGTGAGCATGACTCTTTGTATTCTACTATCAATCATGATCATTTTGGAAAAAAGTTCAATGCCATTCATGAAAGGCATTCGAAAATCTGATATTACTACTGCAAAAGGACCTTGATATTCAATGATTTTTAAGGCTTGAACAGGATCTGTGGTTGTTACTAGCGTAACGTGACTACGCAATATGCGGCGTATAGAAGCTAAATAACTTTCATCATCATCAACAAATAAAATTTTGCTAGGGTAATTATGCGTATTCATTTTTCCACCTCAGAACGTAGTGAGTGTGAGTAGTATTATTATTACTACTACTACTACAGAAGTTTCAATGTTTCCTCTATCTTTTTATATATTTTTGGCTATATACCGTAAATATGCTTAAAGCGCGAATTTAAAGGCTCTAAATCAGTTAAGAAAGATTTCTATGTCTATATCTATTGTTGGATGTTACTAACAATAGATTGCTATATGCTGAAGAGAGAATAACTACTTGACAGAGCAAGATATATTTTGCGGGAAAATGAAAGGTTACCTCTAGTACTGAAAATGTGATATCGCTTTCATCTATATTACATTCTGTAAGTGAAAAAATGAATTCAAACAAATTAAAGGAGTCTGGAAATGAAAGTTAAAAATATTCAAACGCGTTTATTACTTGTTTTATTGCCTCTTATTTTAGTAGTGTTAGGCGCACTATCTGGAGCCAGCTACTACCTGGCAAAACAGTCTCTGACAAAAAGTATTGATGAAATGGGTAGGGCGGTAGGGACTGATTATAGCAATCGGGTACAGGCGGATATGGAAAGGATGCTAACTCAACTAGATGATTTAGCTAGTATTCAGCGCATTCGTACAGGTACAGACAAGGTTCATATCAGCGAAGCTCTGGCAGAGATGCAGAAAAGGGTTGGCATTTTTGATGCTGTTATATTCATTTCTCCCGATGGTTCAGGGATTGCCAGTACAGGACAAACTGCTTCCTACGGTGAACGAGAATATTTTAAGAAAGTTCTGTCTACCAAGAAAGCCGTTATCTCAGATCCGCTAGTGTCTAAAACTACAGGAAATTTGGCTGTTGTGCTGGCGGTACCAGTTATGAATAATGGTCAGTTGACGGGAGTACTTATTGGAACTTTTTCCATGGAAAGAATGAGTAAGATGGTTAGCGATCTGAAGTTTTTGGATACAGGTTATGGTCAAGTGTCCGATAATTCAGGTATCATTATTGCCCATCCTAAACGACCTGATTTGGTAGGTAAGTTAAACTTAACTGAGAAGAAAATCAATCCCGAACTTAAGTTACAACAAAGCGAACTCGATGAACGTTTAAGCAATTTATTTAAGGTAGCAGCTCAAGAGGGGAAGCAGTCTAGGGGAGTATATAGTTTTGTTGACGGTATAGAGCGAGTTGCCGTAGCCACACCCATTAACTTGCCGGGTGATCAACGCTGGATCGTAATGGTAGCAGCACCTGAGGTGGAAGCCACCCGTGATGTAGATAGTTTGGCACGGACAATGATGATGATCTCTGTGGCATGTCTAATTATCGCAGTAATTGCTATTATAGTCTTCGCCAAGCAGTTTGTGAAACCCATTTTACTGATTCGTGATGAATGCCTGCTATTGGCTCAAGGGGACTTGCGAGAGAGTGAGAGGAAAGTCTTCTCTGAAGATGAAATTGGTCAACTGGCAAAAGGCTTCCGAGATATGAGAGCGAATCTACGAGATCTTATCGGAAAAGTGCACTCTCAATCCGAGCAATTGGCTGCTTCCAGTGAAGAATTGACAGCCAGTGCTGATCAATCTGCTCAGGCAGCTACTCAGGTTGCAATTTCAATCACCGATGTTGCAACAGGTGCAGAAGAACAATTGTCTGTAGCGAATGAAGCCTCTGCAGTTGTGGAACAAATGTCAGCAAGTATCCAACAGGCTGCGGCTACTACTAATGACGTAGCCGAACAATCTACACAGGCTGCTAGTAAGGCCAGCGAAGGTAATCGGTCCGTGAATAAAGCAGTCACTCAAATGATACAAATTGAGGAAACTGTCAATACTTCTGCCAAAGCAGTAGCAGAACTCGGTGAGCGCTCTAAGGAAATTGGTCAAATTGTTGCTACTATCTCAGGTATTGCAGGACAGACTAATTTATTGGCTCTGAATGCGGCGATTGAAGCTGCGCGTGCAGGTGAACAAGGGCGTGGTTTTGCAGTAGTGGCAGAAGAGGTTCGCAAATTAGCTGAACAGTCTCAGGAAGCAACGAAACAGATTGCCTCCTTGATCAGCGAAATTCAAGGGGGAACAGATAAAGCGGTATTAGCAATGGACGATGGTACTCGAGAAGTCAAATTGGGTGCAGAAGTCGTGAATGCAGCTGGACTAGCATTTCAGGAAATTGTAGTTCTGGTAAATCAAGTATCTGAACAGGTAAAAGGCATTTCCTTAACTATTGATCAAATGGCGGTTGGTAGTCAACAAATTGTAGGATATGTGAATCGGATTGACAATTTGAGTAAGAAAACAACAGCGGAAGCTCAGATGGTATCTGCGGCTACCGAAGAACAGTCCGCTTCCATGGAAGAAATTGCTTCTTCTAGCCAGAGTCTAGCAAATTTAGCGATGGATCTACAAGAGGCTGTCAGCAAATTTCGTGTCTGAGATGGGAGGTAAAAGTAGCCCATTCAGATAGGACGCTAATTGGCATAGAATGTTTTTGTTTTCCTCATATTCAAAATAAACTTGCAGATTTCAGTAGAGATAAAGGGAATCGGGGCAAAGAGAATGAATGCGAACAATTCTGTAGTGCCGGGTTCAATGGTTTTGAAAATAAGGTGGAGTGGACCATAGATGGACAACAATAGCAAGAGGAAAGATAGGCCTGCACCCAGATTGAGATAGGTATTGCTGAAGAAACCTAACTTGAATGTGGAATAATGCTCTGATCTGGCGGAATAAGCACAAATAATTTGACTTAAGATAAGCGTTACAAAGGCAAAGGTTCGACCTACTGCAAGATCATCATTATGGGTATGTAAACCGTATTGAAAGGCAGCTAGAACGGTAGCAGCCATTACGATACTTTGTACAGCAATCATGGTGATCATATTTTTGCTCAGCAGAGGTTCATTTGGAGCACGAGGCGGTGTCTCCATGATATTTGGTTCTTTCTTCTCGATTCCTAAAGCAAGAGCTGGAAATGCATCCGTTACTAGATTGATCCATAGAAGCTGTATCGGCAATAAGGGGATCGGCCAGCCCATTAACATGGCTAGGAAAATGACCAGTACTTCGGAAGCATTGCAGGATAAGAGGAAAAAAATAAACTTTTTTATATTGGCAAAGATGACCCTGCCTTCTTCAATTGCCGTGACGATGGTGGCGAAGTTGTCATCGGATACAATCATGTCAGCTGCTTCCTTTGTTACATCGGTGCCGGTAATACCCATTGCGATGCCAATGTGAGCCTTTTTTAGAGCTGGGGCATCATTTACGCCATCGCCAGTCATGGCTACGATTTCTCCATTTGTCCGCAGTGCGTCGATAATCGACATTTTATTTTCAGGAGAAACTCTGGCAAAAACAGTTACGTCTTTTACAGAGTTCTGTAATTGCTCTTTAGAAAGGCGATTTACGTCTTGACCAGCCAGCACTTGTTGTTCATTGGTGGCAATTCCTAAATCTTTAGCGATCGCCAATGCTGTTCCCGGATGGTCTCCTGTAATCATAATCGGGCGAATTCCAGCGGAAAGGCAAAGATTCACTGCCTCTTTTGCTTCCGGACGTGCCGGATCGATCATTCCTAACAAACCGATGAAGGTCATCTCTTGTTCAATAGAAGACGGATTGAGGTTATCTGGAACCTGATCAAACTCACGATAAGCGATTGCCAGCACACGCAGCGCTTGGGAACTCATATTCTGATTTCCTTCTTGGATGATTAGAGTATCTTCTTCTGTCATCGGGCGGGCAATACCATCAATTAGAATATTGGTGCAGTTCCTAAGCAGAATATCAGGAGCTCCTTTTGTGAAAGCGATGATTTGGTGATTCGTCATCCTATGGAAGGTCGTCATCATTTTTCGAGCAGAATCAAAAGGGATTTCTGCAATACGGGTATAGGGATTTAATTGCTCTTTTACCTTTCCACCTTTCGCAGCAACTGTCAGTAATGCTCCTTCCGTAGGATCGCCGATGATGGTCCAATTCTGGGTGTCCGATGATTCTTTTAACTGTGCATCGTTACAAAGTGCAGCGCCTAACAAAAGCAGATCAAGATCCTTTTCGGTATCGATGCCTGTTTTGGTTCCTTCTAATAGAAAATCTCCTTCAGGTTTATAGCCCTCGCCAGTAATTTCGAAGGATTTTTTACCAAGGGTCACTTTTACCACTGTCATTTGGTTCTGAGTTAATGTACCCGTTTTATCGGAACAAATAATGGTTGTACTGCCCAGGGTTTCCACAGCATGCAGCTTTTTGACGATTGCGTTCTTTTTTGCCATGCGCTGCATGCCCAATGCCAGAACAATCGTTACTACGGTAGGCAAGCCTTCTGGGATCGCTGCCACTGCAAGACTAATCGAAATCATCAGCATGGATTGTACAAGTTGAAAATCTAAACTGCCGGTTCGATAGCCATTATAGATACCGACTAAGAAGACCACAGCGCATATAGCTAGACCCAGGCCTCCTAAGAGCTTACCAAAGCCTTTAAGCTTTTTCTGTAATGGTGTGCTGTCTTCTTCTAAGGATTGGATCATGGCAGCGATTTTCCCAATTTCCGTTTCCATACCTGTTGTCACGACAATTCCTTTACCTCGTCCATAGGTAACGATGGTACTCATGAAACCGATGTTGTGGCGATCACCAAGAGGTGCATCTTTTTCAAGGGTTACATGGTCTTTTTCTACTGCGGCTGATTCACCAGTCAGAGAAGCTTCTTCTACTTTTAAGTTTGCTGTTTCAACAATACGTATGTCAGCAGGTATGTAATCTCCTGCTTCCAAGATGACAACATCACCGGGAATCAATTCACGAGATGGTATCATTACCAGGTTACCAGCTCGTATTGTTTTGGAAGATGGGGCGGACATTCTTTTTAATGCTTCCAATGCTTTTTCTGCTTTCGCTTCTTGGAAGACGCCTAGGGAAGCATTTAGAATTACAATGGCAATAATGACAAAGGCGTCAGTAATTTCACCGATAAAAACGGAAATGGCACTAGCTGCTAATAGGATTAGAACCAGGAAATCTTTAAACTGATTGAAAAATTTACGAAGAAGTGATTCTTTATCTTTTTCAGCTAGTTCATTAAAGCCATATTGTTTCTGCCTTAGGATTACTTCTTCAGGAAGCAGCCCATTTTGAATATCAGTACGTAAATCAGTAATGATTTGCTCAATCGGTAATTGGTGCCAAGATTTCATGTAACGTCCTCCCCTGTATTATGGTAAGCAATCGGTTTTATTTCTTTCTTATAGGATGATATATTAAATATATCAATATGCTGGATAATTATGCAAGAGAATAATTGTAAATAGGGTAGATAAGTGACTTTACTTTATTAAGAAGGTAGTAGAAAGGATATGTCGAACTAATGGATAAGAAAAATAATCATACGATATAGAGGAGAAGTGAGTATAATTTTGTAGAATAAGGTGGGGTAATATCATGCAAGGAACGGGATATCAATGGAATGAGCTAGATAGTGACTTTGCAGCTTTTCTATTAAAAACTCTGCCGTTAGCTCTAATGATAGTCAACGATGCAACAAAAATAGAGGTCATCAATGAGGCTGCCCAAAACATTTTTAATATTTCGAATGAAGAAGCCTACTTACAAAAGTGTGGAAATATACTAAAATGTATTAATGCGAATACTCCCGAAGGATGTGGAGAATGTATTGTTTGCAGGAAATGTATTTTACGAAAAAGCGTGCTTGAAGCCTTGAATGGCAAAGTGGTTTCTCGGAATAAAGGAACCTTTCATGTTCTTCATCAAGGTGAAGTTAAAGTATTGACCCTTTTAGTAACAGCTTCTCCTATCCATTATGAAAAGAATACTATGGTAATTGTGATTGCTGAGGATGTTTCCCTCATTACTCAACTGCAAGGGTTAATCCCTATTTGCTCAGTATGTCATCGTATTCATGATGAAAAAGGTGAGTGGATGGGATTGGAAGAGTATCTTATGAAAAATTCGGAAGCCGAATTAACGCATGATATTTGCCCGGTTTGTAGTGAAAAAATGCGTCTAAAACATACTTTAAGTAAATAAAGATAAAAAGATCGCTGTACCTGTTTGGACTATTTTAGCCATACAGCAGCGATCTTTTTATTTTTTACTCTTTTGTCAAAATGGATTGAGCAGGATTAACGATTTGAAGAGGTGTTTCGAAATAGTGACTGGTTCTAGGGAAGGCAATGCTTACATTTTCTTCTTCTAGTATTTTTAGGATTTGAAAATTTACATCTTGTTTGATATTTAAATATTCTTCCCAGATGGTAGTTTTTGTGAAGAAGTACATAAAGATATGTAAGCCGCTTTCACCAAATGAATCAAACTTTACAAAAATCGTCTTATTATCAATGGAAGGATGCTGTACAAGCATGTGCTGAATTTTTTCAATACACTTTTTGAGGGCATGACTTGGAGTATCGGATGTTACTCCAAGGTTAAAGGTAATCCTGCGCATTTCCCGTTTTGTAAAATTAATAATAGGAGCATTGATAAGATTGGAATTTGGAACGGTTACCAAAGCGTGCTCAAAGGTTCTAATTTTGGTGCTTCGAAAATTGATATCTTCTATGGTTCCTTCCAAATCGCTTGTTTTTATCCAGTCGCCAATGCTAAAGGGGCGATCTGCAATAATCACCATTCCTGAAAATATATTGGCTAGCAGATCTTTAGCTGCCAATGCAAACGCAAGCCCGCCTAAACCGAGACCTGCGATAAAACCATTAATGTCGTATCCCCAGTTACTGCAGATTGTTACAAAGGCAAGTGCCAGGATTAGAAAGCGGATCATTTTTGAGAAGAATGGAATCAAGATCTTATCAACGTTGATATCAAGAAGATTACCTAATTCTTCCACATTGCTTCCATAAAGCTTCACTAACGTATGTATGCCATGGGCCATAAAGAGAACAATGAAAGAACGTAACAGTTGATCCAATAAATGATCATAGGTAAGAGGAAAAACATTTCGTAATGCCAGATAGGTTCCTAATGCGACGATTGTATTTACTAAAGGACACCTAAATGCAGTTATTAAATATTCATTTGCAGTTGCTTTTGTGTTACAAATTTTTACTAGCAAATAAAGAATGTATTTTGTAAATTTATTTCTAAATAGCCAAAAAAATAAAAAAATGACTATTGATACTCCTAAACGATATCCGTGCTCATAACTAAAAGCAGTTTCGATTAGCTGATAATAATGTGTGGCAGTACTCCAAAAGCTATAATCCATATATCTACCCCCTGTTATAAAAAGTGATTCATTAGTCATTATTGTAATTCTTTTTGCTTCAGTCTGCAATGCATATGTAGCAGGAAGGTTCTGGAGTGTAACAAAGTTATGATTGCAAATCTGACAATGAGGGATGAATTATTTTATGGGAAGGCAGATGGATCGAATTGTTTAAGTGATAGCAATCTTTTATATAGTCGACGAAAGCTTGAACTGCAGAAAGGTTTAGGGATGAAGTGCGACATAACATCCATGTTCTTCGTAGAACAGGGGTATTATCACGCCAGTATAATTCTCGTGTAAAAAGTGAGGGCTGTTCCTTTAAGCCGATAGCTGGTAAGATCGCCCATCCCAGGTTGTGGAGAACCATTTGCCGGCAGGTATCCATACTATCGACTTCCATCGTTATTTTTGATGGGCAAGGATATGATTCACGCCACCAATTATGGACCATATCTTTTAGCGCAGAATCTGTTCCATAATGAATGCGGGGAAGATAGGGTAAATCCTTAAAATCAACTGGCTGGCAGGCAGCAAGACAAAGTGGTTCCTCACTCAGCATGTATTTTTCTTCCGGCCAGAAACGGTCGCCCCGTAAAATGGCAATCGTCGTTTCTTCTTTTTGCAGTAATGTATACATTTTAGAACTTAAGCCTGTTTTTACTGATATCTCGACATTGGGATAGAGAGTAAGGAACCCTTTGAGTATGGAAGGGAGTTCACAATGAGCAAAAACGGAAGAAGTTCCGATGCGTAAAGAGCCTTGTACCGAATTTTTCATATTATGGATACGCTCTCGAATGGTTGTCAACTTGGTGAGTGTCTCTAAGGCATAGGCCAGTAATTCTTCACCTTGAGGGGTAAAGACGATCCCTGTAGTATTGCGTACAACAATTTGAGCTTTAAATTCTTTTTCAAGATTCTTTAGACGATAACTGAGAGCTGGCTGAGAAATATATAGACGTTCAGCTGCTTTAGTAATGTTTTTTTCTTCAGAGATAATTTTTAAAATGATGCAATCTTTATCATCCATTGTATTTCCTCACTTCAAGTAGCCATAAAAATATTTTATGGATTTTATAAAATATCGATATTTTATTTATTGAGTTTATTATAGTACAATTCAATTGAAATAGAAAGATTCTGAAGATAACAACAATAAATCATCTTTTGAAAATGCGTTGGAGGTATTGTATGTTACAAATTATTCAGCCAAGTCAAGCTGGCACAGTTGAGTCAAATGACATTTTAATCATTCTTACGCCTGTCTCAGCAGATAAAGGAATTCATGTTGAGCTGACCAGCCCTGTACTAAAAAAGTATGGCCGCCAAATCAAAAATGTGATTCAGAAGGTTTTACATGAACAAGGTATTGATGCTGTCCATGTATCAGCTAATGATAGAGGTGCTTTAGATTGTACAATTCGGGCTCGTATGATGACGGCAATTGAAAGAGCAACAGGAGAGGAGGTACAAATATGAAATTACGCAGAACCATGATGTTCGTACCCGGAAATAACCCAGGAATGCTAATCAATGCGGGAATTTATGGCGCGGATACCATTATCTTTGATTTGGAGGATTCTGTAGCCCTTAGCGAAAAGGATGCGGCTCGTCATTTAGTCTATAACGCCATGAAATCCATCAAATATTCTTGCGAAGTCGCAGTACGCATTAATCATATCAGCACTCCTTTTGGCTATAAAGATTTAGAAACCATTTTAGCCGTAAAACCCGATCTCATTCGCCTGCCTAAAGCAGAAACGGCTGCTGACATTGAAGAAATTGATGAGATCATTACCGCTGCTGAAATAAAACATGGATTTCGTCCTGGCAGCATTAACATGATGGCTGCCATTGAAACAGCAAAGGGGATCCGCAATGCGTATTCCATTGCTGCAGCAAGCCCACGAATGGTAGCACTTGCTATCGGTGGGGAAGATTACTTAGCGGATCTGCAAACATCTCGAACCAAAGATGGTAAAGAATTTTTTGCAGGTAGAGGACAATTGATCTTGGCAGCTAGAGAAGCAGGGATTCATGCCATTGACACTGTATTTGGTGATGTCAATAATGAAGAAGACTTTATTGCCGAAACCACCCGTATTAAAGAAATGGGCTTTGATGGAAAGTCCGTAGTCAATCCACGACAAATAAACATCGTGCATGAAATCTACACACCAACGGAAAAAGAAATTGACCATGCCCAAAGAGTCATTGCAGCCTATGAAGAATCATTAGCCCGTAAATCGGGTGTTGTATCCTTAAATGGAAAAATGATTGATATCCCAGTTGTAAAGAGGGCGCAAAGAACTCTGGCATATGCCAATGCAGTTGGCAAGAATGAAAGGGGGACAACATTGTGATCAATGGAGTCGGCAGAGACATACCAGAAAAAATAGCAGGAATTAAAAATGTAGCGCCTTATGTTGATCCTTTTTCTAACGTGCCAATCGGTCAAATCACAGGTCCTAAGATTGTTGCCAATAAACCACGATCCGAAAAAGTCCTTCAGTCCATTGAACAAGCGATTGATGCAGTGGGGCTAAAAGATGGCATGACCATTTCCTTTCATCATCATTTCCGAAATGGAGATTATGTTTTAAACATGGTGATAGCTGCTATTGCTAAAAAAGGCATTAAAGGTTTGACACTGGCACCCAGCTCACTTAATACCATTAATGAAGAAATCATTCCTTATATTGAGCAGGGTGTGATTACTGCTGTAGAAACCAGTGGTGCCCGGGGAAAACTAGGGCAGCTTTTGACCAGTGGCAAACTATCCAAACCAACTATTATTCGTTCTCACGGTGGACGGGCCAGAGCCATTGAATGTGGTGAACTACACATTGATGTTGCTTTTATTGGGGCACCTGCCTGTGATACCTATGGTAATATCAATGGCGTGGAAGGAAAATCAGCATGCGGATCTTTGGGATATGCAATGGTAGATGCAGCTTATGCGGATAAAGTAGTGGCTATAACCGATCATTTAGTGCCTTATCCTCTTTTTCCCATCAGCATTCTACAAACGCAAGTGGATTATATTGTGCCAGTAGAAGCCATTGGTGATCCAAAAGGGATTGCATCTGGAGCACTACGGATTAGTAAAGATCCCCGGGAATTACTCATTGCCCAATATGCTACAACAGCAATCGAATACTCCGGATATTTTAAACAAGACTATTCCATCCAATTAGGCAGCGGGGGAGCATCCTTAGCAGCCGCTCGTTTCTTGAAAGAAAAAATGAAAAAGCAAGGCATCACAGCCAGTTTTGGTTTAGGTGGTGTAACGGCACCCTTTATTGAAATGTTGGAAGAGGGACTCATTAAGGCCGTATATGATGTACAAGATTTTGACATTCCTTCCATAGAATCAATAAAGAAAAATAGAAATCATCAGGAGATGTCAGCCTCTTTTTATGCCAATCCTCATAATCGAGGACCGATTGTAAACCAGCTTGACGTAGTGATTTTAAGTGCTACGGAAGTGGATGTGGATTTTAATGTCAATGTAATTACGGACTCCAACGGTGTGATTATGGGAGCTGTCGGCGGTCATCAAGATACGGCGGCAGGTGCTGCGTTGTCGATTGTAGTGGCACCACTTTTGCGCGGTCGTTTGCCGATGGTGATGGATCAAGTACATACGGTTTGTACTCCTGGAGCAACGGTGGATATCATTGTTACGGAGCGGGGAGTCGCTATTAACCCTCAGCGTAAAGAGTTAATTAAAAACCTAAAGGCAGCAAATCTTCCTATCATGGATATTGAAGAATTAAGAGATCTTGCTTATGAATTTGCCGGAAAACCGGATCCGATTCAAGTGAGTGATAAAATAGCTGCGGTGGTTGAATATCGGGATGGAACTTTGATTGATGTGATTCGAACAACGGTATAAATAAAGTAAAATAAAAAGTGCAAAGTATATACTTTTTATGTACTAAAAGACTACAGATTGAAAGAGGAGTTATTGTATGGTGGAACTATTAGATCAGGGGATTTATCTTTTAAAAGGTCAGGTGATTTTAAAAGATGCCGATAAATTAGGGTTAGGGGAAATTAATAATCGCTTGGCTTATGAAGGGCTGGAACCATTGCTGGAAGCTAGCATAGAGCAAGAACGAGCTCGCGCAGGTACCATTGCTTTTCAAATTCTAGATGATCACAATCGGGCCGAGGATAAAAAAAACTTAAGACTGCGGTTTGATGCGCTAGCTTCTCACGATATTACCTATGTGGGAATTATTCAGACTGCTTGTGCCAGCGGTTTAAAAGAATTTCCTGTTCCTTATGTACTGACAAATTGCCATAATAGCCTTTGTGCCGTTGGGGGAACCATTAACGAAGATGATCATGTTTTCGGGTTTTCTGCAGCTCGTAAGTATGGCGGGATCTTCGTTCCTACACATCAAGCGGTCATTCATCAGTATATGCGTGAGATGATGGCTGGTTGTGGCAGAATGATTCTCGGTTCTGACAGTCATACCCGTTATGGTGCATTGGGAACGATGGCAATTGGGGAAGGCGGCGGGGAGGACGATGGGCTCCTCGTCTTCGCCGTCATAGGTGTCCTTGAAGTCGATGGCATTCTCGCCGATGCCTTCGAGCAGGCGCGTCGCCACGTCGGTCATGCGCGATTCGGTATAGCGCATGGCGGCGGCGTTATCGCCGTCGATA
>ENA-OFCE01000938-OFCE01000938.1-metagenomes-genome-assembly--contig:-NODE-938-length-16713-cov-6.077260_pt1 | contig 16713 bp, 18 predicted proteins | sample MGYA00153388_OFCE01 | MGnify analysis MGYA00153388
TCAACTATCAACTATCAACTATCAACTATCAACTATCAACTATCAACTATCAACTGCTTCCGGGCGATACACATCATCGACTGTGGTGGTTGAGGCGCACTAGCACCACACAAGATCTGAATCAGGGTATCTGTACAACCCAATTTACCCTGTGCCCCTCGGAATAACTCATCACCAACATTGTGATAGTGAGGATAAAGTTCGATCGAAAAACCCAGCGGCTCCAAAGTAGCTAAATAAAGTTCTAGCGTAACGCCATCCCCTGGTTTACAGTTATGGATTTCTGTCGCCAATCTCAAGGCTTGCTCTTGGGGAGATTTATATACTTTACCTCGTCCTGGCAACCAATACATCGGAAATCTCGCTCGTGTCTTGAGTACTAATAATGCTAGACCTCGATAAGTCTGTATTTGAGATAAAGGATCTTCATCAGTAATCAAAACACCACCAGGACGCACTAACCGAGCTGCTTGGGCTAAGACTCTAGCCATATCATCACAATGGTGTAATGCAGCATTGAGTGTCACGATATCGGCAAAACCATCGATGAATGGAAGGTGATGAGCATCGGCTAATAGTGGTGTATATCCCTGCTGTGTCGCATGGACTAATGCCCCGTGACTGATATCTACGCCAAAGATAGTCCGTGGCGATCCGCCCACGGCTGCATACAGATTGCCTAGACCACAGCCGATATCGACGACAATTTTGGCATCCCAATCGCCAATTGCAGCTTGCCAGCGGTTGCTAAATGCCTGACTACTATTTTCTAATTTAAAGTATTTTTCACCGAATTCTGGATCGCCAAAAAAGCTGGCATTAGCCTGCATTCCTACAGTCCAATTGGGAATTTTACAATTCGGAATTGCTTGGTGCCAGTCGATTTGGGCATCGGCTCTAAGGTATTGTGATAAAGCTGAACAGTCGATCGCATTTAGTACCATACTACTTAATTAATAATGTTGTAGAAATTGGTCTGAATTTTGCCGAGCCGATGCTGTCAAATGGTGGTGTCTAAGAATAGGCAGACGGTAACTTAAAAAAACAGATGCTCGGTAGGTCGTTGATAGTCGCCTTCGATCTTACTACACTTGACACAAGCATACTTTAAACACATCGTTATTACTGTAATATCCGGTAATAATTTTTAGTTGTTACTGATATTGAGGTAGGCTAACTGGCTGAAAATACTTATCCCTACTCTGATTCCCTCATGGCGATGCCCCGTAGAACAATCGTTTAGTCTCAGTTTTCGGAGACTTTTTGGTCTTTTGCGGAAGATCGACTAGTTCGATCGAGCATCCACAAAAGATATAATGACACTCGATCGATCTATGAATAGTTATGACTAAATATGTGCTGTGGGGTAGTTACTGTGAGGATGTCGTCAACAAACGCGCACCATATCGGGAGTCACATTTAGCTGGATTAGCACAGCAAAAAGCCGATGGTATCCTAGTAACGATCGGTCCAACTCAAGATCTCACCAAAGTCTTCGGTATTTATGAAGCTAATGACCAACAACAAGTTTGCCACCTAATTGAAGCCGACCCTTACTGGGTAAACGGCATTTGGACAGAATATCAGGTTAAAGAGTGGATTCAAGCAATCTAGTCAAGTTGACAGCGATGCGATCTAATTCTCATTCCTGAGGGAACATTTCTCACAATATTCGATCGATCTGCATAGATCTCCATAAGTGCGATGAGACTTGGGTACTATAGATAAGCAGCACAGCGTTGCTGATTTGAGGGATGATTTCCTGTTTTGCCACAAAATTACCTCTTCCTTTTGCTGCTAGCTATTTCATCCTCCGATTCAGCAAAGTCGTGCCGCACTGATGGTCACTTAACTACAGAAATAGCTGACTGCGATCGATCGATTGATATAATCGCATTAAATATATTAAATTTTACGGAAAAAGCACTACCATGACTATTCGCCGTCAGTATAGTTTGCCAAACTGTACCCTAATTTTAGACGGGTTGAGTGATGGCACATCCACCACTGGTATCCCCGATTCGCGCCCCTTGATGTCCAGTTTATTTAATGCTGAGTGTCACTTTGTGGGGTGCGAACAGCCGCTATTTGGCGGACGAGATTTTCTCACTAGTTTAGTTACAACAGTCAGTGACTATGCTCAAGAATTTTTGAGTGGTATCCCCCACCCCCTACAGCCTCAGACAGCCCCTAACTTAGTATCTCTAGTCAAAGGCGATCGAGAGCATATCCATCGCCTCCAGGCGACACTAGAGTCTCATGGCAATCAAATCGGAGCGATGAAAGTAGGCTCCACGATCGCACCTCAACCGGATCGCAGCAACCAAGTTGGTGTGCTGGAATCCAACTCGATTAATCAGCCTACTCAAGTCGATTTATCAACGATTCAGCTATTCGATCTCCTCGAAGCGATCGATCAATTTCTCGCAGATCGACGCACTTTGCCGGATATCATGGTGCCACTCCAGCCAATAAGTAAATCCATCGCCCAACCGATTTCCGCACAGGCTGTCCCGGCTGGCTTAGGATTAGCGAGTTTAGTTGTTGCCAGTCTGATCGGCTATGCACTACCCGCCCCCCAAGTAGTGCCCCCCAAATCCCTGACTGCGCCTGTAGTTGCACCCAATACATCACCAGCAAGTGGCACCCAACCATCAAGTGCGCCCCGGCCTACTAGTGCTCTACCTCGTCAGAGTGGTAGAGTTATGGCAGCTACCCAAATCGGCTTCCTCGAACGCAAACCCCGACTCAACCAAAATTGGCAGGAACACAGTCAAATTAAACAACCTGTCAATTTTCAACTCAACGTCAATCGAGCTAGTCAGATTGTCAGTTATCGACCGATCGAGAAGACAAATGTATCCCCGTTGAGCTTCCCTCTTTTAGCCAAATCGACTCAGAGCAGCAACCCCGATTCTCGTTCCGTAAGCGCAAAGCGCGAAGCCTCTCGTTCGCGGAGCGTCTCGGAGAGAAGAGAAGCGTCTCGTTCCGAGAAGAGGCTACGCCAACGAGCGATCGGTAACTCTAGTGTAGTATTTAATTCCCCAATATTCAGCTCAAGCGGCAATTTCTCAAGCTCCCGTAATATTTCAACCCGATCGGAAAATTCTAGTCACACCGAAATAAAGCAAACGTAAGATGTAGATATATTAGTAGATCTGCGGTTGACAGCCCTGGCAGCGATTGACCAAAATAGTAGTATATGAGCAAACTTACTCCACCGATCGATAACTTGCGACCGAGAGCTTGGCAGTTATTACCTTATACCTTGCTGGGTACGATTTTGTTCGCCTGGGTGTCTAGTGCCCATCTCAATCCCTATTTCTCTGCCTATTTAGTCCTCCTCGCAGCGCAATTGGGTACTGTCGGGATTTACTTGCTCATGAGGCGGCTAAAATCGAGAAACCGTCAGAATTTATAGCTAGTTAATGTCCTATCCACGGAGCAAATGACTGATGAGAAATCGAACGGCAGCACTATTGATTTGTTTTTTTGGGGGCGCATTTGGTATTCATAAATTTTATTTGGGGAGAAATGTTCAAGGCATACTATATCTACTTTTTTCTTTCACTTTCATACCTGGTATAATTGCCTTCTTTGAATTTTTAGGGCTATGCTTTATGTCCGATCGAGAATTTGATGCTAGGTTTAACTATATCAGTCCCGAACTAGATCGTGTTTCGAGTTATCCAGTTGTACCACCTAGCAGATCGACGAAAGATGCTACATCTACTTTATACGAACTCAAAAAGTTATATGAAGATGGAATTATTACTGCCGAAGAATATGAAGTCAAACGTCGAAAAATGTTGGACGATATTTAGTTGACAGTTATTTGTTTGGATAACAAGAAAATTAAATTCTAGCTCGTGGTTAATAATTCAATATCCGAACAGCTTGCTATGTAAGATAGTAATCGAATCTATGTCTAGTGCATTAAAACGAATCCCTGAATGGGTTTGGTGGTCATTATTTCCGGTGTTTGGGGGTCTGACGATAGCTTATGCTGGTTATTTAACTAAAACTAAAAACTGGTTGCAAATTGGTGGCGGAATGAGTGCTATTGCTCTATTAGCTGCACTTTCTGGTAATTCATGGCTGGTAAATCTGGTATATCTGGCGGTACCGATTCAATTTGCGATAGCGATGAATATTAAAAACTCTTATTTGATTAAAAGTGCACCGAGAGGGACCATTTTACCAACAGATCGACAGACAGCTCAATTAATTGCTAGTGTCAGAGGTAAAGTCGATCTTAATAAATGCTCTAAAGACGATTTGGTACAGATCTTGGGACTACCGATCGTTTACGCTAATAATATTGAATTAATTAAAGCTGAAGGGTATATGTTTACCCATCTAGAAGAGCTAACCGAACTCGCAGATGTGCCTGAAAAATCCTGTCAAACGATCGAGCCAATGGTTGCTTTCAACTATTATGAAAAATCAGCCGATCCGATTGATTGGCAACGGTTGAATGTTTTGCCTCTATCCGAACTAGTAGAATTGGGACTCGATCGAAATAGTGCCGCTATTATCTGCACCGAGCGTCAATTGCATGGTGCCTACCGCTCCCTAGTTGAAGTCAAACGGCGGACTGGATTACCAATTAATCTCTACAAACACCTAATTTAATAATTCTCATCCAATCCAAAAAAGCTCCAGCCTACAATGAGTTTGGAGCTTTTTTGTTAGTTACGGAGAAGGTGGGATTCGAACCCACGGTAAGTTGCCCTACACAGCATTTCCAGTGCTGCGCCATCGACCACTCGGCCACTTCTCCACGCAATTATTGTGCGGATTTTGCCGCTTACCTAGCATACCCTAGACTTTTAGTAACTGTCAACTGATAATGAATAGTATCTAGAGGATTTACAGATGATGCTCGATCTTGAACATCTGGTCAATTCGCAACACCAGCCCCTAGTGATGAAGCATGACTCGCAACTATACTATCAAAATTTACAATCGGAAGACTGATACATACCATCAAGTCACCGTTCCTAGCGATCGATACATCCTCACCAGTGCCGAAGAATGCGGCTTAGAACTCCCCTTCTCCTGTCGCAATGGTGCCTGTACTGCTTGTGCTGTGCGAGTGATATCTGGAGACTTATATCAACCAGAGGCGATGGGATTGTCTCCCCAGTTGCAAAGTCAAGGTTATGCACTACTCTGTGTCAGCTATGCTTGTTCCGATCTAGAAGTCGAAACCCAAGATGAGGATGAAGTCTACCAACTTCAGTTCGGACAATACTTTGGCAAGGGCAAGGTTAAATATGGGTTGGCTTTGGATGAAGAATAAATCAGTTAATAGTGGGATTTTTAAGACATGGTTGAGATGAATGATGAGTTGTCGATTGGGTTGTAAGTCGTTGCTGATTGGATTGGTTTTAGTAGCTGGCTGTCAAGCATCGCCACCAAAATATCCAACGGTGCAGATTAGTCGCGTTACTAGCGGACAATCTGTAGAGTGGATCGACAACTCCCAAAAACCCCCAGTAATTCAGCAAGGAAGATTGATCGGGATCGATGCTCCAGATCTGGCTCAAGAACCGTGGGGAAAGCAAGCAAAGCAACGATTGGAGGAACTAATCCTGCCAGGTAAAGGCAATGTCAGCATTGAATTTGAGGATACAAATCCAGATAAATACGGACGAAAGTTTGTATATTTATGGCAAGATGGTCGTTTGCTCAATGAGCAATTACTCAAAGATGGTTATGTTTTGGCAAGTATGAGAACTCCAACATCTAGTCTCAATCCAAGTGGTACCAAGTATCGCGAACGCTTTATTCATGGCAGTCAGTATGCACGACTAATGGGACAAGGGATCTGGAATCCCGAACATCCCATGCGGATGAGTCCATCTGAATTTCGGAAAGAAGAGCGATAACAGTTGAGAGTTGAGAGTTGACAGTTGACAGCGAAGTAGGATGGGCAGTGGTTTGGTAGGATGGGCAGTGCCCATCAGCTAGGTTCTGGGCATAATGTAAATAATTATGCGGAACCTACTTAGTAATGTAGGCGTTGTCTACGAGCTAAATTTCAGGCGATGTGAATATTATAGTTAGAGGCTGACTATTAATGAGAACAATTGGCTTACCTACATGTTTGCGAAATCCCACTTTTCGACAGCTTTATATTGCCCAGACGATTAGTTTATTTGGGGATGCTTTGACTTGGTTGGGTTTGGCATTACTGGCTTTTGAATTAGCTGGTAAGTCTGCTCCAATCGTCCTCGCAGGTGCCTTGACGTTGAGAGTGACAGCGTTTACAGTACTATCACCATTGGCAGGTGCGATCGCTGACAGGTTCGATCGCCAGCCGATTTTGATGATTACTCATCTAGGGCGAATGCTGCTAGTTTGCTTATTGCCTTTCGTGCAGAGTATCTGGCAAATCTACGCCCTAGTGTTGGGGTTAAATATTCTCAATGCCTTTTTTGCGCCAACATATCAGGCAACGATTCCGTTAGTAACTGGCGGTGAGGACTATCGTCAAGCGATCGCCCTATCTGGTACCACTTATCAAATTTTGGGCGTGTTTGGGCCAGGTATTGCGGGGGTGCTGGCACTATTTATCGGTGCTAGAGATTTATTTTTCTGGGATGGGTTGAGCTTTCTGATTGCCGCGATGCTGATTGCTACCTTACCTAGCAACTTACGCTCGGATGTGGCGGAACCTGGAAATCGCTCGGTAGGGCAGATTTGGGCGGATATTCAGGCGGGAACGTCGAAGCTGTGGACTGATGCACCGATTCGGTATGGTTTGATGATGCAGCTAGTCGCATCGATTGCTGGTGCCCAGATTTTGGTAAATACAGTCAGCTATGTCCAGGGGACGCTCCATCAGACAGCGGTACAATATGGCTGGGTGATGATGGGCTTTGGTTTGGGTGCTACCTGTGGCGCGATGGCGATCGGGATTTTTCCGCAGTATCGATCGAAAATCAGCACGCTCCTGGGTGGGGGTGTATTAATTACCGCTTCATTACTCGGTGCCAATTATGTCGGATTGGCTCCGCTGATCTTATTGTGGGCGATCGCGGGATTCGGGCAAAGTTTAATTAATCTATCGCTGCAAACATTAATTGCCGATCGTACCCCGACAAATATGCAGGGGCGTGTTTATGGGGCGCATTTCGCTTGGAGCCATCTGTGGTGGGCGGGAGCCTATCCATTAGCTGGATGGCTGGGGACAACTTTTGCAGATCGAACTTTTCTGTACGGTAGTTTGATGGGATTAGCGTTATTATTTGTCGTGCATCTGTTTTTATCGCCCGATCGATTTAGCCATACTCATTCAGAATTCTCGCACATTCATCCTCACGACCACGATTTCCAACACCATCACGAACATCTAACTGGAGTTGAGATCGACGGATCGACACATCAACACCCACATGTTCATTCACAATTAAGTCATAGCCATTCCTATACCGATATCAGTCACGAGCATCCAGGATCGACACATCATCATTAAATATCTGTAGAGGTTAGTTTCTCTCCCCAACCTCCACACCCTATTCCCTATTCCTATCCCCTATCCCCTATGGAAGACACTCAACAAATTATCATCCGACTAGAAGATGTTAACAAAACTTACGGTATCGCCGACACCTTAGTAAAAGCATTGGATGGTGTCAATTTGACGATCGCCGAAGGTGAATATTGCTCGATCATGGGGCCATCTGGTTCCGGTAAATCCTCGGCGATGAATATTATCGGTTGTCTCGATCAGCCTACCAGCGGACATTACTATCTCGACAAATTAGATGTATCTACCGTTCCTGATGCTGACTTAGCCAAAATTCGCAACCGCAAACTCGGTTTTATCTTTCAACAATTCCACCTCTTACCCCAACTTACAGCTCTAGATAATGTGATGCTGCCGATGATCTATGGGGGACTGGCTCAAAGCGAACGCAAAGAACGCGCGGTGGTGGCGTTGCAAAAAGTGGGATTGAGTAATCGGATGGCAAATCGTCCCAATCAACTCTCAGGAGGGCAGCAGCAGCGGGTGGCGATCGCTAGAGCCATTGTGGGCGAACCGCGCGTATTACTCGCTGACGAGCCTACAGGTGCCTTAGATTCGCGGACTACTCAGGAGGTAATGGATATTTTTACCCAGCTTAATGAGTCGGGAATTACGATCGTCATGGTGACTCACGAACCCGATGTAGCGAAACAAACCAGACGGATTGTTTGGTTTAGAGATGGGCAAGTAATTCATTCTCATCTGACACCGAGTGATATTTATCGCGTGGCGATGGCGGGGTAGATAGTTGATAGTTGATAGTTGATAGTTGATAGTTGATAGTTGATAGTTGATAGTTGTAATCCTCATTCCTCAGTGGCTGCGTAGTCCCGTTACCCCACCCCAGCCCTCCCCTTATAAAGGGGCGGGAGCAAAAGCCCCCCTGCTTGGTGCGCTACATCGGGGAACCCGAACAGTACGCACATCCGCGCATATTCGGGGGGGTTGGGGGGGTAAACCAACCTAAAACGAAGTCTACCCTTAACTAGAACTAACGTTAATTACGATCGACTTCCTCCTGATTTTCGGCAATTTCAGACACTTCGACTAAGACTTTATCGACTCTTTTTCCATCCATATCGATGATTTCAAATCTTAGTTTTCGCCATTCAAAGTATTCGCCAGAAATGGGAATCTTACCTAACTGCATGATCGCAAATCCGCCGAGCGTGTGGTAGTTGCCGCGATCGATCGCATTTTCGGGAATATCAAATTGTTCGAGTAATTCTTCGATCGATAACATCCCATCCAATAACCATGAACCATCCTCGCGCTGAATAATTTGGGGTTCTTCTGGATCTTCATTAAAATCGGTAATATCACCAAAAATCTCTTCAAACATATCGTGCATAGTGACTAAACCCTGAATCACACCATATTCATCCACCACCATCGCGATATGGGTGCCAAATTTCTTAAATTGCTCCAGTACTTTCAACCCGCGCGTACTTTCGGGGATAAAGAGTGGTTGACTCAGGGATGCCGTAAGGTTGATTTCTTCACCTTTGAGAGTTTGAGAGAGTAAATCGGCGACATGAATTACGCCCAAAACTCGATCGAGTTCGCCTTCACATACAGGTAATCTCGAATAATCACTATCGATAATTTTGTCACGGGTAATCTCTATCCGATCGTTGATATCAATCCAAGTAATATCTGGGCGGGGAGTCATCAGTGCACCGATTTTGAGATCGCCTAAACTCAATACCCCTTGAACCATATCCTGCTCGGACTCTTCAAACATCCCCGTCTCAGTACCCTGTTCGATCATCACCTTGATTTCTTCTTCTGTTACTTCTGGCTGATTGGAGCGTTTGATGCCCAATAGCTTGACGACAAAATTGGTAGAACGACTCAGCAGAAAGATCAAAGGTGTCGATACCCGTGCTAGAAAATCGATCGGTTTAGCAAAAAAACTGGCGATTTTTTCGGGACTATTGAGGGCGATCTGTTTGGGTACCAATTCAGCGATCACGATCGTCAGATAAGTAATTATCGCAATTGCCAGAATTGAGGCAATCGGTTCGCTATATTGGCGCGGTAATACTAGTTCCAGTTGTGGTGCCAGTAGCCTGGAAATGGCACTCTCTCCCCGTGCACCAGATAGGATCGCCATCAAGGTAATCCCAACTTGAACTGTCGGCAAAAATCGATCGGGTGTCATTGCCAAGCCTAACGCGACTCTAGCACGTCGATCGCCTTGATTTGCCAGTTGTTGCAATCTAACTTTTCGGGCTGAGACGATCGCCATCTCCGACATCACAAATACACCGTTAAGTAATATCAGGACGAAAACTAGCACTAATTCCGCAGTTAGGGACATGAAACCAAGAATGAAGGATTGTCTTAAATACTGTCTCCAGTGTAGCTGCTCAGTGACTAGGATCTGAGCTACTTAGGTGCGAGCTTCTATTTACCCCAAATTCTCTCGGCTACCGCCCGCACCGCAAATTGAGGTAAAGCTAAGGCTCTCCGCCAGCGGCTGGGTTCTTGAGCGATCCGATACATCCATTCTAGATCCAGATTGCGGATATATTGCGGTGCGCGATTTTTCGATCCAGACCACACATCAAAACTTCCGCCCACACCAATCCAGATTGCCTGGGGACATAGATGAAAATTATCCCGAATCCAAATTTCTTGTCGAGGCATTCCCAAAGCTACCAGAATGATTTTCGGCTGAGTAGTCTGAATCTGGTGTAACAATTGAGTCTGCTGTTGGCTGTCAATATAACCGTGCTCGATCCCGACAATATTTAAATTTGGTAACTCAGTTTGCCACTTTTGAGCTGCTCGATCGACTATCTCCGGCTTACCGCCATAGAAAAAAACCGAGTAGTTGTGCTCTGGCTGTGCCGCCAAGCGGAGCAAATCTGCCCCCAGATCGATACCTGCGTATCGAGGCTGCTCGACACCATGTAATCGCAACGCCATAATAATCCCCGAGCCATCTGGAGTCACTAAGTCAGCGGTGCCAATGATGTGAGCTAGTTCGGGATTGTGACTTGCCTGGATGATGATTTCGGCATTCATCGTCACGACATGGGTGCCAATCCCTTGTTGGAGTCGATCGATCAGCCATGAGGTGTAGTCAGTAGCTAGATGTACTGGTTGACCCAAAATTTTGAATTGTGGTAGAGGTATAGAAGGACGGGGCATGGAATTAGCAGAGTGGTTTAAAGATGTATTCATCATTAATTGTTATCGATCTATTGAATATCGTTGAGTTGAGCGAGCAACCACTCATCTATTGGTTGTCCATCCTTGCGCTGTAACTCGATGACGATCGTCATCACAGATCTAGAACCCACAGGTGCAGGTTGTTTATTAAAAATAATATTGTAGTCAGCCGGATTTTCATTTCGCTGTTTGAGCCAGTCCTCTACTTTAGTTTTCGCAAATAAAGATTGACCACTTTCATACATGCGATTAATTTGAAGTTGGATGCTATGAGGATTGTGTTGTGCCATTTAACTAGGGGATCGGGGATAAGGTTTAGGTTTTGGGGTGAGGATAAAGTGACTGAGATCGTGGATGATTATGTTACCACTACACTAAAATAATTACAGATTCCATAACTTAATTTTACCTATTATCATCCCGATCGATGTTATTTATTGTATTTGTTTGCTGTTTAGCTCTCTATGTTGCTTGTAATCTAGGGGCTAATGATGTTGCCAACTCAATGGGCACATCTGTTGGCTCCAAAGCGATTACGCTCAAACAAGCGATCGTCATTGCTGGAGTTCTAGAATTTACAGGTGCGGTATTATTTGGGCGACAGGTATCTTCGACTTTAGCTACTAGTATCGCCAACCCCGATCTGTTTGCCAGTCAGCCGCATACGCTGTTACTGGGGATGATTGCGGTGTTAATTAGCTGTGGATTGTGGCTCCAAATTGCGACTGCCAAAAATTTGCCTGTAGCTTCTTCTCATGCGGTGGTAGGTGCGATCGCGGGATTTAGTTGGGTAGCCGCAGGTACTCAAGCTGTAGAATGGTCAGCACTGGGGACGATTTCGCTAGCATGGGTACTTACGCCGATCGTCAGCGGGACGGTAGCTGCGAGTTTTTATCTACTAATTAAACGCTGGATTCTAGAACCAGAGCAACCACTGATTCAACTCGCACAATGGATACCGTGGTTATCATTGATTCTTGTCAGTGTATTTGGTGTGATTGTGTTACCCACTGTTGTGGAAACATTGCCGTCGGACTTTTTGCCCAATGTTCCCCGTCATGATTTTTCCCTGGGTTTAGGTGGGATTGCCGCGCTCTCGATTACGCTCTTAGGCTGGCGACGACTGAGGAATGAGATGACTGTGAAGTCCGCAGAAGTCCAAGCAGTTGTCGAGCGTCAATTAGCAAGATTTCAATTGCTTAGTGCTTGCTGTGTGGCATTTGCTCACGGTTCCAACGATGTGGGCAATGCGATCGCGCCATTAGCCACCATCCTGTATATTCAACGTACTGGTACCGTCCCCCAATCCAGTCTAGAAATCCCCTTGTGGGTGCTGGTACTCGGCGGAGTCGGAATTGTTGTCGGTTTAGCCATTTGGGGCAAACAAGTCATTGCTACCATTGGTGAAGGGATTATCAAGCTCGAACCGAGTAGCGGATTTGCCGCAGAACTCGCCACCGCAGCCACGGTTTTGATTGCTTCGAGTCAGGGGCTACCCGTCTCCACTTCTCATGCTTTAGTGGGTGCTGTCGTTGGAGTAGGTGCGGTAAAAAATTGGCGATCGCTCAGTCTCGATACGCTCAAATCGATCGGGTTAGCTTGGATTGTCACAATTCCGATCGCGACTGCTCTAAGTGCGGGAATATTCATCGTACTGAGATCCTATTTTGGCTAGGGTCGAATCCACGCTACAAATCTGTAAGTTGTTGGCTCGGCACTGCGTTATAATCGGGCTAAACTTACTCAGCTTCTAACTCCAGACAGATGAAAGGTCAAAACTTTGTGAACTGGTTGATGGGCGATCGAGCAGGGCAAGTCGTCACCGATGTCTGGGATTGGTTGTGGGGCAAAACACCCCCAGTCGCACCGCCGAATCAAGCGGACACATTGGATCTCGCCGAACGCGCTCTGGCTCAGATGTCCCAATCGGTTGCCAGTCTGTCGGCGGCTGTCGCCCAGCAAGCAACTTCCTATCAAGATTTGCAAGCTCAATCTGAGACTAAACTGCAAGAGATCCAAGCCTTGGAGCAAGCGGCACAGATCGCGGCTGACAAAGGGCGCGATCGAGATGCACGGCTGACATTAGCTCAAGTCATCCAACAGGAAACATTACTCGCACAACTTCATACTCAAGTCGATCGAGCCGAAGCAGTCTTGATTAGTTCTCAAAATCGCCTCACGCAAGAACAGTTAGAAGTCGCGCGCTACCGTACCGAGATTCAGAACACCCGCGATCTGTCCCGCGTCAATCTTGCATTACAGGAAATTGCCCGTGCTAACGATGAATTCGATGGTGGTTCCGCCAAATCTACCCTGGAAAATGCTCAACTCCAAGCCACCGAATATGAAATGCAGCAAAAGCTGGTTGCAGATATTTCGCTCAATCGATCGGCACTAACCGATGAAGATAATGATGCCCAAATTCAAGCCAAAGTCAATGAGCGACTGGCAAAGTTGAAAAATGGTCGTGCTGAACCCCCTAATTAAATTTATGAGTAGTTCTAAAAACAGTCCGCCACCAATCGTCTATATTGCAGGAGTATTGGCTCTAGGGGCGATCGCTTACTCTGTCTTCAGCGATCGGGCTGCAAAATTGCCTGCGTCGATCGATAATAACAATAGCGATCGCCCAAACTCACAACCCCAAGTAGCATTCGACTCACCAAGAGCAGTTCCAGCGGGCACGATCCTAAAAATTGGTGGTTCCACCAGCTTGGCACAAGTCAATCAATCTTTAAAAATAAGCTTTGAGAGAAAATTTCCTGGCGTTCGCGCCATCCCTCAAGCCTCTAGTTCTAGCCAAGGCTTGACAGATCTCGCCGCTGGGTCGATCGATCTGACGGGGATTTCTCGCGCACTGACAGCCGCTGAAAAAGGTCAAGGCTTAGTCTCAGTGCCAATTGTCAGTCAAGACAAAATCGCGATCGTCATTGGCAATAATAACGCTCTCCGTACGGGTTTAACTTCCGACCAAGTTGCTAAAATATTTACAGGTGAAGTCAATAACTGGTCGCAAGTCGGCGGTAAAGATTTACCGATTCGACCGATTTTACGACCCGCCAATAGTGGAACTCACCAATCTTTTCAAGAGGTCGGCTTAAAGGGTAAAAGCTTTGGTTCCGGCGGAAACTTCAAGGTATTAGCGCGAGATGCGACGACACCGCTATTGCAAGCTTTGGGTGCTGACGGGATTGGCTATGCGACCTTTGCCCAAGTTGCCAAACAGTCCACAGTCCGCACGATCGCGATCGATGGGATCGCACCCGAAGCCGCCAACTATCCCTACCAACGCACCCTATCCTACGTCTATAAAGGTCAACCCAACGATGCAGTCAAGGCATTTTTGGGATTTGTCACCTCCAGCGAAGGTCAACAATCGATCGATCGTTCTGCTCGGGATCGGTAACATCGATCGTGTCAGTAAAAACGTAGATCTTGGGGTACCCATGAAGGGCACCCTGAGATCTCTGCTGTTATCTAGTCCTTATGTATTAGTGCAAGATGTGAGTAGAGTAAGATCTCGATCCAATCTGCTTTTTAATGCGTGAGTAGTTACAATAACCACCAAAATTAATCCCCTCTAAGGAGGTAATCAGAAATGTCCTCGATCGCCCCAATTTTAGAACACAGCACGGGCAAAATTCGGTTTGGGGTAGATGATGTCCAACCCGCCATCGAGAGGTTGCCAGCAATATCTGCCCGCTTGCAATTCGAGCAAATACTAACGACACCCTTGCTAGCGTTCAGTCATGACGATACATTTGAATCGATTGCCAATCGTGAGATTCATCCGTTAGCATTTGCCGTACATAGTGCCTTTAGCGAACATCGTCCTTTGGTATTGACTCCCGATATTATTTGGTTGACGATCGCTCAAGGATTCGCCCACCATCTCAATAATCATGCCGAAAAATTCCGTTCTAATTTTGTCAGCCATCAAGGTAAAGAGCAACTGGTAATCTCAGGCAACAATCTGCCCACTTCACCAGCTCAATGGGCGGAGACTGTCGAACAGTGGACATTGCACCTGCGAGATCGCGTGGGTGCGGATGTCTACCAATTAATAGAGTGCAATTTTAGTACCACTACGCAGATTACCCGCATTGCCAGTCATGTGGTCATGATGGATGCGTTTAAGCAGTACTTTGACTACGTGGTGAGGTGTGTGTGCGGGATTCCAGAGATTTCGCTGCTTGGCACGGTAGCAGATTGGCAGCGGATTTACGATCGAGTGGTGAGTTTGTCTGAGTACGATTTGCGCTGGTGGACGGATCGATTGTTACCAATTTGTCAGGAATTTATTAATACTGCTGCGGGTAAACCCGATCTGGATTTCTGGCAATGTATCTATAAGCCGAAGGAAGTGTACGCTAGCGAGCTAATGACTGGTTGGTTGGTGGATCTATTCCCGTATTTTCGAGATTCTCTTACGAAAGAACCCACATACCGAAACTGTTTGCTGGATATCGAGCGATATTATTCATTCGAGCCAACCGATCGTCAAACTCCAGTCAGATCTTTCGAACGAAACAGGAGCGGCGTTGCATTAGTATGTCTACCGCTAGGAATATCTCAAATTGGGTTTGAACTTAGTTATCAACAAGCAGATCGAACTATGAATGTAGACCTAGAATTAATGGCTGGATTTATCGGTGTTCGTCAAGATTCACATGGTAAATTGCCGCCGGAAATTGGTTGGGGAGTGCGAGTAAAAAACAATCGATTAAGTCAATTACTAGATCGCCTTCAGCAAGAGCACCCGACCGAACCACCTCTTGATTGGATGAATTGTGCGATCGATGAAATTCCTCACGAGTTGGTCGAAATGTCCGAGCGATTCGATGGAGCCAAGTTATACGCAAACAGCCAGCATTCTTGGCACATTCTACCAGTCCAGCTATGGGAGCAAAATTGGGTAGACGATCTGATTTTACCAGAAATTTTTTGCTACTTCTATGCATATCCTTTTATTGCTCTTAACGATGGACGCTCGATTGCATATAACTTTAATTACGATTCTCAACAATGTAGCTTTTTAGTTGGCAATCAAGTAGATAATAAATTTGAAAGTTATACGATCGTTGCTACTAGCGCAACTGAACTATTCGAGCGAATCTTAGCAGCAGATGGAGCCTACTATTTCGACGATCCTAGTTTTTTAGCATAATTTATATACATTTTCTCAATATTAGTTCGCTCGTGGTCGAAACTAGAAAAAACATTTCCTATTTGATTGTGCCAAATGCAAGGTTCATGTTCTATCTAGTATTAATCAAAGATGAATTTCTCGATCGATCGTCCGTGGAAAAACCAGTATTTCCACATCCTTAAAGGAACGAACCGTAACTACTCAGGCTCTAGATTTAGATCCTCTTCCGCATTCGTAAATGTCGCAGTGAGTTTGGTTCTTTATGTGATGCCATCGAGCATGTCTTGAAGCTATCTTTCTAAAGACTCTGGCTTTTGCTATACCTGACTTTTCACGTTAAGTGGCTGTAGCAAGCTGCCAGCCTTGACAAAGGTCATGTAGTTTTAACCAACCACGCCAGAGAACTTGGATCCCAATCGGAGTGTTACGCCGATGTTCGAGATAACCACCCAAAGCAGCAATAGATTCCACCGCCCAAGCAACCGTAAGAATGGATGGAAGTTGTTTGAATGTTCCCGCTTTTAAAACTTCGAGCTGAATGGGATTGAGAATTTCTATGGCTGGAGCATCAGGCTGAGTACGATGAAGATAAGTGACATGTAGCAGTTCAACAGCAATGATACTTAAAAAGCCCAGCATTGTCTTCATTCCGACAGCAGCCAGTCGATAGCGTTCGCTCTGACAGCCAGATTTGAAAATTTTGGGATACTCTTCAACACGCCAACGGTAAGTATACCAACGTAAAATCGTAGCCGCCATCTCCGGGATGTCATAAAATCCCAAAGTCGCTGGCTGTTTTGGTCTAAGCTGCGATTATGACTGGCTCGTACCAGCAAACCTGTATGTT